>Ga0105163_1001689_pt1 | contig 11301 bp, 8 predicted proteins | sample JNZ110809AmetaG_FD_81531 | JGI IMG/M metagenome (GOLD analysis project Ga0105163, IMG submission 81531) | Hot spring microbial communities from Jinze hot spring, China to study Microbial Dark Matter (Phase II) - JNZ 110809A | ecosystem: Environmental > Aquatic > Thermal springs > Hot (42-90C) >... | reverse complement strand
GTTTAAGGACTATATCCATGAACTCCACACGATTCACCTCAGGGTAGTAGTTGATGCGTGAATATTTTTATATTTCCATGCTTAGGAAAATGCGCGACAACATATCCCAAACAACTCTTGGGAAAAATCATCAAGCAATTTCATATCATTGTTTGGTTTCAATGTCTGAGATAACCCTACCTTTTTAACGTTTTTGGCAGAAATGCTTATATCTTTGGCTTTTGAATCTGACGTGCGCAGGTATTGTTTCATGACCGCCCAAAGTTTGCCCGCAGCGGAGGATCATGAGAAGATAAAACTTCAGAAGACGGAACACGCCATGGAAATGATGGAGTCGATAGGCATATCAGACGATGAAGTGAAAAAGGTCATCCACGTCTGTGAAACTTCAGGAGAAAAATTGTACATGCTTGAAGAGAAAAAGTTTTTAGCGAAAGCAATTGTTGGGGAAAGAACCATTTACGTGGAGTATTCGCCAGTTGAAGGAAGCGACGCATATAAAATTCATACGGCTTACACTTTTAGGGCAAAGTTTAAGGAAAGCAAGATTGGGGGAGTGCAAACTATAAAGTGGCACTGTTTTAAGTGCAAAGAGCCGATGAAAAGTGCATCCGTGACCATGGAGTATAAGGGCATAAGTGGTGCCATCGAAGGCATGAGATGCCCAAAGTGCGGCGCATCATATTTGACAGAAGATGTTGTAAAAGCAAAGGTGTTGAAAGCCGAAAAGTTAATTGACGCTAAATCCAAGTAAAATTTCCTTTCAATTTTGATCAAACGGGTTGATTTGATGGCTTTCTAAATACTTTTTCATAAAAGTGGCTGTTTCTCCGCCAACCATGTAACAGTTTTCGCTATGCTGAAATAAGCCTCTCCCATCTCGCCTATGCATCCTTAAATCTTCTATGAGCAACTTAAGCCCTTTATCTCTGAATTTTATAAGAAGAGCCAAGAAAAACAACGCTGATAAAACCCAGAAGCTTGTAAGGAGCCCGGGCAGACAAAAAATAAATATAGCGAGAATCACGCTTAACCCCGCAAACCACGTGTGCCTCAGAGGTTTTGGAACTAGACGCGTGGTTGGATGCTTAAACGTGTATCTGTTTATCTGCCAGATGACAAAAGCAGAGACCCAACATAAAATCGTCAAAACAACATCTATCAATAAGAATCACCTGCGGACATAGTGCTTTTAGCCTCTTTTCGTCTTGTTGTTTCCTAAGTTTGTGTGGAGCAAAATTCAGCTTTAATCTTCGCCCGGACTTCTTCTGAAATGGGTCCAAGTTTTAGAATTCTTGAGGTGAACGTTTCAAAGACATTTTGCACTTTATTGTACTCTGGAAGTGTTGTGGAAAAGGTCATTACGCGCAAGGGTTCAATTTTGTAATTGCTTAGTACCTTTTTTACTCCGCCAATATACTCTCTTAGGGCTTCCTCCTTGAACACGCCTCCATGGTCTTCGATAAGTAGTACGCCGTCGGCTCCTGAGGCAAACGCCTCTATTAAATGTTTCAGACCGATGCGTCCTGTGCTTGGAACTGGAATGATTTTCACGTTTGGTGGATAAGAGACACGGTTCTGCCCGGCTAGGTCTGCGGAGCCATATGCTATTTCCTTTTCAAGGAAAGCCAGTATTTTCAGGGGTTCACCGCCTTCACATATTGCCCGGATCTGGGCGATCAGCTGGGCTTCTGTTGAGTTTTTGAGGTCTATGGCACCTTTTGGGCATCTTGGAACGCAGATACCGCACCCAATGCATGAAACTGGATCTATTTCCACACCCCGCTCGGTTTTTTGGATGGCGTTAACTGGGCATACTGTGATACACGCTTCGCAGTTGTCACATTTATCAGTCATGACATAGGCGACTTCTGGTGAAATTTCCATTTCACCCTTTCCAAGGAAGCTTGCAACTCTTGAAGCTGTGGCCATGGCTTCAAGAGTTGTTTCTCTTATGTCCTTGGGGCTTAAGACGCATCCTGCAACAAAGATTCCTTCCCGTTGGCTATCCACGGGCCTAAGCTTGTAATGTCTTTCCAAGAGGAAACCGTTGGACCCTACCTGAATGTGCAGTTTCTTGGCTAGTTCCTCCGTGCCTGCGCTAGGAACTATACCTAAAACAAGCACTACGAGGTCGAAGCTTTCCTCAACGAAGGTTCCAAGTAAGGTGTTTTCAGCATTAACAACAAGATTTTCTCCGTTGGGAATAATTCTGGACACACGGCCCCGTACAAACCGAATGTTCTGCTTTAGGGCGTTGCCATAAAACTCTTCGCATCCCTTTCCCCCAGCCCTAATATCCGTGTAGAAAATGCATGGTTCAGCGTCAGGCACCGCTCTTTTAAGCAACATGGCATGTTTTATTGCCACCATACAGCCTATGCTGCAGCAGTGCTGCACACCTCTATCAGTGTTTTCCATCCTACTGCCTGCACACAGCACGAAAGCAACTTTTCTTGGCGTTTTACCGTTTGAAGGCTTACGTAGACCCAAACCCATCAGACGTTCAAATTGGAGGTGTGTTATTATGTCAGGATGATTGCCGAAATTATACTCTTCAAGCTTTCTCGGATCGAACAGATCATATCCAGTACAGACAACAATGGCGCCTACGTCTAGTTCAATGGTTTCTTCCTTCTGTTCAAAGTCTATGGCGTTTCCCTTGCAGAATTTTTGGCAGAGGCCGCAAACCCCTTTAGTGAAATGTAAGCAGTGTTCCTTGTCTATAACGTAGGTTTTGGGAACAGCTTGCTGGAAGGGTCTGTAAATGGCCTTTCGAGGGGCCAATCCAACTTCATACTCGCTAGGAACCTTAACGGGACATACTTTTTCACATTCTCCACATGCCCTACAGTTATCTTTTACAAACCTAGGACGCTTTTTTATCAGAGCTCTATAATTTCCAGGAGAGCCATCGACAGCCTCCAACTCTGCTAAGGTTATAATTTTAATGCGCGGGTGCTGCGCGGCGGAAACCATTTTAGGTGTTAAAATGCACTGGGAACAATCCAAGGTTGGGAATGTTTTGCTAAGCTGGGCCATGTGACCGCCTATGCTTGGGCTTCGTTCAATCAAATACACTTGGTAACCCTTGTCCGCCAATTCTAAGGAGGTTATTATGCCGGCTATTCCTCCCCCAATCACCAGAACGTTCTGGTTCACGGCCACATTCCTTGGTTCTAGGGGTTCAAGATGTCTGGCTCTCGCCACAGCTCCGCGTATGAGGTCGATCGCCTTGGATGTTGCAACCTCTTTATTATCATGAACCCAACTACACTGCTCCCTAATGTTGGCCATTTCTAGCAGATACTTATTCAAGCCTGCGGATTCTAGAGTTTGCCTAAAAGTTTCCAAGTGCATCCGCGGTGAGCATGAAGCAACTACTACCCTGTTTAGACCATGCTCTTTTATGGCTTCTCGAATCATTTCCTGACCGGGATCGCTGCACACATACTCATAGGTTTTTGCTACCTTCACCCCTTCAAGTTTTGAAACAGCCTCTCTAACCTTCTCTACATCCACAGTATCACTTATGTTTCCTCCGCAATGGCATATGAACACTCCAATAACGGGTTTTTCAGACATCAAATCACCCTAGTTACATGCATGAATAAAGCAGCTCAACGATGTCCTTAACTTGGATCTCGCTTTTTGCGTCTGCCGCCGCTTGGGAAAGGTAATATTTGCATCCTCCACAGGAAGTGGCTAAAATTTTTGCTCCCACGTTTTCAGCCTGCTTGATTCTCCGCATGGTAATCGTTGAGCGTAGTTTTGAATCTACTGCCTCCATCAGCCCTCCTCCTCCACAACACAGAGTATCCTTGCCGTGTAGGGGCATTTCAACAAAGTCGCTTGCAATTTTTTTCAGAATTTCCCTTGGAAGACTTATCATTGAGTACCTTGCAAGGTCGCAGGGGTCGTGGTAAGTGACCCTTTCAAGTATTTTCCTGGAGATTTCAATATGCCCATTGGCTAATTTGTCCACAATGTACTCAGTTATGTGTACTACATTAAATTTTAATTCGGTTTTCAGAAGTTTTGGATACCTGAATTTTAACGTATGCCAACACGTGGGGCAGCCCGTGATCACGGTTTCAGCTCCCTTTTTCTCTATTTCCTTTACATTGTGGATGGCAAATTCACGGGCCATGTCCACATTGCCTATATAAAGGAAAGGCATTCCACAGCACCATTCCTCATTAAGCAACGTCCAGTCTTCATTTAAACGGGTCAAAAGCTTAACAATGGTTCGAGGTATTTCTTGGCTCACATCCATGTAAGAGGCCGTGCACCCGGCGAAATAGACAGCTTTACTTTGATCTTTAAAAGGCGAGCTTATGTCGGTTGAATTAATCCATTGTGTCCGTGTTTCCGGAGGTTGCATGTAGGGGTTAAATTGACTGGTTAAAAGTTCATTTACAAATTGCAGCCCCTCGCAAACCTTCCTCGATTTAAAGTTAAATTCCCTCAGTTTAAGTAGTACCTCTTTAAGCTTCACACCTCTTGGGCAGAACATTTGACATTGACCGCATAAAAAACATGGGTCCAACGCTCCCAACGCATTGTTTTTAAGCCCCTCGCGGATCATTGCTACAATTTTCCGCGGATTTTGACTTCCAAGGGGTGAAAGGGGACAAGCACCGGTGCAAACTCCGCATTGGATACAGTCCCTTACTTCTTTGCAGTCCTCTTCCTTCAAAATTTCAACAATAAAACCTTCATCCACAGTCGCCGAATAACCAGTGTTCTCCTTTTCCATCACTCATACCCTTTTTTCTAAAACCGTCTCTCTCGGTCATATTAACATTCCGGCACGTTATGCCCTTTTCTTAAAGCAAACTGCGCCATTTTATGATTCAATGTTCAAAACTCAAAATTTCATTATTTGATCTACTTGTTACAAAGTTCTCCGCGAAAGTTTTAAGTGAACGAAACGTGAGTTAGGGGGGATAAAGTATCATCATAGGGATACAAACAGCCACTCGAAATGAAGGGAAAGTCTTGTCCAATCGGTTGAAGGTATGCTCCACCAAAATTTACGAGGGAGTAATCGGGGATGTTATCGGCAATGTTTTACATCCAAGTGGACTGGATTTAACTGCCAGAGCAGCGGAACTTGCAAAAATAAACGGCAATTCCACGGTTCTTGACCTAGCATTTGGCAAAGGGGCGTCGGTTAGGTTTCTTGTCGAAAAATTTGGATGCAGTGCTGTTGGCCTCGATCTTTCAGCCAAACTTGCCAAGATATTTAAGAGAAGCTCATCAAGATCGATCTTTGAGAAGGTTGAGCTTACGGTAGGCGACGCTGAAGCAATGCCCTACATAAACTCCTGTTTCGACGTTGTGATGTGTGAATGCTCCTTTAACCTCTTTCCGGACAAAATGAAGACCCTCAGCGAAATACATCGCGTGTTAAGGAGCGGAGGAACGTTTGCCTTAACCGACATAGTTTTGAAAAAAAACTTGCCGGTGGAGTTGAGGACCAATCTAACGTTTGCTCTATGCGTGGCGGGCGCCATGACGTTAAGTGAACTCCGTGAATTATTGGAGAAAGCTGGGTTTGAGGTTGCCCACGTTGAGGATCATTCGGAAAAGCTGGTAGCTTTGGGGCTTAAATTGTTATTCAGCGACTTTTCCGCTTTAGGCATTGAAAATCAAAGGGTTCTGGATAGACTGTTTGATGAAGACTTTTTAAGTTACATGCTAATCGTGTCTCACAAGCCTCAACTCGACGAGAAAAGTTAAGGTTTTAGCGTGGTGGATCAAGTTATGCTGTTAAGGAGTACTGAAAGCCTTTGTCCAATTTGTTTACGCAGAATACCCGCAAAAGTTGTCGGCGAAAGCGACGACAATGTGTACATGGAAAAGTCCTGCCCAGCTCATGGAAGTTTCAGGGTTTTAGTTTGGAAAGGGATTAAATCTTGGGTTTTATGGGACAAACTAAACGATTGGGAGCCTGAACGTTTTGAAGGAGAAGAAAACGCCACAGAAGTAAGCATGGGTTGTCCCTTTGATTGCGGATTATGTCCTCAACATCTGCGAAAAGCGTGCATCATTGTCGCTGAGGTCACTAACAGATGTAACTTAACTTGCCCAGTCTGCTTCGCAAGCGCCAATGAAAGATACGTTTACGACGCCAGTATAGACGCTGTTGAGAATATGCTTAAAACCGTGCTGCGTTACGAATGCAAAAACACAGTTCCAACGGTTCAAATAAGCGGCGGAGAACCGACAATTCGCGACGACCTTCCAGAGATTGTTGACACGGCGAAAAAGCTAGGAATAGAACACATAATGGTCAACACAAACGGTATCAGGATAGCCAAAGACAAGAAGTTCCTGCGCTGTTTAAAGGAGAGCGGTGTGAATGTGATATACCTTCAGTTTGACGGCGTAACCGACGATGTGTATCTAAAGCTTCGCGGAATCAACCTCATGGATGTTAAGGTCAAAGCGATAAAAAATTGTGCCGAGTTAGGAATAGGCGTCGTACTTGTCCCCACAGTGGTCAAGGACATTAACTTCCATCAAATCGGGGACATGATAACATTTGCAAAGAGGTGGGTACCCACAGTCAGAGGTGTGCATTTTCAACCCATCAGCTACTTTGGAAGGTACCCGTACCAACCAAACAATGACTCAAGAATTACAATTCCAGACATGCTTAACGCCATTGAAAAACAAACCAATGAAGAAATCCGTGCAAGCAATTTTGTACCTATTAATATGGGCAGGGGATGCGAGGCCCACTGCTCATTCACTAACGTCTCCATTTTAACGGAAGGAAGAAGCCTATTGCCCATCACGGATTTTCCGTCTGAGAATGATATACTCAAAAATGGTAGTGGTAGAGACGTTGCGTCTGGCCCCAAACATGCTCGGAAGGAAATAAGAAACTATTGGAAGTCTGTTGGCGAGTCTGCTTGCACGTGTTCATGCAAGTTTTACACGGGTGATTTCGGCGAACTTGCTGAGTGCCTACAGGAGTATTACTTGTCAATTTCGGGAATGATTTTCCAAGATGTTTGGAACATCGACACAAAACGATGCAAAAAATGCTGCATACACCTTGTTACGCCTGACGGCCGACTCGTTCCTTTCTGCACCTTCAATATAACGAACGTTGAAGGCAAAACACTCTACAGAGACCAAGTGTATAAAAGATACATAACCTTAAACGAAAGTAGCACCGGTAAATGTTAAACGTGAAATTTAGCAATGCTTGGCGCACACAAAATTAACAAACTGTCTTCTATCCTCATCGGTTAAGCTAGTTGCTAATTGGTGAACCTTTTTTAGGAAGCTGGAAAGCTCTATAACTTTTTCTCTATAAAGTGAGGCTAAATTTTCCTTACTTGACGCAGCTTCTCGCACGCTCTTAGCGGCGGCCAACGCGCTTTCAAGGGCGTATTTGATGCCTTCCCCTGTTAGAGTGTTGCAGAAACCTCCAGCATCTCCTACTAGGACAATATTTCCAACACCCTCTAAGATGAAACCGTATGGAACTGCCCAAACTTCCCTTCTTTTTAGCGAGTGGAGTTCGAAGTGGAGCTCTTCACGCAGCAGCTTCTTAAAAATTTCAACTCGAGCTTTGAGTGTAGTATAGTTCATTTTCGGAGCGAAAAACCCAACGACAATCAACGCGTCCTTTGGGATAACATAGCTGTAGGCTGATGTGAGCTCGCCCCTCAGAAAAACGTAAAAGCAGTCTTCAAAGTTGCCGTCCGCCCTCCAATATTCTTGTAAAACCAGCGCCGTTTCAACTTTCTTGTTTGGGTATAATTGGCTTCTAACTCTCGAATAAACTCCATCAGCCCCTATTAGATATCTCGCCCTTACCTTAATTGTTTGATTATCCCTTCTCGCAATTATTTGAATAGGTTCTAAACCAGCAAGCTTTATGAAGCTCGTTCTATACCAAATGTTGGCTCCGGCCTCCGCCGCAAGCCCACGTAACCACTTATCAAACAAGCCACGGCGAAGGTTTAAAAGCCTAAAATTTTTCATGCAACCTCTTTCCTTAAAGTTTGGAGAAACATAAAGCACTTTAAGAAAAGCTGGAGAACACATCAAATCGCTGGGAATTTCCATTCTAAGCAATTCTGAAAGAACACTTTTACAGGACGGAGTAAGTAAGCCTCCACAAGGTTTGCTGCGCCCTGGTTCCCTCTCAAGTATTAGAACTTTAAAGCCCAATTCGGCGCATTTTAGGGCGGACAATGCTCCAGAGGGGCCTCCTCCAACAACAACGACGTCAAAGTCGGCGCTGGTGCCCGTTTCCAAGCTTCATCCCTTTAATCTCCAATAGACTGGTTTTGAAACCGTGCGTCTGCTTCCACGTTATCGATGAAACAGAAGAAATCCAAAATATGCTTATACCTTTTGTAACGGAGGGTTATTTTTTCATTGTGCTTTTTAAGCTCGCGGATAAGGAGAAAGTGTTTTCGCAGAAGAGTTTCACTGGAAAAGTTGCTGTTTTCTTTTAGCTGGGTATTTGCAACCGGAACAAAGAACAATGGTATAAAGGCCATGCTTGAATCTTTAAGGGCTTTAATCAACGCAAGGGTTCGTGCAACGTCTTCGACTCTTTCCTCGGGCAAACCTAAAATTAGCGTGGCATAGCAGAACCAACCGTTCTCCTTCAGAATTCGAGAAGCCTCTTTCACGATGGTTGGCCACTCATCCGGCTTGAATGGTAGCGCCTTTCCCCGCATGTATTTCTCTATAATATAGGGGCTTCCAGTCTCAATTCCCATTTGCACCTCAAAGTTTTTACGTGCACGTTTGTCGTGGTTCCTCATGAAAGCGGTTAGTTTTGGTATTATGTCTGGTTCAGCTACTATCGAAGCGGCGGAGAAATGGAGGAAAGAGATGCTTCTGATTCCCTCAGTTGAATACAACTCTTTGAGTAAGCTTAACACAGCGTCTGAGTCGGGAACTAGCCTTTTTGGCTTTGACCCGTATAGGAGGACGTCGTCACTTTGCAGGGTAAGGTCAACCACCCCATTCCTAGCGTTGGCTTCAGCCGACTTTTTGATGGTGTCCAATGGAAGGCAACGCATGCCGCCAGCGGTTGAGGAGAAACACCATACACATCCCCTTCCACATCCCCGGCTTACTTCTATGAGACCGTTAATTGTAGCCCCGATTGTTGGGGGAATATCCTCAACGTCCGCGGGTTTACTCTTGATTACCCTCGGAAAGGAGGCTGCTTTTCTTTCAACCAGCTCCTTGAACAGTTGGGGTACGACGTTTTCAGCCTCGCCGATTATGAGGTGGTCTATTCCATACTTGTCAAGTGTTGTCTCAGAGGAAAGTTGCCAAGCGCCAGGTCCCCCGACCACTACTTTCACGTGATGCCTTTTCTTCAGGGCTTTGACTTTCTTCATGATTCTTGTGAAAAGTCTCTTTGTGTATGGTTCACCACCATATAGGGAATGCAACGTTCTTGTAAGGGGCCCGAGTCCTTGCGGGTCGATGGTTGAAACGCCAATAATTCTTGTTTTTGGTCCAACAAAATTGTCCAAATATTTTGGATAGACGGTTACGTAATCTCCTTGCTTAAACCCCGTTTTGTGCAAAATAGATTCAACCACCCGTAGGGAAAGGGGCGCTAACTTCACCCTGCCGTCAGGGTAGCACATCACAGGTGGACAGAACTTTTTTAGTTCAGATTCCATGAGAACGCTCGTCGGAAAGCAAGGTGCAAACCCATAGTGTATACGCTTCTTAAAGTCTGACATGAGGCTTTCGTCAGCCGTAAGAACAATAGTGGCTTGTCTTTGAGCCCGGCTTAACCCCATAACTAGGAGTTGAAGCATTCATGTTTTATAATTCTACCGAAAATCTTGATGCAGCGCACATATGTCATGGATGGGCGCACAATTAAAGTTAATGCTTGAATTTAAACATCAAAACGTGTGAAGAAAAACGCACCAAAACGTTAGACTTTTTTGTCTGCTTATTCTATTCCCATTTGTACACAGTTACGGGGCCGCGAGGTTCAATTGTAGTCCATTCTTCGTATGATCCATCGTAAAGTTTAACGTTAGTGTATCCAAACACTTCTTTCAAGATAAAACCCCATGTAAACGTGTATCCGCCAACTCCGCAGTAGAGGATTATCTCTGTGGATTTATCATCGCCAACAACAGCTTCAACCATTGCCCTTAACGCCTCTGTATCTCGGTATTTCCGGTTTTCAACCCAAATCCATGCCGCTGGCAGATTTTTAGCGCCCGAAATGTGGCCTGGAACGGGTGAAAACGGTTCTACAGTAACCCCGAAGTAAACATCGGGATCCCTTGAGTCAATTAAAACGGTTTTTGGATCTTTAGACTTAACCTTGTTTAGGACGTACTCTTTCGAAACAATCAACGCGTCGTCTGCGACGCCCTCGTACACCGTTGGACTGGGCTTAACTACGTTGGTAGTTAATGGCCTCCCTTCATCAGCCCATGTTTCATGCGCACCGTCTAGTATGGCGACGTTCTTTAGTCCCGCGTATAATAGGGTTGTCGCAACCCTGCCCGCGTCTGCTAATGGGAAAGGACATGCTCCAGACGGACAGGGGCAAGACCCTATTTTGCCGACAACAACTATGAGAGAATCCCTTTTTATGCCGATGGAGCCTATGGTTTGGAAGAGGCTTTCTTTTGGGGGGAGCTCTAGCATGAGGCCGCCTTTCGTCACAACCCAAGCCGACTCAGGAATCTCAAAAGGGACGTTCACAGCGTTTGGAATGTGTCCCTTCAAATATTCTTCTTGGCTCCGAATGTCAATTATAACAAGGTTTGGTGCGTTTAAATTTTCAGCCAACCAGTCGGTTGAAACAATTGGAGGTATTTTTCTATCCACCCACAATCCTCCAAGCAACATTTAAACGTTCATAGTGGTCTAGGAGTATTTATTTCAGTAGATAAAAAATTAAAATACTTTATGCATGACGTTTGTGAAGGATGTTGGTCATTTTGCGTTTCTTAATACGATGACGAAAGGAGGAAGAGCTAGAAACCCATGTGCTTAAGCTTCATCACGCTTCAAGTTGCAAGTGGGCCGGGCCGGATTTGAACCGGCGACCTTTCGGTTATCAGCCGAACGCTCCAACCAAGCTGAGCTACCGGCCCGCTGGGCCCTCTAGACTGTTATAAAATTCAATCATTATTTTTAAGGTTTTCAGAACACTTTTAACAATGCAAGAGCATAACACTTCGAGTAAAAGGGGGCCCGTGGCCAAGTATGGATTAAGGCGCCGGCCTTCGGAGCCGGAGAACGTGGGTTCAAATCCCACCGGGCCCGCCT
>Ga0105163_1001688_pt1 | contig 11305 bp, 11 predicted proteins | sample JNZ110809AmetaG_FD_81531 | JGI IMG/M metagenome (GOLD analysis project Ga0105163, IMG submission 81531) | Hot spring microbial communities from Jinze hot spring, China to study Microbial Dark Matter (Phase II) - JNZ 110809A | ecosystem: Environmental > Aquatic > Thermal springs > Hot (42-90C) >... | reverse complement strand
TCTTCCGGTTTAACTGTCAGTCTCTCTCCATTCCACCTCCTCCTAGCGGCGGCGACCCTTATGGTGGCGTCAAGGGCAATGTCCCTAGGCTTCCCCTGTGGAATCGTACTTGTCACGTAAACTCCTCGCCCATCCCTAGACTTAACTCTCAACCTTCTTCCTGATTTAGCAGCGCGGTCATACTTCTCGTCGAGGTTGAAGTCTAGGTGATAGGAGGAGTCTGCCTCGAACACTCTTTCCCCCGCAGGCTGACCCCCGCCACCATTCCCCTCTTCAACCTCGCCCAGTGACTCCTTAGCCCTTTCCAGTAGCTCCCTGATCTGCTGCTGTTCTAGGCGCGGCTACTCAAATGGGTGCCTTCTCATCCTGTGCGGGAGAGCTAGACTCATCGCTTCCTCAACATCCTTCTCGCTTACCGACGTGCGCCCTTCAAGAGCAGCAATGGTCTTGGCAGCCTTAACTATGGTTATCTCAGCCCTGCTACTCGCCTTGAGGCTGGCACACACTCCTGCGACAGCCAGCAGCAGCTCGTCGCTAACTGTCACTCTGGGCAGCATCTCCATGGCCCTAGCGATTCTAGCCCTAAGTTCCTCCTGTCCTTCCCTATACTTCTCGGCGAAAGCCATAGGTCCATTCTCGAATTCCTCAACTCGCTTCACCACTTCAGCTCTTAGTTGCGGGTCCTCAAGGCTTCTGACCTCCACCTGGAGCCCGAACCTGTCTAGGAGTTGGGGTCTAAGCTCGCCCTCCTCCGGGTTCATTGTTCCTACAAGTATGAACTTCGCCGGGTGAGAGACCGAGATGCCCTCCCTCTCGACGACGTTAACCCCACTCGCAGCGGCATCCAAGAGCACGTCTGCAACGTAGTCGTCGAGGAGGTTAACCTCGTCAACGTAGAGTATTCCCCTGTTCGCCTCAGCTAGCAACCCCGGCTCGAGAGCGCTCAGCCCCTCCCTTATTGCTCTCTCGATGTCAAGGGAGCCAGCAACCCGGTCCACGGTAGCGTTAAGGGGTAAGTCAACGATCCTAACTTTCCTCTTAACCGATGGAAGGGAGCCTTCCTTCTCAAACCGCTCAAAGCAGTTGTCGCACATCTCCGCTGGGTTGCGAGGATTGCAGTTGAAGGGGCACCCGTCCACCACATCTATTTCCGGCAGTAGCTCAGCAAGCCCCCTGACAGCGGTGGACTTTCCTGTTCCCTTCTCTCCCCTTATAAGGACGCCGCCTATTCTCGGGTTAACCGCGTTTAGGATCAGTGCCCTCTTCATGGGCTCTTGGTCAACTATCGCCGTGAACGGGTATAAGACACGCCTCACATGGTGGGGCAATGGATCACCAGCCTCGCCTTTACCGACACATATAAGTCGTGTATTAAAAATTTTTCTCAGAGTATTATCGTGCGGGCGTCAAACCCGCCAAAGCCGGCCTGTCATCGGTAAACGTTTTATAAATGGTTGCCTTAATTGCGTGTAGGAGGGAGCTGAAGTTGTGCGACTTCTGCAGAAAGCACGCTGAAAAATACGGTAAATGGTACCTGAACCCTAAAGGGTACTCTGAGGAGCTCTTCTACAAGCTAACCCTTCTAGACAGGATCCTCAACAGGCGACCTTTAAGGGAGAGGGAAATGTGGAAGTACTCGGATGCTGCATGGTACCCTCTCCCCATATCGAAGACGCTGGGCCTCGTTGACCTAGCCGCAAAACCCCTAATAGGAGGACTAGTCAGGGTTATTGGGAACGTGATCGCCGTCAGAGAGCATGCCGGGCAGGTTGTTCCACTAGAGGACGCCTACAGGATAGTTGAGCTGAGCGAGAAGCAGGCTCTCTTCCCATGCATGTGTAAGCGCCTCTTCAAGGGGGACGACGAGTACAAGTGCCTGAACTTTACACCTGCACCCGACTTCGCCGAGAAGCACCCTCGAGGATGGCGGGTTAAGTGGCTTGAGAGGGAGGAAGCAAAGGAGAAGCTTGAAGAGTTCTCGGAGAAAGGATATGTTCACGCGGTGTTCTGGTGGTATGGTTTACCTCAAGTTATATGTGTGTGCAATTGCGACGTCAGGTACTGCTATGCGGCTCGCCCCCGCCTGTGGTACGGCATAAGAAAAGCCTACGTTAAGGCAGAGTATGTTGCCGAAGTCGACCAAGACAGGTGTAGCGGGGACATACCGAGGTGCGGAAACTGCGTGGCGAGGTGCCAGTTCGGAGCAATCACGCTGACCAGTAAGGGGGCAAGCGTGGACACATACAAGTGCTTCGGATGCGGCCAGTGCAGGTTTGGATGCGAGGAGGACGCTGTGAGGCTCGTGGACAGAAACACTCACCCAATAGCTAAAGGGTTGTGGTAGCATGGTCAAGTTCACGTATGACCCGGAGAAGTGCGTTCTCCCCCACGACCCGGATCATCTTCGCCCCACGGTCTGCCTCAAGTGCCTTGACGCTTGCCCAAGGTCCCTCATCATGTTTAGACCGTTAAGGGAGAAGGGGCCGAATGGAGCGCCCGTAAGGTACGAGATACACATGGCATTCAAGAGCCAAGCTGACAAGTACTGTCCCGGCTGCCTCAAATGCGTTGAAGTCTGCCCGGAAAAGGCTATACAGATAAAATAAGGGAAGAGAAAAGCAGCGTCTCCTAGTCTCCTTCCAGCACTGACTCTGCCGCGAGGTACTCGTCTTCTAGGCGCTTTACTGTTTCTTGGTCCGCTTTCCAGTAGCCTCTCTTGCTGGCTTCTAGGAGGCGGCTGACGGTTTTCATGAAAGCCCACGGGTTCTCACTCCTCATTTTTTCTCTTCTCTTCTCGTCGAAGACTATGTTTTGAGCCGCTAAGCTCCACATCCAGTCATCCACGCCTCCCACCGTCGCGGCTAAGCCGAGCAGGTACTCTACTCTGTCAGCCACCTTTGCTGCTCCCGTAAAACCTGACTCGAGCATGGAGTCAAGCCACTTGGGGTTTGTCAGCCTAGTTACGACTCCGCGTTTCACGGCTGACTCGGCCAGCTCCACTCTGACTTTCTCCCTTGTCGTGTCTGCTACCAGAACGAGGGGCTTCTCGCCCTTAGCCTCCTCGACGGTTTTCGTGAGGCCGCCTAGGAACTCGTAGTAATGGTCTAGGTCTGTTATCTCGTAGTCGACTGTGTCTCTCACCTGGGAGACGACGTCAACCTTCGATAGGAGTCTTCTGAAATCTTCTTCAGCCTCGACGCTTCTGAACCCGTCTCCGTACGCGTACCTCATGCTGTCAACGTAGGCTCTCACGAGGTCCGCCTCGCTCCTCCACGAAGACGACTCAACCATGCTGGTCATCGATGTAGCGTAATCCCCCTCAGGGGGACCAAATATCCTGTAGAGCGTGCCTCCCTCAGCGTTCGCCTTGACGAAGTTTTGCTCCTTGGTTTCGTTTAGCGAGGCGACTTTCCTGAAGGCTTGGTCGAGGAGCTCAACCAAGTTGTAAAACGTGTCCCTAAATATGCCGCAGATGGTGACCACCACGTCTATCCTTGGCCTTCCAAGCTCCTCTAGGGGGGTAACCTCGATTTCCCTAACGTAAACGCTCCTCCAAACTGGTTTGACGCCTAGAAGCCTAAATATGGCCGCGATGGTTTCGCCGCCAGTCTTCATTGTTTCGAACGCCCAAAGGACGACGCCAACCGACCTAGGCCACCTTCCATGCTTCCTGTAATAGCTCATCACGTAGTCCTCAGCTATCCTAGCTCCTCTCTCCCACGCCGCCTCAGACGGAATGTTTGATGGGTCGAGTTGATACGTGTTCCTCCCAGTAGGGTAGACTTCAGGGCTCCTGATGGGGTCTCCTCCGGGCCCGGGCTCGACGAATCTTCCCTCCAGTGCGTCTATAACTGATTCAAGCTCCCTCGACGCGTCAACCCTTTCCGCGACCCCTCTCAGATATGCGACCTCCCCGCCAACCTTCGCCGGGGGCTTCTCGTCCCCGAGAACACACCGCCTTATGAGTTCGCGCGCCTCGCCCTCAACCTTGTCGAGCAGCTCAGCGTAAGTCTCACCGTTGACGTGCACGTGCGGCTTCTCCAGAGCTTCGTCGTAGCTTAGCCCTTTAGACTCCATAAGGGCCCTGTGTAAGCTCCTAACTTTCCCCCTGTCGTACCTTGCAACGTATGTAAGGTAGTCTAGCTTTTCCCCGTCATCCATTTTCTCGCCGAGCACATGTAGCCCTCTCGGAATGAGGCTCCTCTTGTACTCCATGATGGCGTCGTAGACCTCCTCGATGCTTCCACCCAGCCCGTACTTTTCAGCCTTCTCCAGCGCTCTTCTTTTCGCGTCCTCCGCTCTTTCCCCCCCAAACTGGGCAGCGTCGAAGTACTGTAGAACGAGTCTCTCGAGCTCCGAGAAGTCCCCGTGCAACCCGCTCGTGGATACGGGAGGCGAGCCGTGGTTAACTATTACCGCGTAGCTCCTCCTCTTCGCTATAGATGCCTCCGACGCGTTCACCACGTCGTAAACGTAGACGTTGGGCAAGTCGGCTATCATGATGTCGGGGAAGCATCGGCTTGAAAGCCCAACATCCTTGCCTGGTAGAAACTCGAGGGTCCCATGCGTCCCAACGTGGACGATTACGTCGGCCTTAAAGTTTTCCCTAACCCAGTAATAGAAAGCTAAGTACTGATGGTGGGGTGAAATGTCCCTTCCGTGATAATGCTTTCCCGGGTTTTCATGTATGCCGCGTGAAGGCTGGACGCCGACGAAAACGTTTCCCAGCACGACGCCGGGGATGAGAAGGCACCCCTCATGAACCATTATGTCTCCTGGAGGCTGCCCCCATTGCTCGATCACTTTTCTCTTTGCGTCTTCGGGGAGCCTTGAGAACCATCTGGCGTAGTCTTCGAGTGGCACCTTGGGTAACTTAGCAGCCTTCTCAGCCGTCAGAACCCACTCTCCGGAGTTTACAGCTCCGCTCTCCAACAGCATATTTTTGAGGTCCTCTCCGCTCTCCAGCGTGGCGTCAACTCTGAAGCCCTTCTCCCTCATTTTTCTGAGAAGTCGAACGGTGCTCTCAAGCGTGTTGAGGTACGAGGCTTTGCCGAGGTTTTCTTCTCCCGGAGGGTAGTCGTAGAGTATAACTGCAACTCTCTTGTCACTATTAGGCTTAGCCCTGAGGTTGACCCAGCGAGCAGCTCTTTCCGCAACCCTTTCAACTCTGTCCTCTATTGGGACGTACTCGTCAACCGTAGCCCCCTCAAAATTCCTCCTCACCGGACCTATTAGGGGGAGTGGCTCGCACCTTCCGTCCAGTTCTGGAAGTATAACTGTGGTTACCGTTTCCACCGGTGGGATGCCATCCCTCGACTCCAGCCACTCATCGATGCTCCTAGATGATAAAAGCACACCGTGGAGGACAGGCACACCTAGGCGTGAGAGGACTCCGAGTGACTCCCTATGGTCTCCACCTACTGGCCCGCCCGCCAGCCTGAACCATAACAAGTCGATGACGCAGTCCACAGCAGCCTTCCCGTCCCTGAAGAAGAAGCGCTCCATGCCGAGGTGGTATCTGAGGTCGGAGGAGAAAATGGGGACGACGCCCAACCCCTTCGCTTCAAGCTTCTCAGCCAGCATTCTTGCTGCTGGCAGGGTTTGGTCGTAGTGGTATCCTCCGTAGTGGTATATTCCGACCATTCTCCTGTCTGCATACTGATAGTCTGAAAGGTAATCTTCGAGCGACTCGTACACCCTGCTGGTTGAGAGGTTCTGTATAGCCATGCTCGGCATGGTTACTGGTGGCGCTGGCTCTCTCACCTTAACTCCACAGTACTCCTTCAGCAGGAGGAGGAACATGTTGTAGTAGTTTTCCTCAGACGGGTGGTCGTAGTACTTGAGGGTTAAGGCGAAGTTTCTGGCGTGCCTCAACATTCCGAATGGCAGGGTTTTCCCAAGCTTCTCGAATCTCTCCTGCATCCTCCTTATCTGGGCGTAGTTTGGGGTTCCCTTGAAGAACCTCTTCATTACCGGGTTCTCCCTCATGGATGATATTCTTGAGAAGGAGAAGCTTCCCATGCGGGTCAGGTTTATTAGCTCCCTTGAGCCGCCGACGAGGCACACGACGGTGTTCCCCGCATCCTTCAGTGCTTGCACCGTGAGGGGTACCGCCTTGTCTCCTCCTCTCAGGTCTATGAGGGCGACGTCAGCTGCCCGGAGCGACTCAACGTAATCCTCCGCCTTAACCGCCCCGCTGTCGACGTCGTACGCCTTGAAGAACTTGAACTCGAATCCATCAACCTCCTTCCTGACTCTCTCGGCGGCTGACAAGAGGCTTGGGCGCAGCTGGTATCCAACCATAACTATCCTGGCCATATCTGACACCTATGGTGCTCTACAGCCTCCTCAATATTAAATTTTACTGGAAAAGTATTACCAAACTGGTCACCAGATACGTTAGCAGGGGGGCTCAGCCCGCCTGGTTGAACCCACTACACCTCGGATGACTTTAGCAGCTTAACAGCCTTGTGAAGCCTCGTTCCCCTAGTCTTGACTTCCAGTTTTTCGTCGCAAGTCAGAAGCTTTCCTCCAACCCTTTCAGTTAACGCTAAGAAAAGCCCATCGTAAACCGGAACAGACAACTCAACCCCCAAGTTCAATGCGTCCTCGTAAACATCCCGTGAATCCACTTTGACGCATGCCTCAATTATGAATCTGACAGCCTCCCTCAGCAGCCTCTTAACGGTCTCAGCGTCATCCCCGAAAAACTTAATCCTCTTCCATGCTACGTTCGCCACCTCCGCGACGGCAAGGTCCAACGTGTAGAGCACCCTGAAGCTGAGCGTCTCTTTCTCCGCCTCCTCCGAGCATGGGTCGCTGAAAAACAGAGCGGCTATAACGCTGGAGTCGAGAACAGCGACGCCGCTCACCGGGACCTATCCTCCCTTATCAGCTCAGCCGAGCTAACCTTCTTGGTCCCATCTCTGAGTAGCTTCGCCTCCTCGACCAGTAGCCTAGCCTTCTCAGCTCTAACCCTGCCCTCTATGAAGGACCTAACCTCCTCCTGCCAGTTCACAGGCAACTTCTTCATGTCTTCCTTGAGCTTTTTCGGAATCCTCACACTAAACGTTTCGGAGCCCAAAAACAACACCGCGAAAACAGATATGTAAACAAAGATATAAACATTACCTAGAACTCAACTGATCAACTTGCTGACAACCCTGTAAACATACTCGGCTTTCTGGACGGCGTCCTCGGCGTCCTCCCGGTCGTAGAGTTCCTCGGGCGGCACCCCGGTCTCTTCGTCGCCATACATGGCCGGCTCTCTCTCCCTGCGAAGCATCCTAGAGTACCGTGAGAGGACTCCTATCTCCGCTCGGAACCAGTCTGGAAACCTTGAGGACTCGCTTTTCAGTATTGGGCCAACGTCGTGCCACTTCGGCGGCTCGACCCCGACAAACCTTAACGCCGCCTTCAGGAGGAGCTCCACCGCCTCCTGGCACTGCCTTATGACGTATGGGTAGTTTCCCCGGTCAAGCGTCTCCCTCGCGTGGTGTATCCTCTCCTCCGCCTGCTTGAGGTACGACCTAGCCATTGAAGTGTTCCTCATATCTCTATCACGTCCCCAAAACTGTAGTCCCTTTTAAGCCTCCAATACCATGCTTTCCCAAGCCTAACCCTTTCAGCCCCAAGCTCCTGCAGCCTCCCCCTCAGCCTCCTCAGGACGCCGTCGAAAAAACCGTCCCTGTCAAACAGTATGACTGCGTCCTCAACCATATCCAAATATAGAGGAGAGAAAACGCGTGCTTCCTCCGGCGTCTTGATGACAGGCGAAAACTCCACGTGATAACCCAGCTCCTCAAGCCTATCTAGATTCTCACCGAGCTTTTCCTCAACTTCCATGAAAAGTTCCTGTCTCTTGAAGACGCCTTTCGGCATTCCTTTAAGAACTATGAGCAAATCTACGTCGCTATCCCTTCTAGCCTCTCCCCTAGCGACAGAGCCGTAGACAACAACAGACACAAGGTCGCTTCCAAACCTCTCAAGCAGCCTCTCAACAAGCAGCGAGAGCACCTCTCCATAGGGCCACTGTAATCCTCCACGCGCGCCCATCCGCGCCTGAAACCCTCCCACACCACTTTCCATCATGACGCCTCCTAGGCGGCATCCATCCCTAACAGATGGAAGCAAACATTCCAAATTAAATCTTTCAAACAGCTATACCATGATCCCCTTCTTCCTCCTTATATTTTCTCACCTAAAACCACTCTCACGTCAGCTGCCGTCGCAGTACTCCAGCCACTACTTTAGCCTGAACTTAGAGTGCTGAGAAGGTATTGAACTTTGATTTTAGCTAACGGAGTAGGAGTTGACGACGAAGATGTCTCATGGCGAAGCCGGGGAACACTATGCTTCAACGATCCCCTACTCCACACAAAGCGTTCTTCCACATACCGTTCAGTCGTGATGAGGAGTGAGAAACAAGCCTCTTCGTTTACTTTGGAAGCCTTAATGGTTAAAAGCCATTACAGTTAGGGTTTGATATGTGTAATTTCGTGTGTCGCAGGTGATTCATGCCTAGCGCCACCACCAAAATTTTATATTCTTGTTTATCCCACTCATCATTGGTGGGATAATTGGAGGTGCGGCTGAGAATAGACTCGAAAGGGAGGCTTTACATTCCGCCAGAGGTGAGGGAAGAGATCGGCGACACAGTCACGCTGAAAAAGACGGATGAAGGCTTCCTGATAGTTCCAGGTGAGCCGACAAGCTTCCTGGAAGAGTTCCGGAAATTGATGTCAAGGGAGCCGGAAAGAACTGGAAAGCCGGAGAACTGGCCGCCGTCAAAAATGAAGATGATCTGGAGCGGCGCTAAATGATCGTAGGGCTCGACACGAACATCCTATGCTACATACTCGACCCAGCCTACCCCGAGCACGAGAAGGTGAAGGATGTCCTCTTCAGCCTCTCGCCGGAAAAACGCGTTGCCCTCAGCCCCCCTATAATTCATGAAGCATACCATACGCTGGTCTTCGGACAGAAATGGGTTCCGATCGAAGCCGAGAGAAGGCTTAAAATGATACTCAAGCACCCCTACATCGAGTTCTACAGCCAGACGAAGAAGACGTGCACCATAGCGCTCACCATCGCTGCACGCTACAACATGGGTGGAAGAGACGCACTGATAGCCGCTAGCCTCCTAGCCAACAAGGTCCCGACACTCTACACCCACGACCAAGAACTTCTAAACCTGAAGTGGGTCTCGTGGAGGAACTTTCGCCTATCCTTCGAGGATCCATTAGCCACTTGAACAACTAGACGGGCACCCGGAGCTAATGATGCAGGTGCAGTCCGCTTAGCCGCGGAATCCACCAGTGATCAAAGCTTAGAAGACCCTAAAGGCGAAGCTTATCTTCCCGTACCCAGCAGTGGCCAGTTTGCCCACATGCATGTAGCGTCCTAGAGCCAGTAGCGTTAAGGCGTCAACTGCCCTCTCACTCCTCCAGAACTCGTCTGGAAACATGTAGGTTGCGGTTCCCCTGTAGAAGGGGCCGTAGCGCTCCCTTTTCAGCCTCTCAAGGGAGAACTTGGAGGAGAACGACGGCTTAAGCTTACAGTCAACAGTTTTGACGGCTGCTGAGGTGTCTATTATCTCCTTTGCCTCCTCCGCCGACAGTGGACGCCAGCTCCTCACAAGGTACTCAGCAGCCAAACTATAGCGCCTTGCGAGGTTCCTTATTATCATGTGGAAGTCTAACCTGTCAGCGACCCTTCCGTCGTAAACCAGCATCGTAGGAGTTTCAAAGTTGACGGTGACGTACCTCGGCTCAGCCGCCACAACTCTCTCAGCAGTCTGCCTAACGTCCTCAAGTCTAACGATGGCACTACGGGAGCCATAAGCGTACTCTTTTCCGTCGTAGACGACCTCCTCGATCCCCCTAACGTCGTTGACGGCTGCCACACGGGAGATCTTGAACCTTCTCCTTTCGTTCTTCATCTTGTCCCTTCCGATGCCTAGCTCTCCCATGTTTGCCAGGGCGAAGAAGTAGACCGCCTCGAATCCCACGGCGCGCTCCCCTATGAGGTTGAGGGCGAAGCGGAAAAGCCTTCCCCCCAGTGGCTCAAGAGGGTCAAAGGTGAAGGGGCGCGTGACGGCTTCAAGCCCAGTCCCCACAGCGGCGTCAGACTTCATCTCAGGGCTGGTTTCGAACGTGAAATAGTAAAGGCAACTCCCCCTAAGGTCGCACCCGTCACACTTACGTCTAGTATAGCTGCACGACATCCTCCTCAGCACGTGACCAAAAACACCGCGGAGAGCACTCCCAGTCCAGCGTGGAACCGAGAAGTCGTCGATGAACTCGCCTTCAACCACACACCTCAGTATCAAACCGCAACCTCCCCGACGGCTTTCACCCATCCAGCTTCATCGCCTCGCCATCCTCAGTCATCGTGTAAAGAATACCCCTCCCACTAGCCCACTTTTTCCACCTGCTAAAATCTAACTCTTCAAAACTTCCCGCAAACCTTTCCACGTCACTTTTAACCTCGCCCAGCACCCTATCCCAGTAGTCAAGCATCTCTCCTCTCAAAACAACGCCTCTATCATCTATCTCTACAAGACGGCTGGCAACCAACTTTGGAATATACTGCTTGTCCATCCCGTTATTCCTAAGCACCCATTCAAGCTGAGCCACGCTAGCTTTTCCGCCAGCCAAAATACCGTTAAGGGTGCCTATTATGTCTCCAAGTTTAAGCGAGAAAAACGGTAACTCATACCAGCTGGAAAAATCCAAGAAAAAGTCATCCTTGTCTCGATCAGGGTGGAGCAACTGGCCCGCTTGGAAGTAATAGTAGTAGCGTGATGGAACAGCAGTGACGCATCCCGACCAGAGTAGGGCGGCGTTTATCTGGTTGGTTCCTCCAACCATGTTAACCCACACCTCCTTCGCTCTCATAGCGTAGAGCGTAGGGTAAGCCTTGCGGAAGCAATCCTCGAAATCCATGTAGTTAACCTCAATAAAGTAGAATTCAGGCAAATCGCTCAACTGGAACCCGTAATGTGAAAGTAGGCTCGAAAGGTAGCGGGCTATAACCTTCGTAGCAGTTTTTCCCTGAGTATTAAACCAAAGATCTCTGCAACTCACTTCCCTTTCTCCAGTTATTACTTCCCTAGACGTGAAAACTACGATAACCTCCGGTTTTCCCCCACCACCTCTACCGGAAAACCTGAAAAAACGCTTAGCGCGCTCGTCACCCTCCCTCGCCGCCTTTAAAGACAAGTAAACGTGGCTTAGCGGGAGAGTTAATCCTCCGGGATTAAGCCCAAGCCCACTAACATGGTAAACCCCCACAGTTTCACCCC
>Ga0105163_1001687_pt1 | contig 11305 bp, 12 predicted proteins | sample JNZ110809AmetaG_FD_81531 | JGI IMG/M metagenome (GOLD analysis project Ga0105163, IMG submission 81531) | Hot spring microbial communities from Jinze hot spring, China to study Microbial Dark Matter (Phase II) - JNZ 110809A | ecosystem: Environmental > Aquatic > Thermal springs > Hot (42-90C) >... | reverse complement strand
GTGCCTGTCGAGTCTCTTCAGGATCTCGTCCAACCCAATTAATCCTGCAACAGCGTACCTGAACTCCTCGTCCTCCCTGAGCAGCTTCAGGATCCTCGACTTCAGCCTCTCCCTCGCGGCCAACCCGTCACTACCTTCGTCGATTCGAGATATAACTGAGTAGGTGCACCGTCGATCCTTGATGGGCCAAAGCCCACCGCGCCCCGCACGTGAGCCGTCTCTCCCGCCGATCGGGGCATCGCAGCCCTCCGCTGTCTGCGGTGTGCAGCAAGCACCCCGTTGGGAAGGTGGACCCAGCTCGCATAGAACCGCGTGCGAACGTTCTTAACGCGGACGAAACCTCTCCGAGCCGATGAGCCTGAAGCCGCTCATCAGGAAGGCGAACGAGCAGGACCTCAACGCCATCGTCAACCTCCTCGTCCGGAACAAGCGCCTGAACGAGGAGTTCGACCCGATGCTCACCGTCACCGATCAGATCGAAGAAGTAGCACGGGAGTACGTCTCCGAGGCCCTGAAGGACCGGAACTCGCTGGTACTCGTCTGCGAGGAGGGGGGGAAGGTGGTGGGCTTCCTGAAGGCCGACGTCATCGACCGGCTCTTCTACGAGCCCCGGAAGGAGGGGGTCATCAGGGAGTTCTACCTCCTCCCCGAGTTCAGGAGGCGCGGGATCGGCAGGATCATGGTGGAGAGGGCCTACGAGGAGCTGAGGTCCATGGGAGCGGGGATCATAACCGCGGAGTTCCCATCGCAGCACAAGATAGCCGTCTCGTTCTACGAGAACCTCGGCTTCCGGCCGATCATCAGCAAGTACGCTAAGGAGGTCACCAGGTGAGTTCCCCTCTCAGGGCCTCTCGCCCAGCACCACCTCGACGTTCACGGCTTTGCCGTCCCTGATCACCGTCAGCACCACCCTGTCCCCGGGAGAGGTGTTCTCCACCAGGTAGGTCAGGAGGTCGTCCAGCGAGGAGATGCTGTGCCCATCTATCGCCACTATAACGTCACCTCCTATCAGGTATGTCTCGCCCGCAACGGTCACCCTGGTCGTCCCTCCCCTCAGGCCGGCCCTGCTGGCCGGGCTGTTGTTGGCCACCGTCTCCACCAAGAAGCCGGACTTGACCGGTATCCCGGCCCTCTCGGCCACCAGCGAGTTCAGCTCCTTCCCCGAGATCCCGATGTAGCTGTGGGAGTACCTGCCCTTCTCGATCAGCACCGGCACGACCCTTGCCACTATCGAGGAGGGTATCGCGTACCCCACGCCCGAGAAGGTGCCCGTCGTCGTCTCGATCGCCGTCGTCACCCCCACCACCTCTCCCCTGTAATTCAGCAGGGGACCGCCCGAGTTGCCCGGGTTTATCGCAGCGTCTATCTGGATCACCCCCGGTATCAGGTAGCCCCTGTTGGAGGGTAGGAGCCTGCCCTTCTGGCTGACGATCCCCACCGTCACGGAACCTTGGAGGCCGAAGGGGTTTCCGATCGCGACAACGGGGTCGCCGATCCTGAGGGCCCTCGAGTCGCCGAGTGGGAGCGGTTTCAGCTGCAGGTCGCTCGGCGGCCTGATCCTGAGGACCGCGAGGTCCGTGTCCACGTCGTAGCCCACGAGGGTGGCCTGGAGCATCGTCCCGTCGAGGAAGCTGACGTAGATCTGATCGCCCCCGGAGACCACGTGGTAGTTGGTGACTATGTGCCCCCTGCTGTCGTACACGAACCCAGTACCGACCGCCGAAGTGATCGTCCCTATCACCCTCACCATCACCACCGAGTCCTTCGCCCGCTCGTAGATCTCGGAGACGTTCAGCGGCTCATTCAGAGGCCTCTCAACGACAGTCGTCTGCCGCGTCACCGTGACGGTGCTGACCTGCGCGAGCTGGGCCTGCGCGGATCCGAGGGCCTGAACCTGCTGGGCGACCTGCGCGATCCGCGAGTTGACCCCTTCGAGCTCCCCGCTCAGCGAGTCCAGCTCGACCACCAGAAGCCCCACGAGGAGGAGCGCCAGAACGCTGAGGACCACAGCCACCTTCCCGGCGCTGGCCATCCCGCTCCCCCACGGCCGCCGGGTCCTATTACGCGTTGTGGACGAAGCGTCCGCGCCTCACTCGACCGGGGCCTTCGAGAAGATCACCAGCTCGTCGTCCCTCAGCTCCACCCAGACCTCGTGCCCCAGCCCGAGGAGCGTCCTGAAGACCCTCTCCCACGGGAACCTGACCGGGTCCTTCACCCGCACCTCGAACCCGCCCATCACGGTGGTGCACTCGCCGTACCCGTTGATCGCAGACCTGAGCTCGCCCTCGATGTCCACGCAGGCCCGCTCCGAGCCCAAGGCCCCCGTCCGTCCCCGGAGGCTTGCTCATAAAAATTGTGACGCGGTTCCGGCCGGTGCTGTGGCCCGTCTGAACGCTCAGCGTCGTACCTTCGAGATCTCGGCAAGCGACTGCTCGAGCAGGTCGAGCCCGCGCTCCAAGAGCTCCCTCTCGATGGTCAGTGGAGGGTGAAGCCTGACGACGTTCCCGAAGAGGCCTCCCTTCAGCAACAGCAGGCCCCTCGACCTGGCCTCGGCGACCAGCCTGTCGGTCTCCTCCGTCGCCGGCTCCTTGCTCCTCCTGTCCCGGACGAGCTCCAGAGCGCGCATCGCACCCATCCCCCTCACGTCGCCCACGATCTCGTACCTCTCCGAGATCTCCAACAACCTCCTCTCCATGATCCTGCCCAGCTCAACCGCCCTCTCGAGGACGCCGCCGCTCGTCATCACCTCGAGCACCTCCGAGGCCACCGCCGCGGCCACCGGGTTTCCCCCGAACGTCGTCCCGAGGCCCATCGGGTGCACCGCGTCCATCAGCTCAGCCCTCCCCACCGTCGCCGAGAGCGGCAAACCGTTGGCTATCGCCTTACCCAGCGCGAAGAGGTCGGCCGTCACGCCGAAGTTCTCCAGCGCGAAGAGCCTCCCCGTCCTGCCGAAGGCGGTCTGCACCTCGTCCGCGATCAGCAAGACGTCGTTCTCCCGGAGGAACCCCCTCAGCTCCCGCACGTAGTCCGCCGGCGGCACCACGAACCCTCCCTCGCCCTGTATCGGCTCGAAGAGGACGGCCGCGACGGAGCTCGGCGGTGCCACCGTTCTCATCACCCACCTCCTCAGGTAGTCGAGGCATGACAGCCCGCAATCCGGGTAGCTCTGTCCGAACGGGCACCTGTAGCAGTACGGGTAGGGCGCGTGGTGGACCCCCGGTGCGAACGGTTCGAGGCCCGCCTTGTACGGGTGGTACTTCCCGGTGGCGGTTAGGGCGAGGTATGTCCTGCCGTGGAAGGAGTTCTCGAAGGCGATCACGCCCTGTCTCCTCGTCGCCAGCCTCGCTACCTTCACCGCGTTCTCCACCGCCTCGGCTCCGCTGTTGAAGAGCGCCGCCTTGTTCTCCGACCCGGTCGGGGCCAGCTCCGAGAGTTTCCTCGCCACCACGAGGTAGGGCTCGTACGCAGCCACCGCGAAGCAGATGTGCCAGAGCCTCCTCAGCTGCCGCTCCGCCGCCGCGATCAGCCGCTCGTTGCAGTGACCGAGGTTGGCCACCCCTATCCCGCTGGTGAAGTCGATCAGCTCCCTGCCGTCGACCGTCCTGAGGAGCGCGTTCCTCCCCTCGGAGATCACTATTGGATGGAGCGTCGAGATGCCCCTCCCCACGAAGCGCTGCCTCAACTCCAGAAGGGAAGTCTCGTCCAAGCCGTGTCCCCCAAGCACCAATCGCCGAGGCTGTTATTCTCTGTTGGCCGTGTCGCCGGAAAGCGGTTCGGATTGCGGTTCTGGGCATGAAGTTTTTTGAGAGGTCAGCCGAGAATACCGATCGGGCGGGGGTAGCCAAGCCAGGTCAACGGCGCCGGCCTCAAGATCCGCGCGAGGCGAAAGCCGGTCCCGCAGGCCAGACATCGGGCGGAAGGGTTCGTGGGTTCGAATCCCACCCCCCGCACTTAGAGAACTTCGCTATGTGTCCCATCGACGGGGTCAACGACCGCACGGAAACCTCGCAGGATAAGCCGCGCAGAGCCCGAAAGTCCCAGGATAGGGAGCGGTGATCCGAGAGAGGGAGTTGAGAGCTAATGCGGAGTGAAGGATCCGGGTTCAGGATCGAGTGGGTTGCACAGGTGCGGCTACGCCCTCGTGTATATCTCGACTCCGAGCTCCATAGCGGTCTTCACGGCGTTGTCGGTAGCGAACGGCGTCACGAAGATCAGCCTGTCGGGTCTCCTCCCGGTCTTCCGCTCGTAGAGCTTCGCCTTCCTGTACAGGGTGACGACGTCTGAGGGCCTCACCTGGGACGATACCTCGATCAGCAGCGTCTTCCCGTCCTTCACCGCGACGTCGACCTCCACTGGGCTCGGGAACCCGAAGACCTCTCCTCCCTCATCGAACGCCGTCCACCTCTCGACCTTCAGGCCCAGCTCCTTCTCGAGGATTCCCTTCAGTCCCTCCCTGAAGGCTTCCTCGGACATGAGGCCCCACCTGGCTCCCAAAGCCGAGATCTGCCTGTTGACCGCTTCGAACCCCTTCATCATGTCCTCCCTGAGCCTGTTCATGTCCTCCCGTAGCTTCTCTATTTCCTGCCATATCCTCCCGATCTCCTGCTCTATCCTCAGGAACCTCTCCTCGTGTCTGTCCAGCCTCTTCAGGATCTCGATTATGTGGGATTCGTGCCTGTCGAGTCTCTTCAGGATCTCGTCGAGTCCTATCAGTCCTGCAACAGCATATCTGAACTCCTCATCCTCCCTGAGCAGCTTCAGGATCCTCGACTTCAGCCTCTCCCTCGCGGCCAATCCGTCACTGCCTTCGCAACTATCGGATATAACCCAACCTTCCCAATCAGCCAGTAGGCGGTGAAGCTGGGCGACGAGATCACCGCTCTCAGCGAGAACGCGCGGACCAACGGCCTTTCTGCCCAAGAAGTGAGTTCCAGCAGCTGCAAAGCGCGTTCCGGGCAGTGGACCTGCGGCCTCCTGACAGCCGGAAACGAGGGTGGACGGCGATCCGGGGGCCCTCAACGATATCAGGCAGACCTTACGGAGGTTAGCTGCAGGCATGGACGCGGAGCGGAGGTTCGTCAGGGCCGAGGAGGCCTTCAGGAAGGTTCTGCGATGGATGAGGGAGCACCACGAGTTCTTCGCGAGCTCTATACCGCTGATCGCGAGCGAGAACGTCCCGAGCCCTGCGGTGAGGGAGGCGCTGGCGAGCGACCTGGGAAACAGGTACGCTGAGGGCTATCCGGGGGAGAGGCTCTACGCCGGATGCAGGTGGATAGACTCTATCGAGATGCTCGGCATCGAGCTAGCGAAGGAGGTCTTCAACGCGGAGTACGCCGACCTCAGGCCAATCTCTGGGGTTATGGCGAACCTCGCGGCGTACACGGCCTTCGCCGAGCCGGGAGACGTGATGGTCGCTCTGGCAGTCCCCCACGGCGGCCACATCAGCCACGGCAAGCGGGAGTGGGGAGGTACCGCGGGCACGGTCAGGGGCCTGAGGGTCGAGCGGTACGAGTTCGACTACGACCGGTTCAACATCGACGTCGACGGAACGAGGCGGAGGCTCGAGCGTCTCGAGAAGGAGGAGGGGAAGAGACCGAAGGTCTTCATGCTCGGTGCCAGCGTCTTCCTCTTCCCTCATCCCGTCAGGGAGGTCTCGGACCTGGCCAAGGAGTACGGCGCGAGGGTCGTCTACGACGCGGCCCACGTCGCCGGCCTGATCGCCGGCGGCGTCTTCCAGGACCCTCTGAGGGAGGGGGCAGACGCGGTGACGATGAGCACGCACAAGACGCTCGCGGGACCGCAGCACGGCCTGCTCCTCAGCTGGGAGAGGTACGCGGAGGACTTCAAGCGCGTCATGTTCCCCGGCCTCCACAGCAACCACCACCTCCACGCGGTTGCAGGCGTCACGATAGCGCTGGCCGAGGCCCTCGCGTTCTACCACGAATACGCCAGGAGGATCGTCGAGAACTCGAAGGCCCTAGCTGGGTTCCTGATGGAGGAGGGGCTGGACGTCCTCTACGGGGACCTCGGCTTCACCGAGTCGCACCAGGTCCTCGTCGACGTCAGCAGGCTCATGGGAGGTAAGGAGGCGGAGTTCCTCCTGGAGCGGGCGGGCATCGTCGTGAACAGGAACCTCCTTCCGAAGGACTACCTCCTCAAGACCGACTACAGGAACCCGAGCGGGATAAGGCTGGGGACGCAGGAGGTCACGAGGCTCGGCATGGGCAAGGAGGAGATGAGGGAGATAGCGCGCTTCATCTCGAGAGTTCTGGTCAAGCGGGAGGACCCGGAGAAGGTCAGGAGGGAGGTTGCCGAGTTCAGGCGTCCCTTCCAGAAGGTGCACTACGCCTTCTCCAACGCCACCGAGGCCTACGCGTACGTCTCCATCACCTGACCTCGCCCGCGCCTGGGCCCATCGGGTGCTCGGGATGGGAGGGAGGATCGCCGGCGTCGTCTTCGACCTCTTCGGCACGCTCGTCCCCCGTTATCCGATCGACAGGCACAGGAAGGTCCTGGCCGAGATCGCAGCTCTCCTCGGGGTCGATCCGGTGCGGTTCACAGAGGTCTGGATAAGCAGGCTCGAGCGCAGGATAACGGGCTTCTGCAGGGACGCTGAGGAGTGCATACTGGACACGCTCGAGGCGATGGGTGCGAGTGCTGACCGAGAGGCGCTTGCCCGGGCCGCTGCCATCAGGTACGAGTTCATGAGGAGCTGCGTCGTCCCGTACCCGGAGGTCGAGGAAGGGATCAGGGCACTGAAGGGGATGGGATACAAGCTGGGGCTCATCTCCAACTCCTCGCCGGAGGTCCCGGAGCTCTGGAGGTCGCTGAGCCTGTCGAGGTACTTCGACGTCGCCACGTTCTCCTGTGAGGTCAGGACCAGAAAGCCCCACCGGGAGATCTACCTGATGACCTGCAGTGCCCTCGGCCTCAGCCCAGAGCTGTGCCTCTACGTCGGAGACGGGTCCGAGAACGAGCTTGAGGGCGCGAGGGAGGTCGGGATGTTTCCCGTCATGATAGTCCGCGACGGGCCGCTCAGGGACTGGGACGGCCCCGTGGTCCGGGACGTGATGGGCGTCGTGGAGCTGCTGAAGTCGATGTCGGATTGCTGAGCGTAAACCCTGTATTCTATAAGAGGTGGGGAGAACAGAAAAAGCGAGCGGTGATGGTTCAGGGCAGACAGATCAGATGTCCTTCATGAAGTCCTCGAGGTAGTCGAGGTCTCCGTCCGCTCCAGAGCCTCGGATCTCCGCGGGCTGCTGCACCTCATGCGGTCTCTGTGGTATCCTGAACATCGGTCCCGTGCTGCCCTGCGAGTAGCTGCCACCGCTCATGATGATCGAGACGTGCAGCGTCGACCCGTACCGCCTGTCAACCCTCGCCCCCCAGATCACGAGACCCTCCTCGCCCATCAGCTCCGAGACGATCTCCGCAGGCCTCGTGGCCTCCTTCAGCTTCATGTCCTCTCCTCCGCCGACGTGGACGATGGCCGCGCTGATCCCCTCGATCGTCCCCTCCAGCAGCGGCGACTGGAGCGCGTTGAAGGTCGCCTCCTCCGCCCTGTTCGGGGAGCTGCTCTTGCCGAGGCCTATCGTGGCGATCCTCCCCCTGCTCACCACCGTCTTGAAGTCCTCGAAGTCGATGTTGATCAGGCTCGGCCGCACCAGCGACTCCGTGATGCTCACGACCATGTTGTTGATCACCTCGTCGGCCAGCGAGAAGGCGGTGTTCAGGTCGTACTGCGGGTAGAGCTCGAGGAGCCTGTTGTTGTCTATGACCACCACCGTGTTGCAGTACCGCTGTAGCTCCTCAAGCCCCCTCATCGCTATCCTCCTCCTCACGGCCCCCTCGAACCTGAACGGCAGCGTCACCACGCCCACGACTATCAGCCCCTGCTCCTGCGCCAGTTTGGCCACGAACGGGGCCGCTCCGGTCCCGGTCCCTCCGCCGAGCCCCGCAGCGATGAAGACAAGGTCGGCGTCCTCCAGCGCTTTCCTCAGGTCCTCCGCGGACTCCTCAGCCGCCATCCTGCCGAGCTCCGGGTTTCCGCCGGTTCCGTGGTTCCTCGTGACGGTTGGTCCGAGCAGAAGCTTCTCGTGGGCCTTGATGAAGCTGAGGTGCTGGAGGTCCGTGTTCATCGCGATGGCGTAGATGTCAGGTACGTTGGCCTCGATCAGCCGGTGGACCGTGTTGGATCCGGCTCCGCCCACGCCGATGACCTTTATCCTGATGCTGCTGTTCTGGAGCTCACTCAACGCTCAGCCTCGCCTCCGTTCTTATGAAGTCCCTGACCGCCATCCGGATGGCCTCGGCCCTGTTCGGGTAGCGCTTCTTCCTGACGAGCTCGTCGATCGCCTCCAAGTATGCCTCAGGTAGGTGCACCGTGACGACCCTCATCTCACCCGGTAGACTGAAGGTGAGAGCGTAAATCGGTTTGAACGAAGAGGTTAAATCCGGTTCCTCGAGGAAGTCCATTCCATCGCGATTTCCGATCCAGAAATTGGTATGTTCTGACCCACTTTCGCTCCACATTTCATCGTTTGATGAGAACGCGTGGTGAGGTCCGGAGCCGTGAGGTCGGTGAGCGCGTGGCGGAGATTCAACGCTGGTCGAGGGACGCCGGCACCGATTTATTCGATCCGCGATGATGTGAGAAGGGTTAGCCCCATGCTGCCGGGATGGTTGGAGGGCGATCTGGCCAACGCGCTGCAGATGGTGAGGCCGGTGGTGCTCGCGGCCCTGATTATTGCGGCTACGTACGTGGTCGCGAAGCTCGTTTCGAGGCTGACTGACGCGGCGCTCTTCGCCTTCACGCCCGCGATGAGGTTCGCGGCCAAGAGGACGCTCTCGGCGGTGATCCTCGTCATAGGAGGCATCCTGGCCGCGGAGCAGCTGGGCCTTAGCATAGAGGTTCTGCTGGTGCTGTTGGCCGTGATGGGCATCGCCGTGGTCCTGGCGCTCCATAACGTCCTCAGCAGCGTCGCTGCCCGGTACTTCATCGAGCCCTACGTCCCGATCAGGGTGGGAGACACGGTGACGATAGGCTCTTACAGGGGAAAGGTGATCGAGATCAACCCGCTCACGACCCTGCTGCAGACCGATGACGGCCGGGTGGTTTCCGTCCCGAACTCGGTGATCCTGAGGGAGCCTGTGGTCAACGAGTCGGCCTCCGCAGCCCGGGAGATCAGCATCCCCATCGCCCTCCCCTCGAAGGACGTCAAGCTGCCTGAGCTGGAGTCAGCGCTGATCAAGGCGTGCATGAAGCTGAGGTCCAAGCTCGATCCCATGAGGCCGCCACAGGTCGAGGTCAGGTCCAGGTCCGAGAGGGAGGTCCAGATGCTCCTCAAGGTCTGGGTCTCGGACCCGAGTTACAGGAGCGCGGTCAGCGAAGAGCTGAAGCGCAGGGTTGACGACCTCCTGACCTCAATGCTCGGCCAGGGTTAGTCGCCGTCCACGGCCAGCGAGGCAACCGCTCTCTCCGGATCTGGGGCCGCGGGTCAGTCGTGCTGCGCAGTGGTGCGAGAGGTTCACGTGCTGGCGTCATGCCGTAAGACCGGATGGTTCCGGGCAGGAGACCTTCCGCGGCGAGGGAGGAGGTGCTTGAGGAGCTCGAGAGGTTCGTGAGGATCCTGAACGAATCCGGCGCCGTCGTCGTGGTCGAGGGCGAGAGCGACAGGAGGGCCCTCGTCGAGTCCGGAGTCTCCGTGAGGGTGCTGACGCTCGCGGAGTTCGAGCGTGAGGTCGAGGATATGCCTGGTCAGGAGGTGGAGCTCTTGACGGACCTCGACCGGCAGGGCGAGGAGCACTTCCGGAGGCTCGTTGGCAGATACGGTGGCGTCGTGAGGTTCACCACTCAGGCCCGGGACTACCTCAGGAGCACCACGTCCTACAGGATGGGCATGAGGAGCGTCTACGAGCTGCTGCTGTTCTACCGGAGGAACGCTCTCTAGGAACGCCTCTATGAGCTCCCTAGGAACGCCTCGATGGCCCTCCCCACCTCGGCGGGCCTGCCGGTGAGGTCCTTCAGCGTTCTGCCCATCGCGACGATCGTCGGTATCAGGTACCTGGCGGTCGCCGTCACGCCCATGTGTCCCACCCGGACGGTGCTGTCGACGAGGCTCCCGAGGCCGTTCGTCACCATGACCCTGTAGCTTCTCAGCATGTGTCCCACGAACTCGTCGGCCTTTCCCCTGAGGGGGGGCGGAAGCTCCAGCGAGGTGACCGTCGGCGCTGCCAGCTCCTCCGACCTCGCCACCGGCTCCAGGCCGAGGACCTTCGCGGCCCTCCTGAAGGCCCCTGAAGCCCTCAGGTGCCTCTGGTACCTCCTCTCGAGACCCTCCTCAAGCGCCGACTCGGCGGCCAGCCTGAAGGCGACCACCGCGTAGGGGTTTATGGTGGTGTGGTAGGGGTGGCCCTCCTCGGCCCACAGCAGGTAGTAGCGCTTGAACGCGGAGGGGTTCGAGATCCAGCCGTCGCCGATTTCGGACGGGTCAATTTTCTCCCAGAGGTCCTCGGAGATGTGGAGCGGCACCACGCCGGGCATGCTGTTGAGGCACTTGTTGGGGTGGCCGACGCAGACGTCGATGCCGAGCTCCCTCACGTCGAGCGGAACCGCACCGTAGGAGGCTATGGCGTCGCAGATCACCCTAACGCCCCTCTCCTCGGCGAGCCTCGCGTAGGACCTCAGGTCGTGGATCACACCGGTTCCCGTCTCAACGTGGACCAGCATCAGCGCCTCCGCGTCCGGGTTCCTGCTGAGGGCCCTCTCGACGTCGCCGATCTCCGGCACCAGCCCCTCCTCCGCCCTCACCTCGACCACGTCCGCGCCGAGGCTCCTCGCTAGCTCCGCCAGCCTCTCTCCCCAGAAGCCGCTGATCAGAACCACCGCCTTCTCGCCTCTGGAGAGGACCGTCCTGGTCCCCAGCTCCAGCGCGAGCGACCCCGGCCCCGGAACCAAAAAGGTGCTCTCGGGGTTGGATCCGAAGAGCGCGGCGGCCGCCTTCCTCGCCCTCTCCACCTCCGGCGCCCATTCCGGGCCGTAGTGTGGCAGCGACCTCTCCGAGAGGACCCTTCTGACCGCAGGGTGGAGCTCGGTCGGTCCGGGTATCATCAGCAGAGCATCGCCCTCCCAGAGGCCCTCGACCAACGCCCTCGCCTCCTCAGCCGAGCCGGGAAGCCTTCGGAAAAAGTTGACGCGGGCCCTCCGTCAGAGCTCCAGCGTCTCTCTTATCTCCCTGCCCAGCACGAGCCTGATCCCGTTCCTCCCCGCGAGCTCCCTCAGGTACGAGCCGATCTCCTTCGGCAC
>Ga0105163_1001682_pt1 | contig 11344 bp, 9 predicted proteins | sample JNZ110809AmetaG_FD_81531 | JGI IMG/M metagenome (GOLD analysis project Ga0105163, IMG submission 81531) | Hot spring microbial communities from Jinze hot spring, China to study Microbial Dark Matter (Phase II) - JNZ 110809A | ecosystem: Environmental > Aquatic > Thermal springs > Hot (42-90C) >... | reverse complement strand
CCCGCTTTACACAAGGGGCGAGGTTGAGAGCCTTGCCAAAACAGTTTAAAACCGTCTTCATATTCTTGGACACCGATAAACATGCAAGCCCCTTTGACATTCTCACAACCGTGGACGTTCTGCCGGATGCCGTCATTTTAAAGTATGAAAATGTGACCGTGGAGGATGCTGAGAAACTTGTTTACGACGCTATGTTTCCACGGGGACCGGAAGGCGCTAAACACACCAAGATCTTCATTAACGGACGAAACTTTGAACTGACAAACGATATTCTGGAGAAAATCAAAAAGTGCATGTTCCCACCCTTCGAGCTTAGCGTGGTGATAGATCCAAGAGGTGCCTACACAACAGCGTCAGCCGCAGTTGCAAAAACCCTCGAAATTTCCATGACGAAAGGCTTAGGAACCCTTGAGGGAAAAACTGTGACGGTTTTGGCTGGAACGGGCCCTGTGGGACAGACGGCTGCGAGGCTTTACGCCTCTGAAGGGGCAAAGGTCATAGTGACTTCAAGGGATATTAAGAGGTCTATGGCTGTTGCCGAGAAAATAAACGAGGAATTTAAAGAAGAGAGGGCTAAAGGGGTTGAGGCTAAAACACCAGAGGAAGTTGGAGCAGCCATAAAGGAGGCTGAAATAGTTTTGGCGGCTGGAGCTGCAGGAGTCCAGCTTCTACCATTAAACATACTCAAGGAGTATGGAAAGAACTGTAGAATAGTGGCTGACATCAACGCCATCCCCCCCCTGGGTGTTGAGGGTCTGAAGCCCACGTGGGATGGAAAGGAGGTTCTTCCAAACGTTTTTGGCATAGGCGCCCTCGCCATAGGCACTCTAAAAAATGCTGTGGAAGCTAAAATGATTAGAATGGCCGCTGAAGAGCCTAAAGGGATCTTCGATTACAAGGTTGCCTACCAAATAGCCAAAGAAAGCGTTCTAAAGAAAATGGAAACTGAGAAAAGCAAGGCTTCCTCTGAACCCCATTGGCTTCCATGAGAAAGAGGAAACTAGCCACTCTATCATACATTAAGTATTCGTGAAAGCGAAAAACCTTATAATTAAATTAGGGCTATCCTCAAGGCTAGGTTGAATGCAATGCAAAGCCAAATTGCCCTTGAAGTGCTAGGCTACGACGATAAAGACAAGTTTGGGCCATGCTTCATCGTTAAGGCGCCTAAGGGCCACACCGTTAAAGTTGCAGATACTTTTGCTGAAATGTTCCCCCTGTGGGCTGGAAGAGTGCTCATAACCGCTGACAGCGAAAAATGGGCTTTAACAGCCGCTGAAGTGGCCACCGGCTTCGCCACAAGCGTCATAATGGCGCCCGCAGAAGCCGGCATAGAGGGCCTTGTTCCAGGAGAGAAGACTCCAGATGGCCGAGTGGGCGTCCTAATCCAGATTTACAACCGCAGCCGGTTCGACTTAAAAACTCAGATGATGCTCCGCATAGGCCAATGCATAATGACTTGCCCCACAACGGCGGCCTTCGACGCTCTTCCAGACGCCAAGAGAAGGTTGAAGGTTGGCAGAAGCCTCCGCTATTTCGGAGACGGCTTCCAGAAGAAGGGCTTGGTTGGCGGCAGAAAGGTTTGGCGGATCCCGGTTATGGAAGGCGAATTCATAGTTGAGGATTCCTTCGGTGCCGTAGAAGCCATCGCCGGGGGAAACTTCCTCATACTGGCAAAGGACAGAAACGCTGGGCTGCAAGCGGCTGAAGAAGCCGTAAAAGCCATAAAAAATAATGTAAGCGGAGTGATTATGCCTTTTCCAGGCGGGGTTTGCCGTTCAGGTTCGAAGGCAGGCTCATTAAAGTATAAGCTTAAGGCTTCCACGAATCATCCCTTCTGCCCGACGCTGAAAAAGGTTGTAGCTGACTCCCAACTGCCCGAGGACGTTAACTCAGTCTATGAAATAGTTATTAATGGCCTAACCCTCGACGCCGTCAAGAGGGCCATGAAGGAGGGCATAAAAACCGCCATAAATGTTCCCGGAGTTTTGAGGATTTCAGCTGGCAACTACGGTGGAAAACTTGGCCCATATAAGGCGTTTCTCAAGGAAGTTTTGGGCTTATCCTAACCCTTATTAGTCCCCAAGTTATTTTTGGCTATTACCGTGCACATAACCAACTAAAATAATTAGGATAGGGATTGATCGGGCTTTGAGTGCTCCCAAAAGAAGAACCTCTCTTGAACTGTTCAGATTGAAAAAGATACTTAGCATGCTTGCTAACAAAGAGGGGCGGGGTACGGAGCTTATTTCGCTTTATATTCCGCCTGGAAAGCAGATAAGCGAAGTTATGAATATGCTTAGGGAGGAGTATGGCACAGCCGCCAACATAAAGTCCACTACAACCCGCAAGAACGTTCAAGACGCCATAGTTAAGGTGCAACAGCGCCTAAAACTGTTTAAGGAAACCCCGGAAAACGGGCTTGTAATATTCTGTGGAGCAGTCCCGCAAAATGGTGCCGGAAGCGAGAAAATCGAAACCTACGTGATAATACCGCCGGAACCCATAAACATATACCTTTACCGCTGCGACTCCCGCTTCCACACGGAACACTTGCAGGAGCTGCTCCGCGAGAAAGAGGCTTACGGCATACTCCTAATAGACGCAACTGCCGCAACCATCGCCGTTTTGCAGGGCAGAAGACTCGAAATAGTGAGGGAGGTAACCTCCGGTGTTCCTGGCAAGACAAGGGCTGGAGGCCAGTCTGCCAGAAGATTTGAAAGGCTTAGGGAAATGCGCCTCCAAGAATATTTTAGGCGGGTGGGCGAACACGCCAACGAGGCTTTCCTGCCCATAGAAAACCTTAAGGGGATAATTATCGGCGGGCCAGGCCCAACCAAATATGATTTTGAAAAAGGCGACTATCTAAATTACCAGTTGAAAGAGAAGATCATCGACATTGTTGACACAGCCTACGTGGACGAGCAAGGCGTAAAAGAAGTCGTTGACAAGGCGCCGGAAATCATGCGGAAAATCCGCTACATAGAAGAACGCCAAATAATGCAGCAGTTCCTCTACGAAATAGGCCATGACACGGGTTTAGCCACATACGGCGAAGAAGCCGTGAGAAAGGCCTTGGAAGCCGGCGCAGTTAAAACGCTGCTTCTGTCAGAAGGTCTAGATATTGCCCGTGTGAAGATTAAATGCAGTGCATGCGGCTACGAGGAACAACAAACCGTTAAAGGACCAATGCTAATAAGTTTTGAGCAAAGCCTCGTTGGAAAGCCCTGTCCAAAATGCAAGGCGCCATCGCTTAGCATCGTTGACAAGCAGGAGCTTATTGAAGACTTCGCTCAACTAGCCGAATACACAAACGCCGAAGTCGAAATAATCTCAGACGAAACAGAGGAAGGCCAAATGCTCAAAAACTCCTTTGGCGGGATAGCCGCCATCCTACGCTTCAAACTGCAAGAATAAAATGGTTGTCCACAGTTTAAGGAGACTCATACTGCGGAACTTCATAACGCCACATAATGGTTTCATTGGGAGATAGGATATACCGGTCAGCGCCCACAGGACCATATTCCCAACCATGGTCGGTCCAGCGATACCACATCCAATACTTTCTACCGCTATTCCAGACATTGTTTATGGCATCCACAAAACTTGCCCCTTGAGATGCCCAATAGGTATAATTCACAACAGCAACTTTCTTGGTTGCGGTTAAAAGGTCACATCCAGAGAGTACCAGGGTGTTGTTGTGCCATTCCATGGTTCCATTACCATAATTGATGCATATGTTAACGTGCATGATACATCCTTCATACTCTTTTAGTTTTTTTAGGAGGTTTTGGTGTTCCATGTAATAGTATCCGGCGACGAAGCCAACAAGTATGATGGAGGTTAGCCATCCTAGGCCAAAGATGGTTAGGCTTCTTTTGGAGAGTTCCATGAAGTTTCACCTAGCAAATTGCCTATAATCCTAACTAGGATAAAAAATGCGCTGCCGAAGAACACAACGTTTGACGCTACGTGGATAACGGTGAACCATGCACCTTGGATTAAAGCGATAATTATGGGGACTCCTGAGGGTATAGCCCAACCAATATTCGTTATTACATCGTACACTAGGGTGAGGAAGGCCGCGAGAAAAGAAACCTCCAACCTCAAAATTTTCGTAGGATTGGCCGCATTGTTGGGGTTTCCGCCCAAAACTTTGCGGTAGAATCCACCTGCAAAGCCTATCAGGGCCATTCCAGCCATTTGGTATGGCATTATTATTCCCGCGAAGCCCCATGATGAGAGGAAGCCATTAATAAGCATGGTTAAAGCTCCCAAGAGGGCTCCGAAACGGGCGCCAAACATGAAGCCCACTAGAAAGCAGATTAGGGATGTGGTCTCCACGTTTGGAGGTCTTGGGGTTAACTGGATTCCAACGCAGAGGGCGGTCATGATGGCCAGCAATGCGGCGCGTTTGCAGTCCATCTTGCCACCAGTTTTAGCCAATGCCTTACTTAAGTTTTCAACGAATTATCTCGTATAATTCTGGTTCTAATGGAAAACGCCTCCACGGTCTAGAGAAAAGGAGGGTATTTGCCTCGTCTTCGGTGCTTTGCCGCTCGCTTGTGGTGTTGGAGCTAATTGAGCCACTTGTTGGATTTGTGAGAATTTTAACTTCAATCACGTCGCTTCGTATGTATCCCGTTTTTTCAGCCCAAACTGGCGGGTCATACCGCACCGTAATGATAACGTAGCCTGTTGCATTAGTTGTATATCGTCTACCCAAGAAGTGGACTGTTGCCCCCTCTAAAGGATTCCAAATGCCGCTAGCGTCGTCGTAGTATTTGACGAGCACTGTTATGTTTTCTCCAACATGCACTTCAGTTTTGTTCACCCATATTTTTAAGGGTAAGTCTGTCCAAGTGCCATAGTAGATCAGCAGTTCTCGGTGGGGCGGAGTTGGAGGCGATGTGATGTCCCATTCAAAATCTGCCATGCCCACGTAAGGCATGTAATAGTCTACACGGTACATCCAGCCATACAAGCCAGCTGCCTCTTCTCCAGCTATTGAGTAGACATATAAGCCGAAGCCTGTTTGTCTAACTTTGTAGGTGAAGCCGCCGATTTCCGCTGCCTTGTCTAGGGCTCCGAGAACGGTGGGTTTTGGCAGGTAATGTGATTGTCCAGAATCGTCCACCACCATGGATGCTGCCACGAAGACTCTGCGCCGCCAGATGGTTGTCTGCTTCCCTTCAATCCTCGTGTATATGGGTAAGCCGTTGGTTGGATACTGCCTCATGCACAAGGCAACAATAGCGTAGGATGTCATAAGCGCCTTGTTGGAGGGAGCGGTCTTTGTCCAGTTGAACGAACCGTCAGCATTTTGAAGACTTAATAGGTGGTCAATAACGCTTGCACCGTCCTTCTTCCAGTCAGCCGGATTTTGCCCAACACTGCATATAGCGCCTATAGCCCAGGAATCCGAGGCGCTGTTCACGGTGCCCCAACTTGAAAAACCTCCACCGGGTTGCTGTTGGCTCTTGAGGTATTGCAGCGCCCTTGTAATGGTGCCTGTCGAGTTGTCCTCGCCGGCGGAAATTAGAGCCATAATTGCCGCAGCCGTGTCGTCCACGTCGCTTGCTACGCCGACAGCCCAGCTCCAGCCGCCGTCAGCGTTCTGATGGGCTTTAATGAAGTTAACTGAGCTTCGAATAATTGTTGAGTTTGCGTTTTCGCCAGCTGAGACTAAAGCCATGACAACCCAAAAATCGTCATTCAACTGCGATGGGCTTCCAATCTGGCTTTTATTAAAGAAGCCGTTAAGAATTTCAACATAATTTGTGCCGTTTATACTTCTCGGGTCTTCTCCGGCGGCGGTCATTGCCAAAACAAAGCGTGCGACATCTGTTGGGACATCCAAGTCAACTTGACCTCTATTCTCGATTAAATATTCAACTATGGACTTTCCACTCGGTTTCTTCCAGTTGTGGGGGTCCTCGCCGGCGGCGGCAATCGCCATAACCGCCCAACAGGAAGTTGCAAAATCCGATATTTTACCGTCAGATCCTTGAATGCTCCTTAGGTAGTTTAAGGCTTTAGACAGGGGCGTTTCGCTGCCTAAAGTGGTTGCTTCAGGAATAGAAATATTATCCTCAACATGGTCCACTTCTGGATTTCCCGATTCTGAAACAGTTTTCCCTTCAAGAGTCTGGGTAGCCTCACTAGTTTCTTGAACAAAAAATATGGGGAACAGCAGCAGAAATGCTAGAAAGCCAAGAACGGTCAAGTAATGGATGGCTCTGGGCTTTTTCATTGCCGTCATCTCCCCTTACGCTTGAAAACTGCGAAGGCAACGGCAATAACCGCCACTGTCACTAGACAGACTACCAATCCCCTTATTGGGGTTGGAGTTTCAACAGAAACCGATTGACCTCCAACGGGCACCGCATACACGGTTACTCTCACGGTTACGGAATCCGTTTCTGGAGTTGCGCCAGACGCATAAACTGTTAAGGTCACGTAGTAGTTTCCGGCTGCGCTATAGCGGTGGTATACTATTGGCTGAGTGGTGACCGTTATGTTTCCGTCGCCGAAATTCCAACGGTACTCGGTTATCGGCATTGTGTGGGTTCCATTCCATCCTGGAAGCGATGTTGAAGCGTCAAACTTTATTTTCTCTCCAACTTTCGCGGTTTCCGGGACTGCCTTAAAGTCCGCCTTGGGTCCATGGGGCTGAACCACGGTTATCTGCTTTTGTTCAATCTTCCATAAGCCGTTACTGTCCGTAACGTTAAGGGTCACCGTATACGTGCCGGGGCTATTGTATGCGTGGACAACCATTTTTCCATACCCCACGCTTCCATCTCCAAAATTCCATGTATAGTCTATTATGGTGCCTCCATTGGGCTTTGAAGCTGAAGCGTCAAAAGTCACTGTTTGGCCAACCTTGGGAGTATGGGGAGTCCACGTGAAGCTAGCCGTCGGATGCGGCGTTGAAGGCGGCTGTGGCGGCGGCCATGTCGTGCAGTCCTCATAATACCACGCTATGATGTCTCCACTCGAGAGTAGATGCTTATTACACGCTACTGATCCCAATTCCCAGCGCTTAGCGGAGTGATTCCAGTACCACCACATCCAGAAGAAAACGTAATTGACATAGTCATTCCAGACGTTGCTTATGGCGTCGACGAAGGCGTCGGTGCCCCACAATGAATATTCCACACTGGCAATGGACTTTGTAGCCTTCAGAACGGATGGAACGCCCGGCAGCTTCACATTCTCATACCATACTCCAGTGCCGTTTCCATAATCTAACAGAATGTCAACCATTGTTACCAGCGGCTGGTTGAGCGGCCAAACACTACAATCCTCATAATACCACGCTATGGTATCGCCGCCTGCAAGTACATATTGGTTGCATGCAACAGGTCCCATCTCCCAGCATTTAGCCGAGCTATTCCAATACCAGTAAATCCAGAACGTATACGTGCCATAGTTATTCCAAACGTCGTTTATAGCGTCAACAAAGATATTGGTGTCCCACAAGGTGTACTCAACAGAAGCCACCATTTTTGTGGCTTTCAGAACCGACGCGAAGCCCAACACTTCCACATCCTCATAGGACACTCTAGTGCCGTTTCCATAATCCAGCAAAACATCAACCTTTGTCGCCGGGGGATTGGGCGGAGGACTCGGAGGCCAGACACTGCAATCCTCATGATACCATGCCACCATGTCGCAGTCTTCAAGTACATATTGGTTGCATGCAACAGGCCCTAATTCCCAGCATTCGGTATAACGGTTCCAGTACCACCACATCCAATAGTAGGGGTAGCTGTTTCGCACATCGTCTATGGCTTCGACAAAAGCGTCGGTACCCCACCATGAAACCTCTAGAGACACAACAACTTTTTGTGTTGCATTATATACCGTATCTTCGCCGGGTTGTAGTATGCATGAAGCCCATCTGCTTGTGCCGTTTCCGTAATCTATTAGCACGTCCACGAGCTTAAAGGTGGATCCTTGCGCGGTGCACGTCTTAACTTGGATATGAACAAGTGGCAGGCAGAGGCAGATCATCACAATCAACGTCGTTAAGGTTTTTCTTTTCAATTGGGATCTCTCCTTTCTCGTTGGATGGATAATCCATGCAAGCATTATATAAAACTTACCAGTGCAAGAATGAGAAAGCAACAAAAATTATGGTGGACCGGGCGGGATTTGAACCCGCGACCTCAGCGATGCCAACGCTGCGATCATTCCAGGCTGATCTACCGGCCCAAAATTTAACGGTGTAAATGTCGTCTATTAAGGGTTTTGCTGAAGACTTTAATAGTTTGTTCGCTGATTTAATTTTGGAGGCGTCTTGATTTGGCTGGAATTCTTCTCGTCAGGGATGTTATGACCAAGGATGTGCGTGTTGTGCGTCCCGACACCAGCGTTAAAGAGGTTGTGGCCGTAATGAACAAGTTTGATATAGGCTCCGTGGTGGTTGTTCAAGGCGACAGACCTGTGGGAATAATTACCGAGAGAGACATTTTGAGGAGGATTGTTGAGCCATGTCTGGCTCCGGAAACCTTGACGGCTAGGCAGATCATGACAAGCCCCGTTATAACTATTGATGAAAACGCCAGCATCAACGAGGCAGCCAAGCTCATGGCCAAGAAACGTGTTAAGAAGCTTCTAGTCACCCGAAACAATGATGAGCTTGTCGGCATAATCACTTTCACAGATATAGTGACGAAAGTTCCCGATTTGCTGAGCATATTGGAGGAGCTTGTTAGACCTCACGCCCGCAAGTATTAACCTTTAAGCTTTCGGCGCATATAAGTGAAGAGGCGTTTTCTCTTTGAAGATTCTGGAGATGAATTTGAAAAAGGGCTTCGTTAAAGTTGTTCCCGAAACTTTTGATGATTTATGGCACCTCTACAACATAATCTATAAGGGCGACGAGGTTTACGCCTACACCACACGGGAAATAAAACAAGACGAAAAGTATGCGAGAACCAAAAGGGGCGAAAGGGTTTCCGTCTTCCTCGGCGTAAAAGTGGAGAAAGTCTATTGGGATAGGCTTCTCGGAAGGCTTAGAGTTCATGGGATAATATGCCAGGCTCCCGAAATCGTTCCAACAGGCGCGCATCACACATTAAGCATAGCCCCAAACACGCCAGTGATCATCGTTAAGGAGGAGTGGTCTCGCCATCACCTGGAAAGACTTGAAGCCGCGAAAAAGGCTTCCGAAAAGCCCCTGATTATAGTTGCCATAGACGATGATGGGTATGCCGTAGCCACAACAGCCCAGTATGGGGTTGAAGTGAAAGTCGAAGAAAAAACGAGGCTTCCGGGAAAACTTGAAGCCGAAAGACGAGACACAGCCCTAAAGGAGTTTTTCCGAAAAGCCCTTGAGAGTCTCCGTCAAATCTGGAGCGAAAACCGTAACCCAATAGCCGTTATTGGTGTGGGCTTCGTCAAAAATGACTTTGTAAACTTTGTTGAGAAGGAGGCGCCGGAAATAGCCAAATCCATTGTGGATGTCAAAAGCGTGAACAACAGCGGTGTCGCCGGAATTTATGAGGCAATAAGGTCTGGTGTCCTCGCCAAAGCCATGAAACACTTGCGAATCGCGGAGGAAACCGAAGCCATGGAGGAGGTTTTGAAGAGGCTTGGGAGAGGAGAAAAAACAGTGGCTTATGGACTGGATGAGGTGCGCAAAGCCGCCGACTTTGGAGCTGTTGAGCTGCTTGTTTTGGCGGATACGCTGCTGCGGGAAGCCTCAGATGAGGAACGCTTATCCCTTGAAAAGTTGATGAAAAACGTCGAAGACAAGGGCGGAAGGGTTCTGGTTGTCAGCGTAGAACATGAGGCTGGAGCGAAATTGGCAGCCTTAGGCGGAGCTGCCGCCCTCTTGAGGTATGCACTGTCCGCAAATGATTCTTAAACGCTTTTTAGTCTCCTTCGAACCGCCGGGTTTTCCTCTGCAAGCCTTTTTAGGGCTTGTTCAAAGGTTTCGCCTTCAGCCAATTCCCTCTCGATAAAAACGCCCGTCCTGCCAACCTCATCCCTTCTTAGAAGCGCGCGAACTCTGTCAAGAACCGTTTCCACAGATATCCCGAGGAGTTTGGCAACATGCTCCTCATATCCCACGATAGAGCATTCCCTATGCCCCTTTTCTGTTGGCTCTATGAGCATTAGGCGTTTGTCCACGCCTGGAAAACGCAGCCCAGCCTTCAAGTCCCTTAATGTGGCTTCTCCGCCAAACCGATAAAACTCGCGTTCCACTATACGCATCTTCATAAGCGGAAAGGAGACGCTTGTTCTTTCGTCTATTTCAATGTAGGCTTTCATGGCATAGGCGGGTGTAGCCTGAACTATAAGTCGCCTGCTCACGGGTATGCCGGCTCTTTCAAGGGCTGTTTCCACTAGGAAAGATGAGGGCTGGCTTGGTATGAAAACATCCACATCGCTTTTCTCCGTCACGTCGCCTCTGGCAATGCTGCCGTGCACTATGGATTCCATGTTGAATCTTTCCAATGCTTCCATAAGCCGCGTGGCTTTAGCTCTAAGCTCCTCGAGAAGCCGCCATCTCTCGCTTGTGTATGTGACTTCGTTGAATTCTAGACGCTTAACTGGTTTTTTAGCCAAGATTTTCCACTTTCAACGTTGAGAAACCCTTATCATGTTTAAAAATCTTAAGCGTAAACAGCAAACCAGAAGTGGCACATTAATGGACAGCGCTATCTGCACCATCTGCAAACGAAAGCCAGCCTTCTATTTTAGGCGGTACTCCGGCGAGAGGCTTTGCAGAGGCTGCTTTGCCAAGTCTATTGAAAGCAAGGTTAGAGCCACCATAGCCAAATACAAAATGTTTGATTTTAATGACAGAATAGCCGTGGCGGTTTCAGGCGGCAAAGACAGCATAAGCCTCCTCCACATACTAGCCAAAATAGAGCGGGACTATCCTAAAGCCTCGCTTGTGGCGGTTTCCGTTGATGAGGGAATCGCTGGCTACAGAGACGAAGCCCTAAAAATTGCCACTGAAAACTGCAAAAAACTCGGCATAGAACACCACGTAATCTCATTTAAGGAACTTTACGGCTTCACCCTAGACGAGATAGTCAAAAAAATCAGAGCGAGCGAAAAAAGCGAGCTGACACCATGCGCCTACTGTGGCGTCTTAAGGAGGAAAGCATTAAACATCATCGCAAGAAAAGTTGGAGCAAACAAGCTTGCAACCGCCCACACATTGGACGATGAAGCCCAAACAGTGCTGTTGAACATGCTCCACGGCGACGTCATGCGCATGATCAGAGAGAAACCGGTTACAGATGAAGTACACCCAAAACTTGTTAGGCGCGTTAAACCCTTCTGCGAAATTCCGGAAAAAGAGACAGCCTTATTCGCGTAT
>Ga0105163_1001680_pt1 | contig 11360 bp, 10 predicted proteins | sample JNZ110809AmetaG_FD_81531 | JGI IMG/M metagenome (GOLD analysis project Ga0105163, IMG submission 81531) | Hot spring microbial communities from Jinze hot spring, China to study Microbial Dark Matter (Phase II) - JNZ 110809A | ecosystem: Environmental > Aquatic > Thermal springs > Hot (42-90C) >... | reverse complement strand
TTGCGTATAAACTGCAAAGAGAATATTTTTTGTGAAGAATTTTTAAATTTATTTTTGTTGTCTTTGATATGCTTGTTCTGAAAAGAAAAGAGGGGCAGAGCTTGATAATAGGAGATAACATAATCGTTAAGGTCATAGAGATTGAGGGAAGAAATGTAAAAATAGGTATTGAGGCGCCAAAAGATATAAGTATAGTCAGGGAGGAGCTTCTTGAGAAGATAAAGCAGAAGGTTGCAGAATCTCGTTTAGATGAATCTATGGTTTCACAGTTGAAAAACCAGCCCGGGCAAAAGAAAGACGAAGGAGGTTAGGTCTGAAAATTTTTAATAATCTCTGAAAAGTCGTAGTTGTGATATAAATTCTGCGTCTTCTGGCGGTATCGGATAGTTTCCGGTGAAGCAAGCGGTGCAAAATCCCCCATTTTCATAAAAATCTCCGACCACCTTTAACATACCTTCTACGCTCAGGTATCCCAGAGAATCACAACCTATAAAGTTTTTGATCTGCTCAACAGAATGTGATGAAGCTATTAGTTCTCCTTTTGATGGTGTATCTATACCATAGTAGCACGGAAATTTTATAGGTGGAGATGAAATTCTCATGTGAATTTCTTTTGCTCCCGCTTCTTTGAGCATTTTCACTATTTTTCTTGATGTTGTACCTCTCACTATTGAGTCATCAATAAGAACTATTCTTTTCCCTTTTATGACGCTTTTTATAGGGTTGAGTTTTATTCTGACATCAGAAGCTCTTTCCTGTGATGATGGTTCTATGAATGTTCTACCTATGTAGTGGCTTCTTACGAGTCCATACGAAAAGGGGATTCCCGATTGTTCTGAGTATCCTATTGCTGCGAAAAGTCCTGAGTCGGGAACAGGTATGACTATATCTGCGTCTGCGGGTTGTTCTATTGCGAGCATTTTTCCTAATTCTTTTCTCACAAGCCACACATCGCGGGAGAAGATATGAGAATCAGGTCTTGCGAAGTAAATCAGTTCAAAGATGCATTCTCTTTTTATTTTTGGTTTTTCAAGCATTTCTGATTTTATTCCTTCTTTTGAGATGAGGAGGATCTCTCCTTGTTCTATTTCTCTTATGAATTCTGCGCCTATTATATCAAGCGCGCATGTTTCGGAAGCGACAACGTATGCGTTCTTTAATCTTCCGAGGCAGAGAGGTCTGAAACCTAAGCTATCTCTTACTGCGATAAGTGCAGAGGGAGTCATTATGATGAGTGAAAACGCGCCTTTTACTTTTGAGAGCGCGAATTTCAATCGCGATATTATATCTCCTTTTGCTTTCATTATAAGGTGAGCTATGACTTCTGTATCCATTTCACTCGTGAATACAGCTCCTTCTTCTTCAAGCGACTTTCTTAAACTGAAAAAGTTTGTCAGGTTGCCGTTATGACATATTGCAATTTTGAGGTCAATACCATTTACGACTATTGGTTGAAGATTGTTCTTTTCCGATTTTCCTGTTGTGGAGTACCTGAGGTGTCCAACAGATATGGGACTTTGTGTTAATTTGAATGTTTTAGCAAGTTCGGAGACATATCCTAACCTTTTCTCGCAGTATATCTTTTGTCCGTCTGTCCAGGCGACACCTATTCCTTCCTGTCCCCTGTGTTGAAGTGCGTGAAGTCCTAAAATAGTATTTTTAAGCGAATCATCAGTCCCGAAGACCCCAATTATTCCACACACAAAAGTAATCTTAAGACAAAAATGCAAGAAAAGTTAATTTGTCAAAGATGTTATTTTGGAGAACGCAAATTCATCATTTTCACTGCATAAAATTTATAAAGGAATTTTGATTCCTTTTTTCTGGTGATGAAAATAAGAGAGAAGATAATACAGCTTGCCGAATCAAAGTTATTTCAAGAAGATATACTGCAAATTTCAGAGGAGATAACTCAGGTTTATGAAGATAAGATAACCGAACTTTATAATCAGGAGCTTGGTAATATAGATGGTATTTGTCTTGCTGCGTTTGGTAGCTTCGGAAGAAAAGTTATGGCTCCATCTTCAGACATAGATTTTATAGTTCTTGTTTCTTCAAACGACATATCAGAAAAATTCGGTCCTCGCATATCCTCTTTTATTGCAAGGGTATGGGATATAGTTGCAAATGCAGAGTTTTCGGTAAGGACACCAGAAGAGACCATGAAAATAGCTCTTGAAGATGTGAAAGTTCTCTCTTATCTTTCAGACATAAGATTTGTTGCTGGTGATATAAGGGTTTTTAACCGACTTATTTACATTCTGGAACAGGAGAAGGAGCAGTTGAAAATTGACTTTTTTTCAAAGATAGTGCAGGACAGAAAAAAAAGGATTTCAAAGTTCAAGGTTATGAGCGAGCCGGACTTGAAAAAATCCCCAGGCGGTTTAGATGATTTCTTCTTCATAAATTCCCTGAAAAAGTTGGTATCAGATGATATCTTTATATATACTGATGAGCTTAAAAACGATTTTAAGAGGATACTTGAAGTAAGGTTTATTCTCCACATATTACAAAAAAGGAACTCAAATGTGATACACTCAGGAATAATAGAGGAGATTTTGAGCTTCAAGAGAAAGAAAACTGGGAAAGCCGAAAATACAAGGGATTTTATGACAAAGATAGTTTCTTCAATGCAGAGGATAAAAGTGTATGCAGATATAGTGCAGAATGCAGTGAAAAAGAAAATTTTCCCTCAACATCCAGAACTCATAACATCTTTTGGTGATGGTTATATATCTGATGGAGAATTCATATATGCGGATATAAATTGCTTTAAGAAGGAGCCGTGGAAAATAGTTGAGATTTTCAAATTGGCAAAAGAAAATAATTTAGAAATAGCGCCAGAAACCGCATATCAGATAATGAAAATCAAAAACGTTGACCTTGCTCACGATCAGAAAGCAAATGAGATATTTTTTGACATAATAACAGATTTAGGAGGAATAGCGAAAACACTTATGAGAATGAAAGAACTCGGAGTTCTGGAAAAAATAATTCCAGAATTTTCAAAGGTCTCAAATCTGTATCAGTTTTTCCCGCCTCATATATATCCTGTTGGGATACATCTTATAAAGTGTGTTGAGGAGACAGAAAAAATTCTTTCAGGAATAAAACCGCAGTATATAGAAATACTTCCAGATTTTACAGATATAGATAAAAAGATAATTTTTCTTTGTGCTTTTCTTCACGATATAGGGAAGGGCTCAAATCAAGACCACAGCGAATTGGGAGAGAAGTTATCTGAGAAAATAGCTCAACGACTCGGTATTTCTGGATATGAACTTGAAAGGTTAAAATTTATTGTGAAAAATCACCTTGCCCTTGCTCATTTTTCCCAGAGGAGAGATATTCACGATACATCATCGCTTATGAAATTTGTATCTTCTTTCCCAGATAGAATAACCTTGAATACACTCTACATAATAACAATAGCCGATGCCATAGCTACCAATCCTTCAAACTGGAATGAGTGGAAAGCACATCTTATTCAGGAAGTTTATTTAAGAGCCGATGATTTGATGAGGAAAGGTCTTGAGTACACAGAAGAAGAAAGATTAGATATACTCATGCTTTCTGATGAACTTAAAAACTTCTTCCCATCTGAGATAGTTGATGAGTTTATTTCTTCTCTATCCCAGAAATTTCTATCATTTTTCAGTTATGATAGATTGTTCAGATACTCTATGGTTTTTTTAAAAGCTTATACGCAACAGAGAGAATTTATAACATATACAAAAAGAGATGAAGGGGTGATAGAGATAGTTGTGATAGGTAAAGATTCTCAGACACTGATAGCGGAATGTGCCGGAACACTTTTCCTTTCGGGATTTAACATACTTTCTCTTTTCAGCGAGGGTGGAGTTATGGGCATGGCAATTAATATCTTCTGGGTCCAGCCCCCGGATAAACCGAAAGCCGAAAAGTTCAAAAAAATGTTTTACACAAGGAATCTTAAAGAGATAATCTTGAAGGTTCAGGAAAAAAGAAAGAATCTTGAAATAGAGCTTGGATACGATTCTAAAAGGAACAGGAGAAGAAAAGAAGATATATCTGTTGTGTTTGATAATAACTTTTCTGAAAACTACACGATAGTTGAGGTTTATTGTTCCGATAGACCGGGGTTGCTTTTTGATATATCTTGCGCGATCTCTTTTTCTGGCTTTGAGATATCTGTTGCGAAAATATCAACAAGAGAGAATAAAGTTGCGGATATATTTTACATAAGAGATAGAAGTAGGATGGAGAAGCTTTCTGAAGAGCAATGTGCTCGGTTAAAAATTGAGATAGAAAAGGCGATCACTCAGGGAGTTCAGCCCCCTCTTCAGCTACCAGCACATCTTTGAACTCCTCTGGATTTTCTCTCATTTTTTCAAGGTTTTCTCTTATTTGAGAGAAGACCTCGTCAAATTCAACGACTACCGCTCTCTTACGTTTTATGGGGTTTGCGTGTGAAACAACTTCTTTATATATAAATGGATGGGAGACACCGATCTCTTTGAGTTTCTGAACTATTTCTTTTGCTATTTTGTGGCACTCCAAAATAATGTTTGCTCTTTCTTCTCTTTTTGGTTTTGCCTCCTTCAAAGGCAAGTCAAAGGGCCAGTCGGTCTTTTTCAGTATTGGCTCCCACGAACTTCCTGAGAACTTCTCATCATGCTCATAAACCATTCCGGTTGTTACAAAATATATTTCTTCAACTGATTGCATTATCTCATCATCTGTTTCTGGTTTATCTGGATACATATCAAGTAGTTCGTTATAAATTCGTAGAGCAACATAAGCTTTTTCTTTTATGTTAGGTTGTTTTTCAATGTTGAGGTTTATCATCAGTGTAGCATATTCCCAGGGAATTATGACGCAGGGTATTTTCCTTATTCCGAGTTCAAGACAAGCTAAATATCTGTGCTGTCCATCAAGTATAATGAATTTGTCTTCGTCTGGCTTTTTTGCTACTACAAGAGGAACTACAAATCCAACTGTTGAAATCGATTTAACAAGATTTTTCACATGGGGTTTTGATGGTTTTCTCTGATATACAACTACTTCAAGTTTTTCTACGGGTATTTCGGCAATTACTATGTCATACTCTTTGTATGGTTCTTTGATGACAAGGATGTTTTTAAATTTTTCTTTTATTTCATCTACTAACGAACTGATACCCTTTTTTTCTTCTGTTCCGAAAAGTTCGCTCATATTTTATAAACTAATTTTTTTTCAGATTTTTTGAATTTTTTTAAATATTTTTGATTTTTTGCTGGAGATCTTGCTATTCTGTAAAAATCGCAGTAGAAAATTAGCAATTTTGAAATTTGAAATAAAGATATTTTTTGATTTATGATCAAAATAAAATTCTATTGTGGATTTGTCTTTTTCTTTACCGAAAAGCGAGTGGCTTTTCTCTTTGTTTAAAGCGACAATATCTCTATTTATAATAATTGACTCCATAGGAAATGTTCCGATTATTATTTCCCTTTCTTCGGGTATGAGCGAGAAGAAAAGAAGAAGGATGTTATCACGTGCGTCTTTTGCGTCATTTTTCCTCCTTTTTTTCTTCGCATTTTTAGGTGATAGTTTCCTGAAAATTTTCAATATATCTTTGTCTGGATTTAAAGTTGCAGGAGGTGTTTTGCTCTTTATAATATCTATAAGAATTCTTCTCAAGGGCTCGTGGGAGGAAGAAAAGATAGACCCAGAAAGTTCTGGGATAGTTCCAATAGCTTTTCCTCTTCTTGTTGGACCGGGAGCTATAACCCTAAGCATTGTTCTTGTAAAAGAGTATGGAAGCTTTATAGCTTTCTTATCTATCTTGATTGTCTCGGTCATAAACTATCTGATACTTATAAATATGTCGTGGTTTTACAGAGTTATGGGTAAGACGGGGGCGGTCGTTGTTTCACGACTTATGAGCATTTTTATATCTGCGCTTGCTGTTGATTTTGTAGTATCGGGTCTGCAAGAGCTTATTTCAAGAGACCTCACCTTTTAAAATAGCAAGAGCTAAATCTACATCTTTACTTATTCTCTCTTTGAGTTCAGAAGGTGAAGAGAATTTCATAACGTCTCTGATTCTTTCAACGAAGAAGACCTCAATTTGTTTGAGGTATATGTTTTGGTTGAAATCAAAAATGAATACTTCAAGTGTTCGTCGGTTTGAGCCAAATGTGGGTTGAGTTCCAACATTGCATACTCCTTTGAAAGTTTTTGAGTCAATTTTTACGAAACATGCATATACGCCGTCGCATGGTAAAAAAAATGTCGTCGCTATGTTTGCTGTTGGGAATCCCAAACTTTTCCCACGCATTGCCCCTTTTACTACACACCCCTTTACAGAATAAAACTCCCCTAAAAATTTTTTTACTTCTTTTACTTTCCCATCTATTATCAGCTTTCTTATGAGAGAAGATGAAACTTTGTTTTTTTCTTCTTTTTGGTCAGATTCTTTTTCTCTTACAAGTTCTACAATTATAACTTCTGCTTCGTTTGAGAAAATTTTTTCTATATCTTCTGCTCTACCTTTTGCATCTTTGCCGAACGAAAAATCTTTCCCTACAACTATTCCTGACGGAGAAATTTTATCTTTAACGAGTTCGCAAAACTCTACCGGTTCAAAATCCTTCACTTTCAGAAAATTGACAACAAGAAAGTAATCTGCTCCTAATTCCTCTAAAACTTTTACTTTCTCTGATATGGGTGAGAGTATGAAAAAATTTTCAGGTCTGAAAATAAATCTTGGGTGTGGAAGAAAACTCATAACACAAAGGGGCTTTTTGATTTTCTGAGCTAAATCTCTGGCAGTAGAAATGACTTTTCTGTGTCCTGTATGGACTCCGTCAAAATTACCTATGCATAAAACAGGATTTTTTATGTCAATCTTTTCTGAAATTTCCCACCAGAATATTGTCCTCACTCTACCGAGCATAATTCATCTCCGATTTTTAATTTCTCGGGAATATTTTCTGGTATGCTCATATAAATCATAGAGCATAATCCTTTGATAGCACTTATGACATTTCTTTTCCTCATGATTTTTGAGTAATACCATTTTCTGATTATTTTCTCTCTTTTTTCGTAGCTCAGTGAAGAGAATGGTTTAAAGTATGGGAAAAGAGTTGAGATTTCAATGAGTAGAAGAAGTAGCTCAAAAGTTCTTTTTGCATCAGGTGGCATGTTGTCGAAAAACTCTCTCGCTCTGACCTCAAATCTCTTTTTACTTTCTTCTCCTTCAAATGGTATTATCACCTCAGACGCACTGACGAAAGTTCTGAAAAACCTCATATCTTACAATTATATAAAATTGAAATATAGAGAAAAAAACGGTACATAAGTATTTTTCAGATTCAAGAAAAGTTTTGCCACTCCTTAAATTTTTAGATATTATGAAAAATTTATTTCGGTTTTTTGGTTTGCTTTTTGTGAGCTTGTTACCACTTTACGGTTGCAGTAAAAGTAAAAATTCTCAGAGTGTGATATGTCAAAATTGCTATACGGTTTTTAGCTTCCCATACGAGGGAGCAAATTTGTTCGGAGTAGTACCTATATCTGGCTTTTCAATTCACCCATCAAAAATAACCACTGTCATAATAGTTATCGCACACGAAAGAGATGAAAAAAACTTTCAAGCTGAAATAAAAGGTAGAAGATGGTCTTATGTTTGGGATACCACAAAGTTTGAAGACGGAGAATATAAAATATCAGTTTTTGCGTATGACATTGAGAACAATTCCTCTTCTGACAGTGTTTCTGTGAATTTGAACAACTCTCTCCTGAAAAAGGGTATTGAACTTCTTGATAAGATTTCAAAAGGTCAAATACCATTTGATATATCTTTTTCAACATTTGTAATTCCTTTTGAAGGTCAGGTAGTAGGTAAAACCTTCCCGGTCATAGGTATATCTTTCCACCCATCACCTATAACTCATCTAAATCTTGAACTGAAAAGAGGAGATAAGAAGAGAGATTTTGCACTTCCTGCGACTTACTTTTGGTATTCTGTTGTGAGCGCAGATGATTTTGAAGATGGAGAAATAACACTTTCTGTTTATGCAACAGATAAAAACGGAGTCCAGAGTTCATCGTCAATAACCGCAGTAATCCAGAGCTTTTTATCTGGAATAACAATTCCTTTCCCTCAGTTTGAACTATCTCCTACGCAGGTTGTGTATCAGCCATATCCAGTTTATGTCACATCTGCAACTTATGTAGCGATAGTTAATCCGCAGGACGGGAACACAATAAATAGATTTTTTTGCTCTGCTCTGTGCTATATATACGGATACTATTTTTCTCCTCAAAGTATAACATCTGGCTATGCTTTAATAACTTCGGCAGACAATCAAACTCTGACAAAGCAAGGAGAGATATATCGCTCTTCTTTCCTTTCTTCTTTTACTCTTCCTACGAGTGAATTTCCTGATTTTGGAACTTTTGTGGTGAGAGATTGGTGGAATTCTGTTCCATCAGGCAAAATAATTTTGAAATTTCGCGTCATAGATAAAAACGGGAAAGAATCAGAGAGCGAAGCTATAGATATTAATTTGCAGTAGTTATTTTTGAAAGGTGTTAATTTAGTCGAAAAAATCAATAAATTTTAAAGGTTATGCTCTGCCGGAAGTGTAAAGGGAAGGCGGTGATAAACCTCAGACAATACAACCTGCCACTTTGTAGAGAGCATTTTATAGAAAGGTATATTTCAGTAGTTGAAGATACAATAAAAAGTTTCAGGATGTTTTCTCGCAATGATAAGGTTCTTGTTGCTGTTTCAGGCGGAAAAGATAGTTTAGCTCTATGGTATGTTCTGAAAAAGCTCGGCTATAATGTGACGGGACTTTACATAAACCTTGGAATAGAGAACGAGAAGGGAGATGAGGGATATTCAAATAGGTCTGAGCGATGCTGCAGAAATCTTGCTGAAAAGATAGGTAGTGAGCTCATAGTTGAGAATGTTTATCAAAAGTATGGGTCTCCCGCTCCGCTTCTTGACAAGAACAGAGCTCCGTGTTCTGTTTGCGGGATAACGAAAAGGCATATAATGAATGAAGTTGCAAAAAGATATGGTTTTGACGTGGTTGCAACAGGACATAACCTCGATGATGAGGTTGCAACTTTGCTGTCAAATGTTCTGAGGTGGGATGAGGAGTATCTCAAAAGACAATATCCCGTTCTTCCAGCTGAAGATGGGTTTTCAAAAAAAGTAAAGCCACTTGTTTATCTCACAGAAAAAGAAAATCTGGCTTTCTGTATTTTTGAGGGCATAGAGTTTTATCACGAGGAGTGTCCTTTTTCAAAAGATGCGACTTCAATTTTTATGAAAAACATCTGGGCTCAAATAGAAGATAGAATGCCGGGCTCAAAAATAAGATTTTTCAAAGAATTTCTGGAATTCAGGAAGAAGTTTCTATCACAGGAGGAAAGGAAAAATCTTGGGAAGTGTAGTATATGCGGGCAACCTACTACCGCAGGTGATATTTGCGCTTTCCACAGAATAATATCAAAGATAAAAGTTCAACACAATTGACTCCTCACATAATTTAAAATTTTTATTTAGATGAAAAATTATCTGGAGCGAAATTATCTGAATTGAAATTATGGATAGGATTGAGAACATAATAAAAAGAGTAGAGTCAAAAATAATTGAAGCTGGGAAAAAAGAAGGTAAGATATACGGAAAAATAGAAAACATTTTCACGGTTTATGTGACTTGTTATTTACCTAATGCAAGCGTTGGAGATTATGTCGTCATACATACACCAGAAGGAGAAAGAGGAGGGGAAGTTGTTGGTTTCAAAGACGGAAAAGCCATAGTTATACCATACGAAGGAACATCAGGACTTTCGGTAGGAATGAAAGTAGAAAGTATGATACCAAAAAATACACAGAAGGTCGGATTCGGACTTCTCGGAAGGATAGTAGATGGTCTTGGTCAACCTCTTGACTCAAAGGGTCCGATAAAGCTGAACGATGAACTCCCAATTTTTGGGACACCGGAAAATCCCCTCAAAAGAAAAATAATAGATACTCCTCTTGATGTTGGTGTGAGGGTTATAAATGCTATTTTAACCGTTGGAAGTGGTCAGAGGATGGGCATATTTGGTGGTTCTGGGATTGGAAAAAGCACACTTCTTGGAATGATGGCGAGACATACAAGAGCAGATGTTAATGTTGTCGCTCTCATAGGCGAAAGAGGGAGAGAGGTAAAAGAGTTTATAGAAAAGATATTGGGGGAGGATGGTTTGAAAAAATCTGTTGTCGTTGTGGCTACATCAGATAATCCACCGCTCCTCAGGATAAGGGCTGCTTTTCTCGCCCATACATATGCAGAATACTTTATGAGGCAGGGAATGAATGTCCTACTTATTATGGATTCTGTCACGAGGTTTGCTATGGCTATGAGAGAAGTTGGATTAGCTCTTGGAGAACCTCCGACTGCTCGTGGATATACCCCGTCGGTTTTCTCTACTCTTCCAAAACTTCTTGAAAGGGCAGGTTCATTTGAAAAGGGAACAATTACTGCTTTCTACACAATACTTGTTGAAGGAGACGATACTTCCGAACCTATATCAGATAACATAAGGGCTATTGTAGATGGACATATTATCCTTTCAAGGCAACTTTTTACAAGAAGGGTTCTCCCAGCGGTAGATGTCCTTACCTCTATTTCTCGTGTTATGCCAGATATAGTTTCAGACGAGCATCTCGAATACGCTTTCAAATTTGTCAGAACTCTATCTGATTATGTTCAAGCGGAAGACCTTATAACTATTGGAGCTTATAAGGGGGGAGACCAAAGGTTAGATTTTGCTATATCAAAGTCAAAAGATATATTCAACTTTATAACACAGAGAATAAATGAAAGGGCAACATTTGAGGAATCAGTTCAGAAACTCATAGATATAATGAAGTGAATTTTTTTATTTGGTTTTCAGATACTCTTTTGTTTTCTTGATGAACTCATCAGGATCGCTTGCGGAGAGAATAAATGACTTTATTTTTTTGAGCTTTTTCAAATCCTCTGCTCTGTCTAATAATTTTTTCAATTCTTTTTTCATATTTTTGATTTTTGATTCGCCGTTTCCGAATTTTGTGTCAAAATCAAGCAGAATCGCTTCTTTCAAACCCTCTTTAATCCCTTCCATTTTACCTTCTCTTTTACCTTCTCTTTTACCTTTTGAAAAACCTATTTTATACGAAGTTAACTTCTCAATAGGTATTTGGATTTTAGGTATCATAGGTTTTCTAAATTTTATTTTAAGCATTTCTGCATAGAGTGCTAAATTTTTTAAAAGTTCGTCATACTCTCTTTGACCAGATGAAAGTTCCTTCAATCTCCTTTTTATGAGTTCTATATCTCTTTCTCTTTTTGC
>Ga0105163_1001678_pt1 | contig 11371 bp, 14 predicted proteins | sample JNZ110809AmetaG_FD_81531 | JGI IMG/M metagenome (GOLD analysis project Ga0105163, IMG submission 81531) | Hot spring microbial communities from Jinze hot spring, China to study Microbial Dark Matter (Phase II) - JNZ 110809A | ecosystem: Environmental > Aquatic > Thermal springs > Hot (42-90C) >... | reverse complement strand
GAGTGAGGATGGGGCGCGGAGGATTATTAGGCCGGCCGATGAAGATCTCTTCCGTTGAGCGAAATGTATTGTTATGTGTTTTAAGAACATCGAGAGATGGGCCTATATTTATCGAGACGGTTAAGGAATGGTCAGGGTCCTCGAGAGATGTTGTCAGAAGGGTTTTTGAGAAATTTAACTTGAAGGATGGAGAAATGCTTGGTTCTGATGACCTACTGAGAATAGCGGTAACTCTTTTCGGCATGAATGTGTCTCCAGAAGTGCTCTCAGTATCACTTGATTGGAGCTTATTTGAAGAATTAACTTCACGTATTTTTGAAAATGCCGGACTGAACATAATGAGGAATATTCAGATCAGTATTGGGAAAAATAAGACGCAGATTGACTTATTGGCATTTAATGAAGATACGTTATATATAGTTGAATGTAAACGATGGAGGCGAAGCATAACAATTGGGCTCATCAAAACAATTGAGTCGGCAATGAAGCGAAGAATACTCATTATGAGGGAATTTCTCAGTAAGACCATTGGTGAGGGAGAGTTCGAAATACGATTAATTCCCTTACTATTGACTGTATATGGTAGTCCGTATTTTGATGATGTTTTGTTTCATTCTCCTTTAAGGACATTGAAAAGCTTTCTATCAGAGCCAGCTGTATCTCTACCATCTCCCCCCTTATTGAAGATGCGTCTTAAGGAGCCATTAATGACTTGTAGTCTCCAGTCCCCATATTTGAAGCACCTTAGGCGCAGATTGTTCGATTAATCCTAATAAATAGCTGTAGATTTAAATTATGACGCTCATAGAAGTAGTGTTAAGCATGGTTGCTAAGGACCTCGTTGCAGGATTATTTACGACATTGCAGAACAACGAGTTCGTCAGGAATAAAGAGTGTATTTACTATTACTCTAAGCTGATCACAGATATTCTTAGAACGTTGCAGAGACATGGATACATAGGCGCTTTTGAATATATTGAAGATGGGAGAGGCGGAAAAGTCCTTATACAGCTTCTCGGACGTATAAACAGGGCTGCACCAATAAAGCCTAGGATAAGCGTAAAAAAGGACGAGTATGAACGATGGACAAAGCTCTATCTACCGAGCAAGAATGTGGGAATAATAGTTGTAACAACTACTAAAGGCGTCATGTCGCATACCGAAGCAATAAAAATGAGAATAGGCGGCAAGCTACTTGGATACGTGTACTGATATTATTGCGAAGCATATTAAAGGTACCGATTTTCATACATATTGCAGGAAAAAACATGCAGGCTATAAGCAAATTAAAGTTTGTCGAAGACTCTGTCCAAATACCTAGTGATGTACAGGTAAGTCTTAATTCACCAAATACAGTTACGGTGAAAGGAAAGCTCGGAGAATTGACGAAGAGTTTTATTAATGCGGGAGTTAAGATGAGCATCTCGGAGAACACATTAAAAATCAGAGTCTACGGGAGAGGACGACGCGCAATCGCTATACTCAATACAGTCAGGTCAATAATCGAAAATATGGTTACTGGCGTCACTAAGGGCTTTACATACAGGATGAAGATAATTCAATCTCACTTTCCTATAAGCATAAAAATAAAGGGAAATGAGTTGTTGATCGAGAATTTTATTGGAGAAAAAGTGCCCAGAAAGGTAGTGCTTCCAGACGGCGTCAAGGCGACAGTAAAAGGAGACGAAATAATATTGACCGGGCTGGATAAGGAGAAAGTTGGGCTTGCAGCAGGCATTATTGAAAATACTACGAAAGTTAAAGATAAGGATCCACGGAAATATCTTGACGGAATATATCTATATGAGAAGAAAGTAGGGATAGAATCATAATTCTTTACATTTTAAGTACTTGGGTGTATAAATTATCTTTTATATTGACGCACCTACATGGATAAGATTGAAGGATTTGGAAGGTCACGAATCTCAGCACGAATATACATCTACTCTCCGTCTAATTACTTTGGAGGAGGCTCAAGCAGCAATTCATGAATCCTTGATAAATTACAAGCCATGCATAGAAGAGATAAGCTTAGTGGAGAGTCCTGGAAGAATTCTGGCTGAAGACATATATGCGCCAAGCAATGTGCCACCAAAAGAATTAGCTGCACTTGACGGGATAGCTGTCAATAGTAAGGATCTTTTACATGCATCTCATAAGAATCCAGTTAAGCTCTATCTAAAGAAATCATATGTTGACTCGTTAAGAAGTGGTGAGGCCGTACCTATAGCTACTGGCATGGCTCTACCGAGAGGAGCAGACGCAGTGGTCAGGTCTGAGAATTTTAAAGTTGAGGGCGAATACGTGCGTATAATCGAAAAAGTCATGCCTGGAAAAGACGTCATACAGAAAGGTGAAGAGGTGAGGGAAGGAGAATTGCTACTGAAAGCTGGGAGCATAATAACTCCAGAGATCACCGGATTATTAATGGAGCTTTCCTTCGAAAAGATACATGTTTTTCGTAAGCCGAGACTAGCAATCATTTCAGTAGGTAATGAACTATTTGAAGGATATCAGGAGAGAGGATTGGAAGCCATTAATTATTCATATATAATTTCGCGAAAGTCACTTGAAGCTGGCGCCGATGTTGTATCGATTAGTGTTGTGCATGATGATGAAGTTGAATTTAAGAATAAGTTATTAGAGCTTTCGAGGAATTGCGATGTTATATTTACTACTGGTGGATGTTCTATAGGGCCTAATGACATAGTCCCTAAAGCCATTAAGTCGATAAGTGGTGCAAAGATTATTTTTCACGGCGTTAGATGCTACCCGGCCAAGCCCACCGGTTACGCTGTAGTCAACAATATACCAGTATTGATGATGCCTGGACATGTTGTCTCGATGTATGTCTGTTATCAAATATTTGGAAAGAAAATAATTAATCTACTGTCAGGCGTCAATGAATCTATCAATTCATGTCCCGCAATTCTAGATCTTGATGTAAAAGGTAAGGCAGGATTGACAAGCATCATCCTAATAAGTCTAGAGCTGCGGAATGGAGAACTCCATGCCGTGCCTCTTAAGTCAAGACCATCTTCATTCAGCAGTTTACTAAGGGTCAATGGATACCTATTGGTCGATAATGACAAGACAATTAAAGCAGGCGAAAAAATACTAGTCAATTTAGTGAGATGATTAATCAATATTACTGATTATTGGGCTCGAAGGATGAATGTAATATGTCTGAAATTATGCACTCATCTATGATAATTTAGGAGAGATTTTATATGTGCTATTTTCATATCTAAATCTTTTGCTCTAGTATATTTGTTAAGCTTCTCAAAACAGATTTTTGCATCTTTGTATGCATGCATGGCCAACGTATACAGCTCTTCTTCTTCGTATTTTTTTCCCTCGAACAAGTAGTATTCTGCAGCCATGGGCAAATCATTCTTAAGCATGTTTGTTGCTAATAGAAAATTCTCTATAATGTCTTCCTTAACGTGTTTAATTTTAGGCATCGAATAAGACAGCACAGTATTGTTTTTCGATAAATCTTCTGGTGTATTTATGTTAATAAAAGTTCTGTAATTTTTAGTGAGGTGAGATATTGGAATATAGTAAACTTTCTTTGATGCTCTTAGAATATCTGATGACCTAGACATTGCTCCCCTAATAGTGTATAGAGATGCATGTTTTACTGCTTTTTCGCGTTTATGATATTGAATAAGGGCATCGACCCAACCACTTGGCCAGTAGATCGATCCAGAATTAGCATCTAGGGATTTACATGTATCGATAAACTTAGACAATGACTTAGAATCAATAAAAGGCATATCCCCAGGAATAGTCACGACTTCTCCGCAACTTAATGTATTCAGGGAAGTAATTACGCCATTTATGGGGCCATTAATTTCTTTGAAAGCATCCAATATTACACCGCTGAACCCATCACAGACGCCTAGTAGGATATCTGCCTGCGCCCTGTCCTTTACTGATAGGTAAATATTTTGCGTAATTTCTGAGGCTGCCTTGAAGACACGTTTAATCATGCTTTCACCCTCGACTTTGTAGATTAATTTATTTGTTCCAAATCTTTTTGACCTTCCTCCTGCCAGAATGACGATTGCAAGCATATTGACTATCTATAATTATCAAGTATGGCTTGAAATAAATGATTTTTAGGGCGTCCAAGACTTAGAGTAAGGAAGGTTTTATAGATGGCGAGTTATTAAGGGCTTAGAAATAAGATTGAGCGAGGAGACAGAGGTGGTCAAGAAACCCAAAGCCGCAGTCAAGATTCCACGTAGAGTACTCAGGATTAGAAAGGAGAGACCAGAATTCAAGAGACAAGAGTCGTGGAGATATGTCAGGTTAAAGGAGAACTGGCGCAGGCCTAGGGGGAAGGATAGTAAAATGAGACTTCAGGTAAGCGGCTGGCCACCACTCGTTAAAGTAGGATACAGAAGTCCAAGAAAATACAGAGGTCTCCATCCATCTGGATTTAAGGAGGTACTCGTCAGCAAAGAGGACGACTTGAAGGGGCTTGATCCTTCAATACATGCCGTGAGGATTTCTGGAAGACTTGGTAGAAGGAATAAGCTAAAAATATATGAAGCCGCTCTCTCTGCTGGATTAAGGGTGCTTAACCCTCCGAGAGGTGTCACCTAAATGTCGTTAAAGATTCAAAAAAGACTAGCAGCAGATATCTTGAAATGTGGAGAGAATAGAATAAGGTTTAATCAAGAAAGACTTGAAGATATCAGAGATGCAATAACTAGGGCAGAAATCAAGGCATTAATTAAAGATGGCGCAATATATGCTGAGCCAGTAAGAGGGCAGCAGAGGCTTAGAGTAAAGGAAAGACGTGGCCCCGGCAGAAGGAAGGGCGCAATGCACTCAGTCGTTACGAGAAAAAGAAGATGGATAATGAGGGTAAGGTCGCAGAGGAGATTCTTGGCATCTCTGAGGGATGCAGGTCGATTAAAGGAAGGTGTCTATAGAAAGATATATCTACAGATCAAGGCTGGTAGATTTAAGTCGGTAGCAGACCTCAAGGCATACCTCACGGAAAACCAGCTTGTAAAAACCTCATTAAGTTAATGTGGTGTGTAAGATATGCCAAAGCGGGTCTTTTATCGTAGGTTTCCTCCGCGGAGAAAACGTATGGGCATAACTGACTATAGACTACGTCTAAAACTAGTGAAGTCTGGTTTGCCTCGCGTAGTGGTGAGGCGCTCTAATAGATACATGACTATCCAGATAGTAGAGTCAAGGCCTGGCGGAGATCGTACACTGTTGACTGTAACTTCGAAACTGCTCTCCTCTTATGGCTGGAAGGCTGGGACTAAGAATATTCCAGCAGCATATCTAACCGGACTTATTGCGGGTAAAAAGGCTGTAGAGATGGGCATAACGAAAGCTATCGCAGATATTGGCAGATATAGTCCGGTCCCCGGTTCAAGAGTCTTTGCAGCGATAAAAGGAGTGATAGACGCCGGATTAGAGGTTCCTATGTCAGAGGCGGCAGCTCCGACTGACGAGCGCCTGAGAGGTGAACATATTTCCGCATACTATCAGAGCCTTCCACATGACGGAACAACTTTTCAATTCTCGCTTCTTGCAAGCGAGATTATGAGCTCGCTACCAAGACACGTTGAAGAAGTAAAATCAAAGATTCTCAGCGGATCTTAGATTCTGAGCAGTAAGGCGGTTTTTCGGTATTTGTGGATAAATAAGTCCATCTTTACCGACTCTCCCAGTACCCAAAAAAATGTCATCAAATTTAGCGACAACGTATCTAGAGTTTGAAACGTTCTCAATCCTTAAAGTCTCACCGCGCATCCATTTCTCAGCCTCGTCTATGGTCAGATTAATTATATTTTTCCTAATTAGGCCCGAAAAAAGCTGTGTCCCCTCAATCGATAATGACACCTCGTTCTCAGCGAGTTTTGCTATGTATAAACCAATATTCACAACTCCTTTAAGTTTCCAAGAAAATTCTAAGACATCTTTATGAGTGATTCTTATCCTGTTTTCACCACTTACTATGGCTACGTAGTTTTTTAATGCATTACTAATCCCGTATTGATTCTCTAAAAGTTCTTCTACTTTCTTTTTCTCTTCCTCAGTCAGTACTCCCTTCATGATTTACATCTCCTTCTTAATTTTTGCGATAAAGAACCCCTCAGCATCATTATCATGTGGATAGCACTTAAAGCAATTTTTTATCTCTGATGAGAACTTTACACCTGCCCACTCTTCAAGGGGTTTCCGTGATTTCAGTCCATTCCCAGAGACCGGCAACAATTTAGCATCACTCCTCTCATCCAGTAAATGAGTAACCACCCATTCATTTTCTAATGGATGAATCGTACAGGTAGAGTAAACTAGGAGTCCGCCAGGCTTCAGACAATCATATGCCGATATTAGAAGAGACTGCTGGAGTCTGCTAATTCTTCTTGAGAGTTTTTCTGAATATCTATTTGCAGCGGACCAGTCCTTTGATAATATTCCTAAGGAGCTACATGGTGCATCTACCAACACATTGTCAAATTGTTCTTTACACCAGTTTCGGAATAGCCGACCATCGGATTGAACAATAATGACATTAATTACTCCACATCTCTGAAGATTGGCTACAAGTGGTTTTATCCTGGTAGCCGAAATATCATTACACACAAGTATCCCCTCATTATTCATCAATTGTGCAAGCTGAGTAGACTTACTACCTGGTGATGCACATAAATCAAGCACGGCGGTCCCAGGCTTGGGCTCTAGCACTTCGGCTGGAAGCATAGATACAGGACCCTGAACATAAATAAGTCCCAACATATGTTCCATAGACCGACCCAACCCACTCTCTGGGCCACTCATCAACTTGTAACCAAATCTAGCCCAAGGAATCTTTACAAAACTCCATCCCCTATCCTTTAGTAAGTTTTTCACTCGTTCCTCCGGAAGTTTAAGAGTATTGATCCTGAAACATTCAGGAAGCGGTTTCGAGGCCGCCTCTAAATATGCATCAATATCCATATCAGGTAGTCTCCTAAGAAAATCCAAAAGATCATCAGACGGATTAATACCGCTCTGGCCTGACCATGTACAGGCGCTCATTTGAATACTTCACCTGTCGAGCGATACCAAAGCAGTAAATCAAGACTTTCAGGACTTATCCCAAGTGAGTATGCCGCAGCAATGAATATCTGCTCAAGTTTAAAGTAACGGCTACGAGTCAATGATTTAGGCACCTCATCTATGACACCCATATACTTCATATTCCTGAGGATATGTCTATCAAGAATCGCTAAACCCGTGAATCCAATATTCCTTAAGAAATGAGAAGCCTCTTTATATCCGAAGCCCCAAACTTTTTCTACCAAAAACTCTCTACATTCAAAAGAGTTAAGTCTTAACGCACTTTTCAAAATAGCTCCATTATCCTTAAGGAGATACCTATTATGAACTATATAACGAGCCTTAGCCTCATAAAACCTCACATTCCATTTTCTTAAAACGTCAGCAACTTGATGATATGTGCCATTAAACAATAATCCATCCTTAACCAACTCTCTCACAGCTGCGTCAGCACTTTTTGCTCTTGACTGTGGAGTAAGGACGCAAAAACTCATCTCTGAAAACAACTTCTCAACATCATTCTTGTCAAAATTCTGGAACTCTAATAACCTAGACTTGATAATATCTTCTATGCCTACATATAATCTTAACAGCTCGAAACGTATCTCTTCAGGAATCCTCACGAGACCTGCTTGCATATTACTACTAATTAGTTTGTTTTGCCTTAAAAAATAGCTTCGTCTCCCCCATCATGTTCAATTCTACATCCTTAACATTCAGAACAATTGGAATTCCACACACTACTTTCCCAATAACTATGGCCTGTCCCTTCTGAAGATACGGAGAAATCTTCTTAATCGTGTCTGAATCAACATGACTATACTTTGCAATCGCTTCTAAGTCTGCCTCATTCGTAAAATTGAATAAAAAAATATTGTCGGCTTGACGATAAATCAATTCTGGAATAGTGTCGGGCTGATTAGTAATGAATACTGGAGATATACCTATATGCCTCATCCTCGTAACTATATCTTCCCAATATGTATTCCTCAGGTATAAGTGTGCCTCTTCAGCAAAAAGAAATATTGGCTGGATAGTTCCTGAAAACAGCAACGAACTCAGCCTACTCAGTAAATACTCAACCACTACTCGACGAATCTGAGGTGATACCTTGCTTAAATTAATCACAAGTAACAAACCATCATCATGCTCAGAGAAAATCTCTAGCAAGCCATCTCCTTTACCATCAATGAAAAAACCAGAATTCATTAATGAAGATAAACGACTAAGCAGCGCCTCCCTTACTGCTTCGTTCATAGGAAATCTGCTTACAGCGTTAATCAGCTCGTGCGGGGAAATTGTTCCCCTGCTCGTTAGGGTGTTCCATATCCTAGCAAACTCGCGGAGACTAGTAATAGGAGTACCGTATACATGCTCAAGTATGTCCAGAATAACATTTAGATCCATGTCTGATATGCCAACCCTAAAGTTTATCGTCGGCTCCAAGACAACAATTTTATCACTCATTACTGGGTGTCTCTTACCAGACTTAAGCAATCCCAGATTGACATATTCACCATTTAGATCAAAGACAATCACTCTTCCACCTTGGGTCGTAAGCCCTGTGGCTAAAATCTTCGCTAAATGTGATTTTCCCGATTCCTTCTTACCAGTTATAATTGAAAGCTTTCCCTCAAGCTCCGTTGCATCTATGTAAAACTCTTCGCCTCCCGCATCTCCGATTAGTATAGGTATTGTCGTTCTTCCTCCCAAAATTTTTAAAACATCATTGACACTTGCCTTTACTAGTCTTGCATTAAATCTTGAGGGCATCCAGACCTTGCCCATGGATAATCGTCCATTATCTATGACTGCTCTTATCTTCGTGAGGATTATTCTCGAATCTCTAATTACCATTGTCAGTGAAGATATGTTAAATGGATCAAAGAGCCTAGTCTCATCCATCGACTCGATGGATATCTCTCTTAAAAGATCTTCTAAAACTCCAGGTATATCTGCATACTCCTCATCTATAACCTGAAGTAATAAGGACTTTTCTCCCTCACTTGCAAGCAAAAAATCTCCTCTCTCTAATTCAGCATCTCCGGGCAGAGTAAGGATCTCGACTGTATTGTTATGCTTTCGAAGGATCTTCAATTCTCATCATTTATGAGAATGGTGATAATATAGCAGTCCTGCATTCAGGCTCATCTATGAGGATTGCTGAAGTATCTTTTACAAGCGCTCTCTGAAGTCCAACTACGTCGAGCCAAGTGAAGGAGCACATTGAATGAGCGATCGAGAGCGTCTCTGGATATCCATATATTAGTGCATCTGATAGGATTAGAGATCCGAAGCCGTGTAGCGCTGCTGTGCGTGGATAAACATCTACGCGGTATGGGAACATTTGTTTTGAGAGTCTTGATAGGTATGTGCTTCCTGCGAGTCTTAGTGTTGTTGTCTTGTACTTGATGGAATCTGTCAGGTCGATTATGAATGGTGGCTCTGCGTTTGCGTCTATGCTGAATAGCGTTTTTCCTGATAGTATTATGCCGCTGTCTTTTGAGAATGCCATGACTATGTTTGAGTTGTTTCTGGCGTTTTCAAGTATGTCTATGAGTAGGTTGCCGGGCTTGTCGGGCGTGATTGTGAGTGAATGGTCTAGTAGTATTATTGCGTTTTTGTTTTTTGTTGCTGCGTAGTGTTGTATTAGTCTTTCGAAGATTTTTAGTTCTGTCTTGATTGTTGTTTCTATGTTTGTTACGGTTGTCATTCCTTCGTAGCTGATGAACCTTATCATTGGTCCGATGATCTCGACTTTTATGTTGTTTGATCGATGTATTATTGCTCCTCTTAGTGCTATTACGGTGCCTTTTGCTGAGTCTGCTAGTCTTATGACTGATGCGTCTATTGCGATTGTGTGTTTTTGTTCTGTTGGTGTGATTTTTATGGGTTTGATGTTTTTTGGCTCTATTAGTAGTTGTGTGTTGTCTTCTTCGTTTTCGTTGAGGTTTGGTTTTTTCATTGTTTCTTTGATTCTTGTGTTTTTGAGTTGTTGGATTGTTAGTGTGCATTCTTCTGAGTAATCCATAAATAGGCGCATTTCTTGTTGAATATTGGTGTTCAGGTTGAGCATTATGTTGTTCATCATCGCTTTTGTCGCCATTACTAGTTGTTGTTGGTTGTTTATTAATGTTGCGCAAGATGGTCAAAATGAACACCAGTGAGCGTATAAGGGTTAAGATTACGGTCGGGAATGCGACGGTCGAGATTGAGGCTTCTCCTGATCAGCTTGAGGAGGCGGTTAGGAGGGTTGTTGCGGCTCTGGGTCGTCAGGAGGTTGAGGGTAGGGTTGTTGGGGAGCGGCGTAGGGTGACTACTTGTCGGGATATTTTGGAGCGTCTTATTGATGAGGGTTGGTTTTCGGTTTCGAGGAGTTTGTCGGATGTGGTGGCTGAGATTGGGCGTAGGGGGTATTCTTATGATTCGACGGCTATTGCGCATGGTCTTCTTGATTTGGTTAGGGAGGAGCGGCTTGTGAGGGAGGGTGTGCCTCGTAGGTATACGTATCGGGCGAGGCAGGGGAGGGAGGCAGTTGTTGGTGGCGAGGTCGAGGAGAAGCAGGGTGAGGGCGGCCTGGGCGCTGAGGTGGCCTAGGGTTTTTCTTGTTTTTTTAGCTTCATGAGTTCTTGGAGGCCTAGAGTCGTGATTGTGTAGTCGCCTCTCTCAAGTCTTCTCACCATTCCTTTTCTTATTAGTTCTGTGAGTCTTGATGATGATGTTCCTTCTTTTAGTCCTAGTTTTTCAGATATTTCGCGCATACTCATGGCTGGTGTCTGTGTTATTCCCCAGATGTTTTCTAGGTAGCGCTTCGCTAGTAGGAGTAGAATCTGGTCTGATGATGGGAGTTGCTGGAATCCTGGCTTTAGGAAGAATCCGTCATCCTTGCTGTACCCGATATATGTCTCGACCGCGTCTACTAGGGATTCAAGGTCGACTGTCAGTGTTATTCTGCGGGCGATTGAGTACGTTGGGATGTTCTGCTCGAGGAACCTTATTAGAAGCTTTGTAACTTCTTCTGGTGTGCCTTCAAAGTCTGCCTTCAGGTCTCCGTACTGGAGGCTTAGCCTCATCTTATCATTCATCACGTATTTATTCTTTGAGGCTATATAAAAAGCTCTTTTACCATTTATTGGGCTCGGCTCGTTCTGGTATTCGTCTGTTAAGCATCTGAAATTTTTATAAAAATTGCTTAACACTTCTTCTATGCTTTCCCATAATTCTTGCTGGGTTATCCTCATCTCTTTGTCGATGTTTCTATTCATCTCCGAATCGTCTATCCCGGCTTACT
>Ga0105163_1001674_pt1 | contig 11392 bp, 11 predicted proteins | sample JNZ110809AmetaG_FD_81531 | JGI IMG/M metagenome (GOLD analysis project Ga0105163, IMG submission 81531) | Hot spring microbial communities from Jinze hot spring, China to study Microbial Dark Matter (Phase II) - JNZ 110809A | ecosystem: Environmental > Aquatic > Thermal springs > Hot (42-90C) >... | reverse complement strand
GTATAAATGTAGCAGGGAAAACTGGAACTGCACAAAATCCACATGGCAATGACCTCGCTTGGTTCATTGGCTTCGCTCCGTATGAAAACCCTGAAATAGCATTCGCTATAATAGTTGAAAACGCTGGTTTTGGCGGTGCTGTAGCTGCTCCAATGGCAAGAGAAATAGTCAAAAAATATTTTGAAATCAAAAACCAAAAAACCGAATTTAAACTTGCAAAATGGTAAGAGGAATAAGCGACAAAATTGACTTTAAAATCCTTGCCCCGTTTCTTTGTTTGATAATAATCAGCATAATTTCAATTTACAGCGCAACAAAACTTCCCGGACAAACATCAATTTTCATCAAACACTTGCTCTGGATCTTTAGCGGTTTAATCATAGCGGTTTTTTTCTATTTCTTCCCAGTTCAAAGATTAACAGATTTAACCGTCTGGCTCTATTTAATTTCAATCGTCTTTCTCATTGTTGTTCTTTTCGTCGGAAAGAAAATCTCGGGCTCAGAATCGTGGATTCAAATCGGGAAATTTCAATTTCAACCCTCCGAACTTGCAAAATTCACAAGCATTTTGATCCTTGCATATTTTCTATCAAGGAGAAATGTTGAACCGGAAAATCCATTGACTTTATTCATTGCCGGAATTCTCATCGCAATCCCTGTTTTTCTAACTATACTTCAACCTGACTTCGGTACAGCTATTGTTTTTGGTGCAATTTTCATTGGAATTATATTCTGGGCAGGCGTTCCCGTTTTCTGGATTATGCTCTTGCTTGCTCCGATAATTTTGATAATTGCTTCGTTTTTGAGCATTAAAATTTTTATCCTCACCTCAATTCTTGTTGGACTATCATTTCTGCTTATGAGGAAACCTTTAATTTTGACAATTTTTATAATTGCTTTGAACCTCACAATTGGATTAACAAGCGAACATATCTACCACAAAGTTTTGAAACCACATCAGCAGAAAAGAATTTCAACTTTTCTGAATCCATCAAGCGATCCACTTGGAGCAGGTTATAATGTTATACAGTCAAAAATTGCTATTGGCTCAGGCGGTTTAACTGGAAAAGGGTTTATGAAAGGAACACAAACACAATTGAGATTTGTCCCAGCACAATGGACTGATTTTATATTTTGCGTTCCAAGTGAAGAATTTGGTTTTATCGGTTCTGTTGTGATCTTAACACTTTATTTGATTTTATTGTGGCGGGTTATAAATCTTGCTTCAATGTTAAAGCAAAAATTTGCAAGTTTGGTTGCAATTGGCATTTTCTCAATGTGGATTTTTCACATCGCAGTAAACATTGGAATGACGCTCGGACTTTCACCGGTTATCGGGATATGGCTTCCGTTTTTAAGTTATGGTGGCTCTGCAATGTGGGTCAATATGGCAATGATCGGACTTCTTCTGAATTTTTACGCCAATAGAAGAGAATTAAACTAAAATTACCTGTCAAGAATTTTATCTTCAATTCTCATATACCCACGGATTATGTGACTTAAAGCAAAACGAACTGGCTCAGGTGGCCAAGGTATTGTTCTGCGATTAACAAAGAACATTTCCGTTAGCTCAGATTTTCTTCCAAGCAATAAATCAGAAAGAAGTTTGCCATTTAAATTTGTGAGTGAGACGCCGTGCCCGACACAGCCCAAACTGTAATAAGCTCTTTCATCCCCAATTTTGCCAATTGCTGGAGCCATATCAAGTGGCACTGAAACAGGTCCACCCCATTGATGAGTGAACTTAACATTTTTCAAAATCGGAAAAACTTTTTTAGCATAATTTTTCAATTCGTTGAAAATTTTCTCGTTTTCATCATAATCCATATTTTTCCCAAAGCCAACTCCAACATCACCACCTCCCATAAGAAGACGATTATCTTTCGCTAATCTGTAATAATGAACGAGATTTCTTGCATCTTCAACGCCCTGTCTATTTCTCCAACCAACTTCTTTAAAGAATTCATCACCAAGTGGCTCCGTCAAAACTATGTAAGTAAAAGCTGGAACTTGTTTTCTTCTCAATTGCGGGAAAAGATGAGAAAATGCGTTTGTCGCAAATAGAATTTTCTCAGAAGTTAATTCTCCTTTTTCAGTTTTTATCGTAAAACCAGAATTCGCTCTTTTAACCTCAAAAACTGGTGAAAACTCAAAAATTTTAACACCAAGCTCAAGATTTAATTTTCTAATTCCCCACGCGAGTTTCGCGGGATTGAGAAGAACACATCTTGGCTCCCACCACGCCCCGAGATAAAGAGGACTGTTAATTTCTTTCCTAACTTCTTCAGATGAAATCCATTCTATCCCCTCAATCCCAAGAGAACGCATCAAGTTTATCTCCTTTTGGATTCTCTTAACATAAGCTTTTGATGTCGCAACCCTGAAAAATCCTGGTCTTTCGTAATCACACTCAATTTTATTTTCGTTTATAAACTCACCAAGATAATCAACCGCCATTTCCATATAACGATGAGCCTGTAGGGCTTTTTCTTTTCCAAACCTCAAAGCGGTCAAACTAAATGTTAAACCAAAAAGCGTCATCCCGAATCCAGCATTTCTACCGCTTGCGCCATACCCACAGATGTGAGATTCAAGAATTGCAACATCAATTGATGGTTCAACTTTTTTCAAATGATAAGCAGTTGAAAGTCCAGTGAATCCACCACCTATAATTGCGATATCAACTTTCTCATAACCTTTTAACTCTTGCTGTGGCTTAAACTCCCCTGCCGTTTCAAGCCAGAAACTTTTTCTTCTAAAATTTTCCATCTCAAACCCCGAAAATTTATTTTAAATTTCAAACTCTTGCCCCTGCTCTGGAACGATAACATTTTCAAATCCAATCTCACGAAGTCCATCTGCAAGCGCAAAAGATTGCTCCTCCTCACCGTGAACGACAAATATCCCATCTATATGTTTCCTATCAATGTGGCTTATGTATGCGAGAAGTTCATTTCTATCTGCGTGAGCGCTCAAAGCATCAATTGAAATCACCTCTGCCCTGACTCTGTATTCATCCCCAAAAATTTTTACCTTCTCAATCCCATCTTTCAATTTTCTCCCGAGTGTATCATGTGCCATATAGCCAACGATTAAAATTATGTTTCTCGGATTTTCAATGTTATTTGCAAGGTGATGTAAAATTCTTCCTGTCTCGCACATTCCAGAAGCTGAAATTATGATGCAGGGTTTTTGATATGTGTTTAATTTTTTTGATTCTTCAACATCGTTGATATAATGAAGTTGTGAAAAATCAAATGGGTCTTGACCGCTTAATAAAAATTTTTGCATTTCATCATCAAAGCACTCGGGGTGAAGACGGTAGATTTCAGTTGCGTTCACCGCAAGAGGACTATCAATGAAAATCGGAATTTTGGGAATTTTATTTCCCATCGCAAGTTTGTGAAGTATATAAATTAACACCTGCGTTCGGTCAACGCTAAAAGCTGGAATTATTATCTTCCCGCTTCTTTCATATGCTTTGATGACGATTTGCGATATTCTCTCTTCAACGCTTTCCATTTCCTCGTGAATTGTAGCTCCGTATGTGCTTTCAGTTATCAAAAAATCAACATTACCAATTAACTGCGGATTTCTTAAAATTGGTTTATAAGGTCTACCTAAATCACCAGTAAAAGCAAGACGAATTTTTCGTCCGTTTTCTTTTATGTTAAGAACAACTATCGCTGAACCGAGAAGATGTCCAGCATCGTAAAAAATTAAATTTATGCCATTTGATATCTCAATCTCCTTTCTATATGGAAGCCCAACGAAATGCTCAAGCGATTGGACAGCGTCTTTTGCTGTGTATAAAGGTTGAATTGGTGGCTCCCCACGCTTTTTCAATTTTTTGTTGAGATATTCAGCGTCTTTCTCGTGTATATGTCCGCTATCAACAAGCATTATGCTTGCAAGATCACGCGTTGCAGATGTTGAAAAAATTTTCCCGCTAAATCCTTTTTTGACAATTTGAGGAATGTTTCCGCTGTGGTCAATGTGAGCATGTGATAAAATTATAAAATCAATCTCAGGCGGATCAAACAAAAAATTTTCGTTTCTTTCCCTTGACTCAGCTCTCTTGCCTTGATAAAGCCCACAATCAAGCAAAAATTTCTTCCCATTTACCTGAACAAGGTGCATTGAACCTGTAACGGTTCTAACTGCACCTATAAACCGAATTTTCATCTCAATTCTTCATATATTCAAGATAAGTAGTTTGATGAGATGGATCCGCGAGAATTAACTTTTTAAAGATTGCTTCTTTGTTCTTTGCGTTTTTGAAAATTTCCGCAAGCTCCATATACTTTGCATCAAAAAACAATTTGACAAGTGTTGAAGTTGGGTTGATGTTTTTTCGTATGTTTATCATAACATCAATCACAGAATCAATTTTTGCAAGTGCCTCATCCGGATATTTCTGCATTATGTCAAGCCCGTTATAATGATACTCATACATTGCTTTCCTGAAATCCGAATACTTTGAGTCAAGCAGTTCATCAATTAGATTAAACCTGCTGTATCCAGAGGAAACTTTTTGCCATCCACGAGAAAAACGACTTGATTGAGCATTTGTGCAAATTCTAAATGCCTTCTCAAAAAATTCCGTCCCCCCGAGGGGTTCATAAGTGTCAAAATCATAACCAATCACGATATACATATAAAAATCAATCAAACTTAACAACGGATCAAAACGAAACTCATCGTGATAAAGCGGTGCGTTTTTATCATACACAAAATCAACTTTATCATCAAGAATTCTCAAAACTGCGGTGCTTTTATCAGATTCATAAATTTTCCTCTGCGAACCGATGAAAATCTGCGCTTGATAATTGTTTCCACTTGCAGAGGTGAAGAAAATGTTAAGCGTGCATTGGATTTTCTCTCCCCCAAGATCAACATTCGTCCATTTGTAAGAGTTGATATAACGCTGTATCTTCTCCGCAAAATCAGAAAGATCTGACTTGTTTTGCGGAGGGAGTTGCTCAAAATTTACAGTGACTTTACATTCAATCTCCTGAGAAATTGAAAAATTAAGTAAAAGAACAAAACACAGGAAAAAGAAGGTAAATTTTTTAATCATGGGGCTTTATCTTTTATCTTTTCCAGAAGCTCCTGCGCTTCTTTTCTAAATTGTGGGTCATCTTCATCTTCGGTTGGAAGCTCAGCGATTTTTGATAAATGTTCCTTCGCTTTTTTATAATTTTTGACTTCAATGTAAGTTTTACCCGCATCAAGCCGATACATTATAAATGTCGGTCTTAAACTTATCGCCTTTTCAAAATTTTTTATCGCTTCATCATAACTTGCCCAGCCAAGCCCCAAAGCTGAGCGAACAATTTTTGGCTTCTCACAAAGTTTTGCATGCGTCCTCGCAAGAACATAATAAGCAACGCTATTATTTGGATCAAGTTGAATTGCTTTCTCGCAATCTTCTTTAACTTTTTTAACAAGGTCAATTGATTCCCATACACCTTTGAACAAAGCAATCCTACCGAGAGCAATTGCCCTTCTTGTGTAGCCCATTGAACCATTTGGATTTACCTGAATTGCAAGTTCTGCGTATTCAAGTGCTTTTTCATAAGTTTCAAGCTGTTTCCTCTTTTCCTCTTTTGTATTTGCGGGCAAATGTTCACCGATGTCCACATAAACTTTGCTCAATTTCCACAAGACATCATAATTTTTCGGATCAATTTTGTAAGCTTCAAGATATTTTTCAAGTGCTTTATAGTTATCAAACTTTTTCTCGGAGAATTCATCCCCTTCGGCAATAAGTTGTTTTAATTTTTCGTTTGATGATTGTGAAAGCATAAAACCACATAAAAGAACCAGAGAAAGGAGGGATAAGAAAATGCGCTTCATTTTTTATCTCCGAGTTTGTTTTATGGAAATTTAATCGCCCATTTTCAATCTTCTTATCTCATCTCGCAATTTTGCTGCTTTCTCATAATCTTCTTTCTTTATCGCTTCCTCAAGCTGTTTCTGAAGTTCGGCAATTCTTTCTTCTTTTGAAGTTGGCTTTGGAGTTCGTCTCGGTGACGGTGGAGGTGAAATATCTTCATCGGGGGGCAAAGGATTTTCCTCCTCTGATTCTTCTTCAATTTCTTCGGCAGAAGTTTCTTCTCCGGGGGTAAAACCAGCTTCTTCCATAACTTCCTCATTAACATAAATTGGGACACCGCATCTGAGGGCAACCGCAATCGCATCACTTGGTCTTGAATCAATCTCATAAGTCATTCCGTTGAGCTCAAGATAAATTTTTGCGTAAAATGTCCCATCTCTTAAATCTGTTACAACAACTTCAACAATTGTCACACCAAGTCCGTCAAGTATATTTTTTATAAGGTCGTGTGTCAATGGTCTTGGCGGTTTTATCCCCTCCATTTCAAGAGCGATGGCTTGAGCTTCAAACGAGCCAATTATAATTGGCAATCTTCTATCACCCCCAACCTCTTTCAAGATCAAAGCGTAAGAACTCGGTCCTGTGGGCGTTGCAGATAAACCAACTATGTCAACCTGTATTTTTCTCACTTTAATCAGTCCTCCTTCGTTTTTAAAATTTTAAATTCATTTCCCTAAAACTTTCTTTAACTCCTCAATCAAAGCCGGAACCACTTCAAACAAATCACCTGCTATGCCGTAATCTGCAACTTGAAATATAGGCGCATCTTTATCTTTATTTATCGCAACTATAACTTTTGAAGAAGACATCCCCGCAAGATGCTGAATTGCACCCGAGATCCCAATTGCGATGTAAAGTTTTGGCGAAACTGTTTTCCCAGTTTGCCCAACCTGTTCATCATGAGGACGCCATCCCGCATCAACAACCGCTCTTGAAGCTCCAACAGCTGCACCAAGAACATCAGCAAGTTCCTCAATTAATTTAAAGTTTTCGGGCGCTTTCAATCCCCTGCCACCTGAAACAACAATGTCCGCCTCGGTGACATCAAGCTTCCCCTTCGTTGAAGCAACTGTTTCAAATGCAACAACTTTAAAATCATCATCGGTTAAGTTAACATTTAACTTCTCAACAACCGCCATTTTTCCATCACTTTCTCCAGCTGAGAAAACATTCGGTCTTAAAGTGTAAATTTTTTTATCGGAATTAACTTTTACTCTTATAAATGCTTTCCCCGCATAAACTGGTCTCGTTGCTATGACTTCCCCATTTTCAACTTTTAAATCAGTGCAATCAAGAGCAAAGCCAGCATCAATTTTCCCCGCAACTCTTGGAGCAAGCTCCTTGCCCATCGCTGTAGCTGACATAAAAAGATATTCAGCGTCAATTTCCCTCATAACATCTGCAATCACTTTAGCATAAGCAGTCAAAGAATACTGTGCAAGTTTTGGATCGGACACGACAAAAACTTTTTCAGCCCCGTAATTGCCAAGTTCAGGTGCTATCTTCTCCGCATTTTCATCGCCTATAACAAGCGTAAAAAATTCAGCAGAAATTTCATCAGCAATTTTTCTTCCCGTTCTTACCGCTTCAAAAGCTGATTTTTTAAACTTTCCTTCCCTTTGTTCAGCAAATGTTAAAACTCTTTTTGCCATCTTTATTCTCTTTGAATTTGTTTTAAAATAATTATTCCCGAATTATTTTGCAACTTAAAATTTTTCAGATCACCTTCGCTTCTTCTCTCAAAAGGCGGACAAGCTCTGGAACAGCGCTTGCATCTGTGCCGAGAATTCTTCCGGGCTTCTTCGGAGGCGGAAGTAACATTTCAATGACTTCCGTCTTGTTCTCAAACTGTGGCGCTGGTCTTTCCTCAACCGGCTTGCTCTTTGCTGCCATTATCCCTTTTAAAGAAGGATATCTGGGCTCATTTAAACCCCTCTGCGCTCCAATTACAATCGGCAACTTACTGCGAACTTTTTCACGTCCACCCTCAATCTCACGCTCCGCTATAACCGTTCCATCTTCACTTATTTCAAGCTTGACTACAACCGTAATTGATGGCAAACCCAAAAGCTCTGCAACTAAACTTGGCATCGCCTGATCATCGTAATCAATTGACTGCTTGCCGAAAAATATAATGTCGGGAGAAATCTCTTTTAAAACCTCCGCAAGAGCTTTCGCAATTGAAAAAGTATCTCTTTGTGAATCATCCTTTAACAAAATCCCCTTATCAGCACCCATAGCGAGGGCTTTCCTTATAACTTCAACATTTTCACTTCCACCCAGTGAAATTACTATAACCTCACCACCAAATTTTTCTTTTGTCTTAAGAGCTTCTTCAACTGCGAATTCATCATAAGGATTTAAAATGTAATTTACGCCTGTTTTGTCAATTGTTTTTCCATCAGCACCAATTTTCACTCTTGTTTCTGTGTCTGGAACCCGATTTACACAAACAGCTATTTTCATAGGTATTTAATTTTTTGTTTTTAAAATTAACTTGCTTTCACCTTTGTGAGAACTTTTTTAAGTGCATTCAAAAAATATCTATTCTCTTCAAATGTTCCAACCGTAACTCTAAAAATTTTGTCCATCATCGGATAAGAGCTCATATCCCGCACCGCAACGCCTTCTTCAAGCAACATATCAACAACTTCACCCCCATCTACCTTCACAAGCAAAAAATTTGTTTCTGTGTTGAAAACTTTTATTTCATCAATTTTACACAACTCATTATAAAGCCACTCCTTTTGCTCAATTATGTAATTGACATTTCTTTTGACAAGGTCAAGATGATTTAAAATTTCAATTGCTGTTAACTCCGCAAAACGATCAATTGTGAACGGAAGCCGAACTTTTTTAATCTCATCAGCTATTTCCTTTGATGTCAAAGCATAGCCAATTCTTATCCCAGCAAGCCCAAACGCCTTTGACATCGTCCGAATGACAATAAGATTTGAAAACTCGTCAAGAAGCTCAACTGCGCTTCTTTCACTTGAAAATTCAAAATATGCCTCATCAATTATAAAAATTGCATCGGAAAGCGAAATTAAGAACTTAACATCATCAAACTTTAAACTTTTACCTCCCGGATTGTTTGGCGAACAAAGTCCTACCACCCCCGGCTTGTTATCAACTATCGCATGAGCAATTGAATCAACATTAAAACTAAAATCATCATTCAAAAAAACCTCAATAATCCTGCCACCAAGAATTTTTGTAATCTTCCCATAAAGATAAAACGATGGTTGAGGAATTAACACTGGCGCATCTTTCAAATTAAGAGCGAGAAAAATCGCATAAATCAACTCATTTGATCCATTGCATATAACTATCCTATCCGAATCAACCCCGTGATGCTCACTTAATTTTTTTATCAACTCAAAAGGCGCAGGACTTGGATATCTGTTCCACTGCTCGTTTAAAAATTTTTGTAAAACTTTTTCTTTGATCTCCAGTGGCAGGTCAAACGGATTTTCGTTTTGATTTAATTTAACCTTTGCTTTTTGTGCTTTTAAAGCAAATGCTTGAATTGATTTCAAATTGGGATTAAATCTGTGAGCCAGGTTCATCATCAGCGATGATTTTATTTTCACAAAAAATTATCTATCATCAGATTTAAAAATCTGAATTTAAAAACGAATTCTGCTAAAATATAAAACTCGCTTCTTGAAAAAAACAAATTACGGTATTTGACAGATTGAAACTACTTTTCCTTTTCACCAGCAAGTTTGCCTATCCCATAAGCAATCGCAAACAAAAGACATGTCTGAGCGAAATTATGCCATGTCGCATTTGCAAAGATAATATGTTGCCCAATGATTTTCCCAATCAAACCTATAATCAAACTCAAAACCGCAACGATAACCCCGAGCAAAACGATTCTATTCATTGTTTCCCTCCAAAATTATGTTTTGAGAGTTTCATTGAAAAGTTAAAAAATAAAAATTACAGTGTCAATACCTTTGGATTTTACGAATGAATCACAATCTTCCCCGCATAGATTTGTTTAGTGTTGAAATCCCTGAACCTGGTTTCAGGGATTGAAAAATAAAAGGGGCGTGTTTCCACGCCCCTTGTGAATGACTTTACAAAATTACTTTCGTCGTCAAAGCAAATCCAATGTCTCTTGAATTCTTCAAACCTTTTGCAATTTCATTTTGCAGATAAATTTTTTCGCCAATCTTTGCCCCCAGAAAAATACTTGCTGAATATTCGCTCTTTGTCAATCTCTGCCCAGCATAACTACTGCTATGAACACTTGCATATTCAAATCCAACTCCAATGAGCCCAGCGTCGTTGAATGTGTAAAATGCTCCCGCATGCCCACCAACTGTAAAATCCTTGCTCTCAAGCCCATAACTTGCCGTCGGATGAATCACATAAACAAAGTTTGATACATAAAAGATATTCGGCAAAGAAACCTCAAACTCATTGCTTCTTTCTGTCAACTTCCCACGATGCTCAACTATAACATCAAGCGTATACCTATTCATAAAAGAAGTGTAAAGATTATAAACCCCACGAATCCCATAATAATCAATTTTGAATTCATCTCTTGATTTTTCATCTGAACCAATTGTGAATTGAACAGAGAAATTCCTCGCAACTCCGTAATAAATGCTACCCATTGATAAAAACGAATCTTCAAGCGACCTCAATGTGTTAATTGAATACTCAGCGTTGAGCTCAAACACAAGAGAGCGAAACGGATAAACCATTGATCCCCTTTTCAAGAAGAGATAAGTATCAAAGCAGGGATAAGCTGTTGAAGTCAAAAAAACTAAAATTGCGAGTGCAAAGATTGCCCTTTTCATGGCGGTTTCTCCTGTTTTGTTTTAGCGAAAATTAATGCTATCTTCATTAAAAAGATAGCACAATTAAAATTAAAAGTCAAGTGTGTTCGCCTGAATTTGGTTAATTCAATCATAACTAATCTTCCGATATTTCCCCCGCTATTGGCTTGTAAAATTCTTCTCTTATCAGTGCGACATTATCGCCGTATTTAGCAAGCAAAAACATCAATTTAACGATTGCGGTCTCCGTTGTCATATCTTTACAACTTAAAGCCCCTGCATCAAGAGCATCTTTCCCGCATTGATAAAGCGTCAAATCAACTTTGCCGTAAACCGCTTGAGTTGAGATTGCAACTATTTTTCCCATTTCACTAGCTTTCTGAACAAATGGGATAAGCGATCTTTCTTCTATATTCGGCAAATTACCCGAGCCGAAAGCTTCAATCACAAATCCTTTTATATCAAGTTCAAGCAAACTCATAAGAAAATCAACTTTAACAGATGGAAAAATTTTAACACAAAAAACTTCGTTTGAAAAATTTTTTGAAACATTTAATTTGAAATTTTTACGCTTCAAAAAATTTTTTTCATAAACTTTAACTTCAACCCCAACCTCTGCAAGAGGTGGATAATTTGGCGAGTCAAACGCATCAAATCCCCAAATGTCAATTTTTTTCGTGCGATTTCCACGGAATAATTT
>Ga0105163_1001672_pt1 | contig 11396 bp, 10 predicted proteins | sample JNZ110809AmetaG_FD_81531 | JGI IMG/M metagenome (GOLD analysis project Ga0105163, IMG submission 81531) | Hot spring microbial communities from Jinze hot spring, China to study Microbial Dark Matter (Phase II) - JNZ 110809A | ecosystem: Environmental > Aquatic > Thermal springs > Hot (42-90C) >... | reverse complement strand
TCAGTTGGGGGCCATTATGTCTGGCGGCAAGATTAAGGAGCCTCGCTGGGACGTTTCTAAGGAGTCTGAAATTTGGGAGCTTTGGCAGAAAGAAAAAACTTACCGCTTCAACGAGAACAGTGGGAAACCTTTTTTCACCATAGATAATCCTCCACCATATGTAAGCGGTAGGTGGCATATGGGTGGCGCCGTTCACTATGCGTCGATCGACTTCATAGCTCGTTTCATGCGCATGAAAGGTTTTGAGGTTCTCTATAAATTTGGACTTGATAGGAACGGGCTCCCCGTAGAGGTTAGCGTCGAGAAGGAATACAAGATAAAGATGACTGAGACCCCTAGGGAAGTGTTTATCGCTAAGTGTAAGGAGTACCTTGACAGAGTTGGAAATGATATTTTGAACATCTGCAAGCTTATGGGGTTCTCTAATAACTCTTTTGAGTGGGATGAAATATACAAAACGGATCAAGATGAATATAGAGCTCTAACTCAAGCGACCTTTATTGAACTGTGGAGGAAGGGGTATATTTACGAAGATGAGCGTCCAGTGAGCTGGTGTAGCGACTGCCAGACAGTAATCGCCGAGGCTGAAATTGAAAGGCAGGAGGAAGAAACCAGCCTCTACTACATTAAGTTCAAAGTTAAAGAGACCGGGGAAGACTTAGTCATAGCCACGACTAGACCTGAGCTGATATGCGCGTGCGGCGCGGTGATAGTCAACCCCGACGACGACCGGTATACTCGTCTTCATGGCTTAACTGCAGTGACTCCCATTTACGGTAAGGAGGTTCCCATAATACCTCACCCAGCAGCTAAACCTGAATACGGTACGGGCGTGGTCATGGTTTGCTCTTACGGAGACATGGTTGACCTTAGGCTCTTCAGGGAACTTTCCCTTACACCAACATTCGCCATAAACAAGGATGGTTTAATGACCAAAGTTGCTGGAAAATACGCTGGCCTAAGCGTGAAAAATGCTAGGAGCGCGATAGTTGAGGACTTAAAGCGAATGGGTTTGCTAGTTAAGTCTGAGAAGATAGTTCACAGCCAGCCAATCTGCTGGAGAAGCAAAACCCCCATAGAGTATGTCGCAATGAAGGAGTATTATCTAAAAATGCTGGACTTCGTGCCCCAACTCAGAGAGATCGCCGAGAAAGTCGAGTGGCATCCTCCATCGGCTAAGTATCTTTGGCTCAACTGGATTAACTCTCTCACCATGGACTGGCCTATTTCAAGAAGGCGCTACTATGGGACGGAAATACCCATATGGTACTGTAAAAAGTGCGGCGCCCCAAATCTTCCTGAACCAGGCAAATACTATAAACCTTGGATGGAACAACCTCCCTTCAACAAGTGTGCCAAGTGTGGCGGCTCAGATGGCTTTATCGGGGAGACGCGAACATTTGACACTTGGGTCGACTCCTCCATATCCCCATTGTTCATTTCTCTATATCCCGGGAATGTTAAAGAAAGCAATGAGTCCTTCTTCAAGAAGCTATCCTCCCGGCCATACCTCTGCGACCTGCGTCCTCAAGGAAAAGACATAGTGGGCACATGGCTAAACTATACCATGCTGAGGATCCTGCAGATTCTAGATAAGCCCGCCTTCAAGCATGTTTGGATAAGCGGGCACGTCGTCGATAAGGATGGACGAAAAATGTCCAAGAGCCTCGGAAACATAGTTTACCCCGAACCTGTCGTCGCAAAGTATGGAGCCGACGCTGTTCGTCTCTATGCCAGCATGATTGCGTCACTCGGTGACGATGTGCGTTTCGATGAGTCCAAGGTTGCTGGGGTAGCGCGTTTCCTGCAAAAATTATGGAACATAGCTAGGTTTATTTCGAATTTCCCAGAGCCAACAGAGGTTTTCAGCTTAACCGAGACTGATAAATGGATCCTCTCAGAACTCAACAAGCTAATCCGGAAAGTCGATGAAAGCTACTCCTCGTTCGACTTTCACCCCGGGACTGTTGCACTTTACAACTTCACGTGGAACGTCTTTGCAAGCCACTACGTTGAAATGGTGAAGGCTCGCGCTTACAACAGAAACGGCACATTTAGTGAGAGCGAACAGAAAGCTGCACACTGGACGCTTCACTTCTGCCTAAAGACAATACTAAAGCTCTTAGCCCCAGTAACGCCCTTCATAACTGACGCCATCTGGAGACAACTGTATAGCAGGGAGAGCATACATAAAGAAAAATTCCCTGAAGCAGACCCATCAATGATACTCGAAGAAGACTACACGCCGCTAATCCTAGAAACAAACTCTGTTCTTTGGAAAGTTAAGAAGAATGCTGGCCTATCACTTAAAGTTCCACTTAAAGCAGTGATCCTTCCTAAAAAGCTGGAAGCGTTCGCCATGGATCTGCGCGAAATGCATAACATCGAGGAACTACAATTCTCGGATGAGCCTAAAGGAAACGGATTCGAAGAATTTCAAGCGGACGGAAAAAGGATTCTTGTAGCGGTAAACTAGTACCTTAGAATAGCAGCAACGCCCTTAAACGCTTGCTTTAACTGCTGCCCCTCCTCGGTTTCAGTAGATATTACCTCAACTTTAGCCCCAGTTTGCTCGCCAAGTTCGCCGAGTTCCTCTATTATCCCTTTAACCTCTTTCACAGCAAGAAGCGAGCTATTACATTTCGGACAGTTTCTCTGCGCCACCTCACTATGAATCTGTGCTAGCTCCTCCTCCCTAGTCGTCTTCTCTTCCGTATAGCCGCAGTTAGGGCACTGAATGGTCACCCGAACAATATCTAATCCCTCCGAGAGCAGGAGGACATCCACCCTCCCTTGCACTAAAGCCTCTCTAACTTCTCTCTCACCGTAGGTGACTTATTCGTCATCCTTCGCTAAGACCTCGAGAAACTTCTGGACTAAACGCTTTTCCTCCGTATATCTGAGGTTGGCGAAAAGCGTCTCAGCTTTTCCGATGAGGTCCTTTATCCCGGGCTCTCCCGTGTAGCTCGTATCGACCACACCTATTATCTTTTGCTTAACTCGGTAATCTAGATAATCCCCTTCAATAAACTTCTCCTTTGAGGGGCCCGGTCCTCCAACCACTATTCCTTTCAAGTCGGGGATTGAAAGAAAGACGTTGTTAGCGTGCTCCCCGACTCTCTTGAAAAACTCGTGTCCCGCCTGCTCTATGAGTCTCTCGAACCTACGCTGAGACTGTCCTCCAGCAGTGTGTTTGCCCGGAATGCCCGATGTGAGCTTCTTGTATACTTCAAGATGGGTTCCTTTAACTGTGGCGATGTGAGCTTCGGATTTATCTAAAACTATTATTCCGTAAGTATCTTTTTCCTCCAACATTTCCTTTAGCGGGTCTAGGTAAAACTTACTGTCACAGTGGTACTTGTATATCTTTATGGGTTCAGGTGGAACCACCATCCAGAACTCGAGCTTCTCGGTTCCCTGAGTACTACCGGTAGGTATTGCTCCGCTAAATATGACGAGCCCGTTAGGGGGTGGACGCGAGAAGTACTTTAGCTTCGCCATTATGCTCCTAAGCGCTTCCATCACGTTCTTCCTAGTCGCCTTAGACTTGATGTTTGCTGCTGTGCCATACTCTTCTTTAAGGTAATTCGTCACGTCACTTATACTGCGGTCTGGCGGAATGTAAAGGCTAATAAGCTCTGTGTGGAAGCCCTTTTTATTCTCCAACTCTTCTATGAGTTTACGTAACTTATACTTCTCGAACGATGTCCTTTCTTTAACCTCAACCTCTTCGCTCAAAGCATACACCTCGAAGCGCTCCGTCTAACCATCTTCTCACCAAACACTTGCAACAACCAACTAATCCCTTTTCTACTTTTACCATGGCTTCCCACAACTTCTCCTCAAGCGTCTCGGGAGTATACTCCACCTTAATTATTTCAGGGTTTCCCAGAACTAAAGCTGAGACCCTAAGTTTAGCTTCCGACAAGTAAAGGCAAATAACGCGCTTTCCCTTGACGAGAGCTTGCTGTATTTCGATTCCAACGCCAGTAGAGGGCGTTGAAACTTCAGCCACTAAGATATCACACTCGTTAATAAGCCTCATATCTCTTTCGAATATTTCCTCGTCGCTCTTCCCTCTTTCAGATTCACCGCTCTCATCCAGTACATGAGGAGTGATCACCTTGAAGCCCTTTCTCTCTAGAACTAAAAATATTCTTTCATATATCTCGCTTCGCATCCGTTCACCACGAATTGGAGTAGCAAAGTAAACCTTCACCTAATCCACCCTAAAGGGAAGTAGTGAATTTCTCCTCTCCCAGATATAAAAGCACCTCTTTTTTCCTTTCAGCGAAGTCCTCCTCGGCGTAAGCCTCCAAAACTCTTCCTATAAAGACCATGTGGTCTCCAGCCTCAATGGCCTTCTCGACTTTACACTCAAGGTGAGCAAGACACTCTGCGATTATAGGTGCCCGCACTCTCCTAGCCGAGGCCGCTGTCAACTTTGCCTCCTTAAATTTGTCGAAGTCCCTGCCCGATATTGTTCCGCAGAGAAGGACCTCGCTAACCAGCTTTGAGGACGGTACGTTAACCACGAATTCTCCGCTCTCCATAATCATCCTGTAAGACTCTCTCCGAAAGCCGATACTCACCGCCAACATGGGGGGATCGAAGCTAACAGGCATAGACCAGGCAAGCGTAATTATGTTCCTTTTTCCCTTAGAATCAACACAGCTAACCAGCACGACAGGTCTTGGATATAACAATGAATGTGCTTCATCCACATTAACCTTCAAACCCACCACTCCATCATAATGTTAGTGTTACCTTGTTACTTCAGCGCTTCTTACTTTTTCATAAATTTCTCTCGCTCTCTTGTCCTCCTCAAAGTGTCTTCTTATTGGATCTATTATGTCGTCAAGATATCTTGCTGCCGCCTCCTTAAGGTCTAGAGGGTGTATTTCTCCTTTGACGTATGACTCTTTTAGCTCGCTGTAGGATGTGAAAGTCAGGGCGTCTTTGCCCTTTCTCTCAACTGTTACTTCCCTGCGTTTTTCAAAGATTATCTTCTCCATTATGTCCATTATTGGGTTTCCTTCCACCACCCTTGGGGGGCAGAAGGCGTTACGAATTTTCCTCCATATATCTTCCCTTGAATCGTGAATGAAAATAGCTGAGTCAGGCACGCTTTTACTCATCTTAGAGCTTATCATGAAATCTATTTTTTCATCCTCATCAAATCCTCCTATTCCTTCTCCTACCTTGAGTCCTAAGAGAAGCGGGTGATGAATGGCTATGGGCTTGCGCCTCCCAAATAGCGGGGCAACCTCCCTAGCAAGCATGTTAACCTTCCTTTGGTCTATCCCCAGCTGGCATATGTCCACTTCGAGCTGGAAGATGTCGGCACACTGCATTACAGGATAGAACAGGAAAGCTGTTGGGTTCGAGGCGCTTTCCTTCCTTCCAGCGATGGTAAGAGCTCTCATAGTTCTGCTCACGGTCACGTTCTTAGCTATCATCATAACTTTCTTCCAGTATTCGGGGTCGTCAAAGTGCTCTTTGTGCCACACAACATCCACCTTGCTGAAGTCTACGCCAGCAGCCTTCCAAACTTCTATGAAGTATTTTCCAGCATCCCTTATTCGCTCTATGTCCCCTCCAAGTTTATTATTAATCCACGCAAAACTATCAGCTAATAATAGTTTAAATCTTATACCCGTCTTCATTAATTTCTCAAGTATGATAGGCCTATAAACTGCAACAGGAAGATGCGCTAGCCCTGACGGCTCAAAACCATCATAAGCTACAGGCTTCTCATTAACTTCAAAAAGCTCTCTCAACTCTTCCTCAGTTACTATCTCTGCGCTACAACTTCTAACCAGCTGTATCTTTTCCTCAATATCCATATTGCTCCCTCTTAAGAGCATACAGGTTTTAAACCATCAAAATAATTTTTCCCCATCCTAACTTTTAAATTGAAGTGGGGGAGAAAGCATTGCGGTGGTCGGATGGACTACTGGTGGGACTTATCCGTCATACATTGGATTCAAGGATCCTTTTGGACTCCTTGGGGCTTCATGAAAGCACCTTCATTGCTGGACGGCGTAATGTGGGTGGTAACGCAGTTCGGGACTGAAACAGTATGGATACTGGTGGTCTCCGCCCTTTTCTGGCTTGGATACCGAAAGGAAAGCCTCCTATTAGGTGCCCTGGTACTCCTCGAAGCCATGATAAACTTCTGGCTGAAGTACGCCATTTTTAGACTTAGACCAACAAGGTATGAAGCATTTATCTTCTACGAGTCATCGGACCCGTCGATGCCGAGTGGGCACGCTCAGCTTGCGGCAACAGCCAGTTTTTACACGTCTCGGGTAATCTGTTTAAACTTAGAATCAACCAGTAATGTGGCGAGAGAAAGCGGCAGAAGCTGGTTTAGCAAAAAGTGTTTCGCCTTATACTCGTTAGCTCTCACGCTGACAGTTCTCGTATCACTAAGCAGAATTTACTTAGGCGTTCACTGGCCTACTGATGTGATCGCCGGTAGCGCCATTGGCTTCACAATATTCATAGTCTACTCCCTTACGGCTGAGAAGCTGTGGGGTATAGTTGCACCCCGACTCCCAACGAACACATTATGCAAATGTATTCTAGTAGCGTTGCTTGGAGTTGCGATCGGCGTATTTACGCCTTCTTCTTGGGGAATAGGCTGGTATGCTGGAGGCTTCTTCACAGGCTTCTTCACAGGTGCAGTGCTCGAAACCGATGCTGTAAAGCTTGAAAAACCCATGGTGCTGAGGAAAGCTCTTGGAAGATTAATTATTGGTGGCCTAGTTCTCTTCGTTCTTGCGGTGGTAGCTGACAAAGTTTCCTCAGGAGCACATGCCCTACTCGACTTAGCAGAGCTACTGTTGAAGTTTTTCGTCATTCCAAGCTCACTTTCACCTTGGACAGAAGTAATAACCAGCATCATCCTAGAACCATACATGAACATATTCTTCAGTGTAGTGCAGTTCCCTCTCTATATCCTAATTGGGCTATGGATCAGCTTTATAGCACCATACATGTTCAAGGCTTTCCAGCTCTAAGGCCTTCAGAGACGGCCTTCTTCCTTCCTCTTTTTATGTTTGGCGTATTGAACCATTTTTGATAGGACGCTTGCCGCTGTTTCTATCGTGGGGTAGACAACTACTCCCTTCTCCGCCGCCTTAGCGACGACCTCCATGTCTGTGGTGGCGGTGACTGCGACCAAAGGCTTACCATACTTGCTAATCAGCTTGACTATATATTCCATGCTCTCCTCATCAGCCTTAGCAATCCACTCTTTAACAATATTTTTACCTTCTTTACTATGAGTTTGTCCTCCGAATGCTCCTGCAAACGCTCCACTACCGACAATAAATCCTAAAGCAGCAACAATGTCGACGTTCAGGTCACCCGCTATTATATCCAAGCAGGATGGCTGTATGCTTCTATCAAAGACCCCCACAAGATCAACGGGGTTCCCCTTACTCCAGTATGGAGGAAGAAGCATGCTAAGCTTCCTTATGGTGTCATCGCTCAGGGAGACAACATCTAATCCTGCTTCTTCGAACACGTCTGAGGCGACGACCCCGTATCCTCCCCCCCAAGTCAGTATTCCAACTCTTTTCCCTTTAGGGAGCGGGAGGTTTACAAAGCTTTTTGCCAAGTCTAGCATTTCATTAACAGTTGTAGCTTGAATAATTCCAGTCTGCTTGAACACCGCCTTCACTATCTCGTTGGGAGAAATCATCGCTCCACTATGAGATTTGGCAGCTCTAACTCCGGCTTGGGTTCTCCCCGACTTGTAAGCTATGACAGGCTTCTTCTCGGAAACCTCCTCAGCAACCCTCATAAACTTCCTTCCACTTCTCACTCCCTCAAGATAAAGCAGGATAACCTTAACATTTGGGTCAGAGCCAAAGTAGGCAAGGTACTCGTAACATTCTATGTCCGCTTCGTTCCCGCTGCTCACAAACTTGTTGAATCCAACCCCGACCGTAGAGCCAAATCCTAAAAGATTCGTCCCGATGTTACCGCTTTGACTTATCAGAGCCACCTCGCCTTTACGCGGTGAGACTGGCGGCATTAAAGCGCAAAGATTAACCGAAGCACTATAAACCCCCATAGTGTTCGGCCCAACTAGAAGTAAGCCGCCCTTCCTCGCCCTTCTCACACTCTCCTTTTCGAGTTCCTCACCCTCTTTTCCCGTCTCCCTGAAACCACCAGCTATTGCTATTACCGCCTTGACTCCTGCCTCGGCGCACTCCTCAATGTGCTGAGGAACAGCCTCCGCTGGTCTAGCTATCACAGCTAGGTCAACTTCATCGTTCACGCTCATGACGTTAGGGTACGCTTTGATGCCGAGAATCTTCTCCTCACTTGGGTTCACAGGGTAAATTTTTCCTCTAAAACCATAAGAGACTATATTCGCGAGAATAATGCATCCCCACTTCGTGGGGTTATTCGAAGCACCTATAACAGCAACGGAACGCGGCTCAAAAACAGGCTTAAGATCTCTGCTTTCAGAGTCCACAAAACCACCACCGGCTTTGAATAAACGAAAAAGGGCAATAACTAAAAAAGTTTCTTGTAAACCTTACTGCCGCCTCTCAAATCTCCTGCTATTAATGGAGTCGTGCTGTTTGTCAGGTTACAAGATTCATGATCTTTACCTTTAAATAGGTCTTCTTAACAAAGTTAACTTTGAACTAAAAATGAGCTTTGGGATGCAAATGAGATTTCCATGCGAAATTGTAATCTGGTATCTTCTACCAGCCATAAGGTCTGCTCTTGCTAAGGAGCTTGCAGGCCTAGGACTCTCACAGAAGGAGATCTCAGAGAAGCTTGGGATCTCCGAAGCCGCCGTATCTCAGTACATGAAAGGTAAGCGAGGTGGAAAAATCGATTTCTCCACCGAACTCAACGAAATGGTGCGTGAAGCCGCAAGGCACATAGCGTCAAGCGTCTCCATTATAGACGTCTACCGAAAAACCTGTAATTTGTGCTTATCTCTTAGAAAAAAGGCTCTCATGTGCGACTTACACAGGAAGATGGACAACGTTCCGGAAGACTGCAATCTCTGCCCCTGCCTATCAGAAGACCTGTAAAACTTCTTCCAGCAACTTAACGCGAGAAGATACTTTTTTCTTAGAAAGATGTTCTCTGTTTAGCGAGCCTACCTCACATTTCTGAGCGTTTTATGTAAACAAAACCTAAAATTTTTTATTCACTTTCTCTTCTCTATGAGTGTATCTCCTCTGGGGGGTTCGTTGTTGAGAAGTGGCAAGAACAGTCCTCCTAACCTTCTCCTAAGATTAGGTGCAAACATATTTTTAGCCGGGGCACTATCCATACCTTTCTCTGTGTTATCCGCCATCCTAGCGTACTACTTTTTAGTTGAATTACTCCGGTTACCCTTAGCTGTGGTTATTGGTCTCGCCCCACTATACTACTTGGTTGCAAAGTGGTGTTTCAAACTCTTCTTCTTAGTTTTGGCTAGAGCCCAACTGAAGCCGGTTGAGGAGGGCCACTTTGAGGCTGACTTCGGAAACAAGAACGTTAGAAACTGGCTGATAAACATTTCACTCGTAGACGCAGTCAAGTACTTCGTGGGAAACCCACCACTAGGACAAACATTTCTAAGACCACCCCTCTACAGGTTTCTCGGAGCAAAACTTGGTAAAGCCACCTCCCTAGACGACGTCACTGATCCATACCTTTTAGAGATGGAGGACGGCGCAGTCGCCGGCGGCCGCTCCTTCATAGTAACGCACATTTCAAGGAACGGCGGGCTTTACCTCAAAAAAGTGAAGATAGGCCGTAATGCACTTGTTGGGATATGCTCAACGATAATGCCTGGGGTCGAGATTGGTGAGGGAGCTGTGGTGGCGGCAAACTCCCTTATTCCGATGGATACAAAGATACCGCCGTACACCCTGTGGTCTGGTATTCCCGCAAAACAAGTTAAATCGTTGAAAGGTGAGGTAGAAGACCGATAGGCGGGTGTATGAATGAAGCCCTTGAAAGTTCTTGAAGGTGTTTTCCTAGTTGGAGGTGCGGGGATTTCCCACGAGGCTGACTGCTGCATCTATTTGGTCGATATAGATGGAAGCCTCGTGCTAATAGACTCTGGTGTTGGGGTTGACACTGAGAGAATAGTTGAAAACGTGAAAAAGGCCGGTTACAACCCTGAAGACTTAGAGTACCTTATAGGTACCCATAAGCACATAGACCATATAGGTGGAAACTGGTTTTTCAGGAACTCATTCGGCTGCAAGGTTGTGATGCATGAGCTGGACGCCGGTGCCGTGGAGTCGGGGGACCAGTTTACGACAGGAGCGCAACTTTATGGCGTGAAACTCCACCCTTGTGAAGTCGACATGAAAATTAGCCGGACAACAAGCTTAATCGTTGGGCAATTCAGCCTCAGTCTAATTCATACTCCGGGGCACACACCGGGAAGCATAAGCGTCCTCCTAGAAAAAGAAGGCAAGCGTGTCCTTTTCGGCCAGGATATTCATGGCCCTATAGAGCCGTCATGGGGCTCCGACGTCGACCAATACTGTGATTCGATGAAGCTTCTACTCTCCCTCAACGCTGACATACTGTGCGAAGGACACTTTGGAATATACACTTCCCCTGAAAAAGTCAAGGCGTACATAGAAAGGTACATGAAGATCTATGGATGCAAATAAGTCTTTAGGCTTAAAGGCCCCTCACCATGCTGCCCAAATCACCTTTTCTCTTTTTCGTTGTCTCTCTGTTGCTTCGGTTTATTTTTACGCTACCCTGTTATTAAGCAGAGGTGTCGTCGCTATTATGCATATCGATAAACTTCTCTAATAGGTAAACGCGTCCGGCAAAGTGGCACCCTATCTGGTTAAGAATTATTGCTTGTAACCACACTACTGAAGTCTTGCCGTCATTACGAGCCATAACCCCCGAAACACGTGATGTCGGACTGCGCACCGTAAGCCTCAGCTAAAACCTTTACCCCTCGAATTAGGCTCCTCCCGCAGTAGTTGAATTAATAGTTGAGTCTGCCTCCTTAAGATTCTCTAAATCGTCATTTGACTCGAACTTCAAAAGGTAGCATCTTAAAACTTAAACTCATTAGTACCTCTCAATTAATTTTCCCTGTTTTTAGGCAACAAAAGTTAATTGCAACATGAAAAATTTATTTTTCTTTTTGTCTTTTTATTACTGCGCTGGAGGAGGGTGTAATTGCTGGTTGTTGGAAGCCATGCTTTCACGCGTCTCTCTTCCCTTTTGGGCATTCTCTTCTCCTTCTCTGCGGTTCTCGGCATGCGCTTTCAAGTCGAGTCGCTGACTCCCCTCGTCCTCTCGTCACTCATTTCACCTCTCTCCCTCCTACTCTTAGTTCTCTCCGTATTCTTTTTTTCGTTCCCTATAGTGGTCGATGGCCGAAACAACAT
>Ga0105163_1001670_pt1 | contig 11411 bp, 11 predicted proteins | sample JNZ110809AmetaG_FD_81531 | JGI IMG/M metagenome (GOLD analysis project Ga0105163, IMG submission 81531) | Hot spring microbial communities from Jinze hot spring, China to study Microbial Dark Matter (Phase II) - JNZ 110809A | ecosystem: Environmental > Aquatic > Thermal springs > Hot (42-90C) >... | reverse complement strand
GGTCTTATTAGGCTACATTTATTCTCACAGTTCTTGATGAACGAAATATATAGGCATCAACTAGAGTAAATAGACGCTACTAACAAATCTAGCAACTTTAACCATACTGGCACCACAAATAAGGAGTCTCCAAAATAAAGCTAAAGTTAACAAAACCATTAAAAAGGTAGAAAAACTTAAATAGTTTAAGATGGGTTCAGTAGTTTGTAGATGTGTTAGTGGCGAAGGAAATGACCCATATTAGGGATATTTATGTTTAGAATTAATAAGATGGTCAGAGAGTCCTTATTGATACATTTCAAAACTGTTAATAAAGTTTCAGTATTAACAGCATTAATATTGATGCTAATTTGCTTAATATCCATTAGCTTAAGAGCTATGAATTCTATTTATGGATTATATCTTAATGAATATGATCCGCATTTTTGGTGGAGGTGTACATCGTATATATTGGATAAGGGTTTTGGAAGTTGGTTTTCATGGATTGACGATAAGTCCTGGTTTCCAAATGGCAGAAATGTATCTTTAACATCTTATCCTGGAGTACCATTTACTGGAGCTATATTGTATATTGTTGCTAATACTATTGGAATTTCTCTACCGCTTTATAATTTTCTATCTCTTGTACCAATCATACTTTCAACAATAGTTGTGATCCTAATTTACTTAACCGTTCGCGATGTATTTGATGAGACTTCAGGCTTGATGGCTGCCTTATTAATGGCTACAAGTAGCCCATATATAGCTAGAACAAATGTTGGATGGTTTGATACAGAATCAGTTGGTATGTTCGCCCTACTTTTATCTATTTTCTTCTTAGTAAAAGCTATAAAGAGAGAATCTATGCTTTACGCCCTTTTCTCTAGTGTAGCTGGAGGGTACATGTCTGTAAGCTGGGGTGCTTATATATACTTATTTAATTTGATAGCTCTATACATACTTATCCTAGTACTTATAGGTAGAATTAAAATAAAAATCTTGCTAGAATTTTTACAGCATATGTAGGAATAAGTGTTTTAATTGCTGGTGTAATTCCATATTCGGGTACTTCAATTGTAAAATCTGTTGGAGTGGCTCCCATGCTAATGGTGTGCTTGTTGGTTATTCTATCCACTATGGTAAGGCCATTCCTGAGTAGGAAGCTAGGTAAGTTATTATTTGTTATTGCTCTCATTCTATTTATTGCATTAATCTATGTCTTATACATTATTGAATATCTTAAACCTCTAACAAGCAGAGTTTTATCTGTTTTGAACCCAGCTTTACGTGGAGAAAATCCATTATTACAATCTGTTGGCGAGCATCTAGTTCCATCATGGATAAGCATATATTCGGACTTTAGCTCTTTATTGATTTTTGCAGTTGTGGGACTCTGTATCCTGCTTAGAAGAGGTAAAAACAACGATCTTTTACTTGTTTTATACTTAGTGTCTGCTTCGTACGCTGCTGCTTCAATGGCTCGACTTAATATACTTGCTTCTCCAGCATTTGCAATGCTTAGTGGTATATGTATAAGTCATCTTCTTAAACCATTCGTAAAACTAATAAAAATGAAGAGGGTTTTAGTCAAGAAACGGAAGGCAAAAACACAACCACTAGATAAAGTATATGGTGTAATTATAATATTCCTAATTTTATTCCTTATATTTTCCCCTTTATCTAGTGGTATTAAAGTATCCGGTAGCCCCCAGCAAATTGTTTCTGGAGGATTATCGACACTAAGAGAGGTTCCGGACTGGATGGAAACTCTAGTTTGGATCCAAGACAATACTCCTCCAGACTCAGTAATAATAGCATGGTGGGATTATGGATACTGGATAACATCATATACTAATAGAACAACATGTGCAGATAACGCCACTCTAAACTCAACACAAATTAAGCAAATAGCTAAAATGTTTATGAGTAATGAAATAGAAGCTGTAGAAATAATTAAAAAATTAGTACAAAATAAACGTTTAGATAGAATATATATATTAATATTTTCTCCTCTTTCAGCGGTATTTCCGAATCAAGGAAGTAGTAAGTACACCTTGGGTGGTGATGAAGCGAAATGGTTTTGGATGGCAAGAATAGCTAACATCAGCGTTAATAGTTTAGTAGATAAAGACATAATGAAATCTTTAGAAAATCTTGCTGTACGAGGTTTAAACTTGACATTACCAGACCGTGAAAGGACACTATTAGGAAAACTATTAATATATGGCAGTTATGCTGAAAACCATGATTCTGAATTTGCTACATGGTATAGTTATATGCTAGTATATTATGGCTATATGACTACACCGATAATTGTTAATAAACCAACATTCTTTGATTTAGTATATAGATCCTCCAATAGAATCGTTCTAGTTTTTAAATTAAACCTGGTATGAATTTTATGAATATAGTATCTTTCTCCTATATTTAGCATACTTGTCCTCAGGAGAGAATTTCGGAGGATGAGGTGAAATTATTTCTCCGCCGCAATATGGGCATGATTTTTGTTTTAGTGTATATTTTCCACATGCTACACACTTCTTCATAAGAGTCATAATATTAACGAATTAGCTTTATGAATTAATACTAGTTTATTATTTACTCTGTTTAATTCTTATAAACATTCCTGTTCCACCGCTTTTCTTGATAGTGCTTATTGCTATATTAACCATTTTAGACAGAGCTTCTTCAGCTTCTTTATAACTTTGTGCTCTTACATCTAGTCTATATTTTGGTGCTCCCAAAGTAAAAATGTTAACTTTAACACCACTATGTTTTTTCCCTTCTTCCTCAGCATTAATCAATGCTTCCTTAATTAATTTCACTCCATTCGGTTTATTAGATGATAATTGCAAAATTCCATAAACATGCACTTCAGGAAGTTTTATATTGTCTCTTGCTACACTAATTATTACAGGAATTAACTGTTTTGGGATTCCAATTTTTTCTAAATTATATTCTGCTTGTTCAGTAATGGCTTTCTCAAAACCGCTAAGTAAATCGCCATAGTTTTCAATAAATAACCTAGATATGGTAAAATATACTTCTTGAAAATCCTTACCTATACGTTGAGCAACAATTTCAACCAATTTTTTTCCTTTTTGATTTCTTTTCCACTGAGTCATTTTTTCTTTTTTTTCAGCACTTGTTACCCTTCTCAGTGACAAGAAAATATCTCCATCCTTTATATCAATAACCTTAAAAACCGCTTTTTGTTTTTCTTTAATATAGTCTCTTATATTATGTACCCATGTTGATGATATCTCACTTATGTGTACATACGCTTCAATACCATTATACTCATCTAAAGTAATGTAAGCTCCTGTAGGTACTATTGATTTCACAGTACCAATAACAACTTCATTAGGCTTTGGTAACCTTTTTTCAGCAATGTCATTCATTCTTAACCCCATGAATCCAGTTGTTTAACTATTTCTGCCTCTATTCTTCCTTTACCTCCACTTGGCTTTAACAGCACTCTCCCACACACTAAGCAATTAACAACACTTTTAGCGTGGCTGAAAATTACTTGTTCATTTGAACAATCAGGACATTTTACCTTTAAAAATCTACTCCTAGGTTTTGGTATTAGCTCTATTTCCTTTTTCATTAAGCCACCTCTAACTTTTTAAGTCTTATTCCTATTCTCTGATATTGATGACCACATTTTTTACAAGTAACCTTTATTGCTTGTTTCTTAGTTATCTTTGCAAAACGTTTTTGAACGGGTTTTCTTGAACTTCCATATCCTTTTTTCTTTCTAGCATATCTTCTTGTTCCTTCAGCCAGTGTTCTTTCCTTTCCCTTTTTATATAATGATACCACATGCTCTGTATGCATTCTACACCTTGGGCAATAAGTATTTATCTCCTTTGGTATTTTCATTTCCCTCTCCAAGTATGCACTTAAGCTAAAGGGGCTTAATAAATTTAATCTTTAAATTACTATGGTCATTTTGCAGATGTTGAAGTAGCTTTAAGGTTAGGAGCTTTTAACCGTTTAAAATATAAATCATCCTCTTGTTACTGAATATGATTAGATATTCTTTTATACTATAAACCTTGAATTGCTATATCTCCTTCAATAGAATTAGAACATTGTAGCGTAACTTTCGGACTGACTTAAGATATTAGGAATACAACTTTTAAGTTATTGCCCATTACTATGATGCATATAGTATTTTGAAAATTTTTCGCTCTTACTAGTTATCTTGTTAAGGTTTTATTTTCTTTTCTTACTTTAGTTTATGAATTTTCTTTAGTGGGATTTAGGCTACTTGGTTACTTAAGTTAGTTAAGTAGTTTAATAGCGATGTAAAGTTTACTTTAAGCCTTAAGATTGTTAAGACTAGTATTAGTAGGTAATGCCAACTTATAACTGTATTGTTATATTATCTCTTTCTTACCCATACTTAACCTACTAGTGGTTAAGAATACTACCCATATATGATTATTAGTTTTACATAATCCTGTATGCTCTCTAACTATATGACGTCGCTAAACATCTTATTGCCATTTGTACTTACGCTCGTTCTTATTAATTTTAGCTATGTAGCTTTGTGGCTTAATTCTTTGTTGTTTAGGTTTCTTCTCTGATTTTATGTTTTCTTTTTGGATTTTGCTTTATAGGTTTATTAGCATGTTGTATATGTGTGCTTTGGCTTCTAGTTCTTTCTCTATTCTATGTTTTTTCCATGCAGTATTCTCCATACTGGTGTTTAATGTTGGGAATGTTGTTTCAACAGCTCAACGTCTACTGTAGCCTATCATTCCCACCCACCCTTCATCACCTACCTTTCTGATAAGCCTAACCATCTACGTCTTTCCGGAGGTCCTCTATCATCTCTAGCATTATGCCTAGGCTTTATGACGGGTTTTCACTCATCTCTCTAAGGAGATTGTAGGCTTCAGAATTATTGTAAGCTCCATCCATAACAGCTTCACAAAACCTCCCTAGAGGCATCATTGATTAATGCTGATAGCTGAGTCGTGGGCATCATCAGTTGTTACATCCATAGCTAAAACCTCTCTAGTCTTAACGTTTACTGAGAAGTGGATCTTGATGTAGTGCTTCTTCTTGCCGTGTACGCACGTAACCCATCAACCAGACTTATGCTAACACAGCTCGAGTCAACAGCTATAGCGATAGGGCTGCTTAAGCCCCTCAGCGAATCGTGTGAAGATGGGTTAAGCGTTAACATACGTTTCCTAATCCAAGAATAGTCAACTGATGGGGGCTTAGGGATAAGCCTATTCAAAGGTGAAGCCTTCAAGCTATCTGTAAGGCATTGAGAAGGGATAACGTACAATAGTGAGGAATTCAACATACCTAACGGCAATCTTGAAGGGATAACCTACCTTACCACGATTCAAAGCCGTAAGCTCAGAATCATAGCCTTCAAGAAATTCCAGGCTAAGAAGAAGCTCGCCGCGCCTAATCAAACACTCATCAACAACCCTCCAATCCATAAACTAAAGATTCAATAAACCAAAAATTAATTAAGCCACAAAGCTGCTATGTTTAATAGCCTATCCTTACTCTCTCTATATCTCTACTTTATTTTTCTCTAACCCTGTCATCTACTCCTTACTAGGCTACACCCTTTAAATAGATTATGAGGTTGAATACTGTATGATTGAAGTTTTACGTTTAATTCTTGAACAATCGGCTCTATAGTCAACATATCTTACTCCTATACTTAGTTAAATTAACAATCTTCAGTAATATATCCTGTAGTCTATTAAAGATTTATAGCATGCATCAAATACATGCTTCAAAATACCTGAGCAAGTCCAGCAATAAACTTAGCCACTAAGTCTTCTAATGATAGCTTAAACTCTAAGATATAGCCTAATATAAATTCAGGACACTGCAAAAACATTAGCTAGAAATCTAAAGCTTATAATGATCTAAGACGATTTAAAGGATAAATTTAAATAACATTCATAATCTTAAAGATAGTGATTAAAATGGAGTTTTGCCCAAAATGTAAGACATTGTTAATTCCGAGAAAAAGCGAAGAAGGAACACATTTAATTTGTAAAAACTGCGGTTATAAAATGAAAGCAAGTAGCTTACAGTATAAAATAGTTAAATTGAAAGAAAAAGAATCAAAAGGTTCTTTAAGTGTTGTTGAGGATAAAAATGAAAATTTAATGCCAAAGACAAAGGTAGAATGTCCAACATGTGGAGGCATCGAAGCATATTGGTGGCTTGTTCAAACTAGACGAGCAGATGAAGCGCCAACACGATTCTATAAGTGTACCAAATGTGGATATACATGGAGAGAATACGATTAAACATATTGATTTTATGTCAAGTATCAATGTTATATTTTACTACTACTGTTGGAAAGCCTTATTAGGATTGCTAAATTAATCTCTAGGGGATTAGTTATGTTTAAATTTACACTAAAAGATCCAAAATCATTAAAGATAGCTATTAGTGCAATGTCTAGACTAATAACCGAGGCTAACATGTTATATAAACCAGAGAGCATTATTATTCAAGCTCTTGATAGCTCCAGAATAGTCATGGTTGATTTAAGTATGCCTAAAACATATTTTGAAGACTATATTTGTGATAAAGAAGAACTACTTGGAATCAATATAGAGCTGCTTGAAGATGTTTTAAGGAGGTGTAAAGCTGAGGAATTAGAAGTTTTATATGAAGATGGAAGTGGAAGGCTTAAAATAACCGCAAAAGGTAAAGGAGTGAGAACATTTAGAATACCATTATTAACCACAACTACAGATAGAATAAGAGTTCCTAACTTTACTTTTAGATGTAGAGCTAATATATTAAGTGAGTCATTTAAAGCAACAATAGATGATGCAGCATTATTTAGCGATTATTTAAAAATGGTATTTGAACAAAATGCTATTGTAATAAGTGCGTCAAGCGAGAAAGGAGATCTTGAAACAAAATTAACAGTGGAAGATGGATCTGTAATAAATATTGAAGTTGATGAGCCGGCAAAAGCATCTTACAGCATTGAGTACTTAAATAATATAATGGCTGCTTCAAAACTTTCTGACATAATGCTGCTTCAATTATCAACAAACAGTCCATTAAATATACAATTTATGATGGAAGGAGAGGCAAGAATTCAATATTACCTAGCTCCAAGGGTAGAAGAGTGAATAAGATATATAAACATCAAAGCAATATAGTAAGTATATCTCTTCTTGCTCGTTATCCATTTTTAAGTGATGCAAGAAACTATATCTCCATGTTTAACATTAACATTGATGACTTAAGCAAGCCGGAACACAATGAAATACTACAAGAAGCCATGAGAGAAATTTATGAAATTATTAGTGGAGCTAATGAAGAGAGATACATTGACGACTATATTAAATTAATGGCTTTCCCAGTTATTCTAGCTATGCTCTCTTATATAGGTTCTAAGACATTGATAAATAAATATGCTATTAAAAAAGCTAAAGAAATTGAAGAAGTACTTAGACATGAAGATGATGATGTACTCTGTTATGTTGCAAGTAATGGATTTAACTGGACTATTAAACCTGTAGGAAAATCAATATTTGCTATAAACTTCAAGGATTACTTAATTGCATCAGCTATGTTTAATGACCAATCGTGGAAGTTAGTTAATCAAATTCTAATTAATGGATTAGTATACTTATCTAAGAGTAAACTGATTAGATTAATGGCAGCTGAATTGCAAAGAAAAATAATACAGATTGAGCCGAAAAAGGAAGAACCGCCTGAAAGTATTAAGAATATAATACTAAAAATAAGGGAGGTAATAAAGAAAACAATATCTGAACGCTATGATTACTTAAAAGCTTCTGAACCTGTTAATATTAATTTCTTTCCACCATGTGTTTTAAGTATATATAATGATCTAATTTCAGGAAAATCAGTTTCACATATTGCTAGATTTATATTAACAACTTTCTTGATAAATATAGGATTAGACGTCGATTCTATTATTAATATTTTTCAAAAAGTAGCTGACTATGATCCAGCTAAGACAAGATATCAGGTTGAACATATAGCTGGAAAACGTGGAAGTAGAACAAAATATATAACCCCAAAATGCGAAAATATAAAAACCATGGGATTATGTCTAGGTAACTGTGGCGTAAAACATCCATTAAATGCATATAAAAGAAAGGTAAGACAGAAACATGAAAGAAAAAATTTTCTTAAAAAAGAAATTTAAGGAGTATTATAACACTCTTGATATAGGAGAAATTAAAATTAATGATTTAAGAAGACGGGAATTTGGATTTGTAATGTTCGAAGAGAGCGGGATGATTAGACATAAAGCCTTTAATAGTGCTAATGAGCTTGCCGAATTTGTAAGGGAGCATACCCCAGCTCATGCTTACTACTCATCAGCATATTATGAACATCCATTAGCAGAGAATATGACTGAAAAAAAGTGGATTGGGGCTGACTTAATCTTTGATGTTGATGTTGATCATATACCAACCTCCTGTAAGAATAAACATGATAAATGGAAATGTTTGGATTGCAATAGCATTGGAACAGGAATAGAATCTAAAGCATGTAATGTATGTGGATCGAAGAGAATAGAGAGCAAAAAATGGGTATGCCAGAAGTGTTTAGAAATAGCGAAGGCTGAGATAACAAAGTTAATTGATGATTTCTTATTAAATGACTTCGGTTTTAATCTTAAAGACATTGAAATAGTATTTTCTGGACATAGAGGATATCATGTGCATGTATATTCAAAAGATGTGCTTACATTAGATCAAAATGCGAGAAGAGAGATTATAGATTATGTAAGAGGAAGAGGAATAGATGTATATTTTCTATTTGGAAAGTATTCATATGAAGAAATTATTAGCTATGGACCAAGTATAAACGAGCCGGGATGGCTTGGACGCTGGTCAAGAGGGTTATACGATTATATTATTAATATAAAAGAAAATATGAAAGAAGAAATAAAAGTGTCAGAAAATTTTTCCTCACTATTAATCAAAAATATGAATAAAATTATTGAAAGTTACTCAACAAATAATAAACCGCTACTTTCACCATTAGCATTATCACTAAAAAGTAGAAACCTAAAACTATTTGCTGAAAAAGTAGCTGAAGAATACGGTGTGAAAATTGATGAGCAAGTTACATTAGATGTTAAAAGATTAATTAGAATTCCAAATACTCTTCATGGTAAAACGGGATTAAAAGCAACAATTGTAAAATATGATTTGCTAGATTCATTTAATCCTTTAACAGATGCTATTATTTTTAAAAATGGGAAAATTACAGTAAGAGTGGATGAGAGCCCCGAAATATACATGTTTAATAAAGACTTTGGCCCCTATCAAAATCAAATCGTTGATTTACCAGTATATGTTGCAATATACTTAATAGGACAGCAATCAGCAAAGTTACCTTGATAGATTAAGAATTAAATATTTCATTTAAATAATCTTATGAACATGTGGGCTATTTAAAATGCTGAAAAAAATAATCGATACTTGGAAAAGAGAAATTAGCAGTGATGAAATCATTAGGATAGAAAATGAATTGCTTGAACATATAATTGACTACTTTAAAACTAGCTCATTAAAAATAAATGATCCAAATACTACTGCACTACAGCATAAGCTTACTACTGAAGAAATAAATTTAGCAATAAAGATTTTAAATAATTTCTACAAGTTTAGAAGAAGTAAAGTTTTCTTAGAAATTATAGATGAGGAAACATTAAATGTTAATGCTATATCGATGCCTGAAAAGGAATTTTACCTAGAAATACTTGACAAATTGAAAACAGAGTTTATAAATCTTGAAGAGCAAGTTAAAATCAGTATTGGAGATAAAGAATTAACTACTGTTAGATTCATAAGCAGTATTCCGCAATTTTTAGGAATTGATTTAAGAACATACGGGCCTTATGAGGTAGAAGATGTAGCTGCAATACCAAGACGTAATGCTATAATCTTATCTCAAAAGGGTATTTGTATAATACTTAAGTAATGGAATTCTACTTTAAACTTTTTAGAATAGAATATAAAATCTAAGTTTTATATAGAAAGACGTAGTAACTTAAGAAGAAAGTTACAATACATTAAGTTGCGATGTTTATCTAAAATCTCTCTAATTATCTGTTTATGAAGACTAATAGATTTATTGAAATGATATCCCCTCGTAACTTAATATTTTTATCTGTATTGATCAAGAAGAACATCTAGAATCATTCATGTAGAGTCTCATAGTTACGATCAATATTTAATATTCTACTCATCTTCAAGCTACAATCATAAACAAGTTAATAAAGCCTACAAATAGAATGATATTCTTAGCCTCTTAAATCCATAATTACTAACCATACAAAATACAGAGTAAGAACACATGTGGAAGGATAAAAGCTTCCAAATTTGAAAGCAATTCTTGAATCTTTGTACATTAGATTTCATGTAATTTAGTATTTTGCCGTTACTTTGAATTGTAGTCTTTTGAAGAATATCCTATATCTTGTTTGGCTTCTCTATGTTTATGTATAATTTATTACAAAGACTATTCTATCTTTATTTACATTCTTCTTTAGCAAGAATAGAAAACCCATTATCCATTAGTTTAACACAAGCTTCATGATTATGTATATTTAATAAAACATAAACATATGCTCATGCTCTATTCGGTAGTTAGTTTTGATTACTAGTTTACTTCCCCTTAATACTAGAATTCTCTTAATAATTGCTGTCATACTTCTTCTAGTTCATTTATGAAGAATAGTTTAAAACTTAAACCCCAACTATTTTTTAAAAACTTGGAAGTGCCACCTCATCTGTTTTATAGTGTCCTAGTCCAGGCTTTACGAATTTATATTTTAAGCTTTAACTATTTGCCAATAATCTTAAATCGTAATTATACCATTCCTTTAGCTCACCATAATTTTAACATCTGTAGCCTGATAGTATTTCAAATCTCTAGCTTATTGAAGCCTTAAATAATAAGCTCTCAAAGTCTTTCTAGCTGATTTAGGCTTACCTCTTAAGGCTTCAACCTCTATCCAGAAACCCATACATGATTTCTATCTAAGTTCCCACGCAGTATTCACCTCCTCCCTACACTTAATAGCTAAAGTTCTCCCCTACTCCTGAATTCCCTCACATACATAAACACTTAGACCTCATCAACATCCCTACAAATAACAACAGGAGAACAATCCATTAAAAATAGTTAAAGCATAAAAATTCACGAACTAGTAATGTTAATTAAGGGGGTACGTCATATTAGCCGATAAACTTAAATTCTCATAAAACAATCTATATCAGCCCGGAAAGCCCGGTGGAGACTATCGCCGATTGTAGTGGCCAAGCATAGCAGGCTCTGGCCCTGCTGACGGGAGTTCGAATCTCCCCCGGGCTACTATCTCATGATTTCTTTTAATGGTTTACTTGCCATAATAATTATTATGAAACTTT
>Ga0105163_1001667_pt1 | contig 11439 bp, 20 predicted proteins | sample JNZ110809AmetaG_FD_81531 | JGI IMG/M metagenome (GOLD analysis project Ga0105163, IMG submission 81531) | Hot spring microbial communities from Jinze hot spring, China to study Microbial Dark Matter (Phase II) - JNZ 110809A | ecosystem: Environmental > Aquatic > Thermal springs > Hot (42-90C) >... | reverse complement strand
TGCAGAGCAGCAAAGCAGTATCTTATGCAGAAAAAGATAAAATTTACAGAAGTTGATGTAACCCGAGATCAGAGAGCAGTTAAAGATTTGATACGCCTTACTGGACAAACAGGCGTTCCAGTTATTTTGATAAACAACAGACCTGTCGTTGGATTTGATAGAGCAAAAATTGACCAATTACTTGGTTTGAAATAAAAAATTAAAAACAAAACAAATTGAGGAGAAAAATGAAGATAAAACCACTTGATGACAGAGTCCTTGTTGAACCGCTTGAAGAAGTTGAATCAAGAACAAGTTCTGGTATCATAATCCCCGACACTGCAAAAGAAAAACCAAGAATTGGGATTGTGATAGCAGTTGGAACAGACGAAGATTTGCGTGAAAAGGTTAAAGAAGGTGATAAAATTTTGTTCGCAAAGTATGGCGGTGAAGAAATTGAAATGAATGGAAAAGAATACAGGATTATTTCAAGAAGCGATATACTTGCTGTGATTGAAGATTAAAAATTACACATTGGGAAATGAGCACATTGTTTAAAATAATTCTGGCAAATGTTTTTGTCAGTTTATTCTCTCTTGTAGGAATTATTTTCGTTAGCGTGAAAGAAAAGCTGCTTGATAAAATTTTGCTGTGGCTTGTATCCTTTGCTTCTGGTGCTTTGATAGGAGTCGCTTTCCTTCATATGATCCCGAGGTCAATTGAAAACAACAGCAAAGCGATTTACTTTGTTGTTCTTGGCATCGTTGTCTTTTTCCTTCTTGAAAAATTTTTTTACTGGCGCCATTGTCACGAACAAAAATGCGAGGTTCATTCATTTGCTTATTTAAATTTGATCGGCGATAGCTTTCATAACTTTATTGACGGCATGGTGATAGCTGGAAGTTTTGTCACTGATGTTAATCTTGGGATTATAACGACGCTTGCAGTAATTGTGCACGAAATTCCACAAGAACTTGGAGATTTTGGTGTTCTTGTTCACGGTGGATTTAATAAAAAGAAAGCTTTGACTTTAAATTTCTTAACAGCTCTTTTTGCCGTTGCAGGTGGTATCGTTGGATTTATTTTCACCGAAAAAATTTCTTTCATAAGGTTAAACCTTGTTCCATTTACAGCTGGCGGTTTTATATATGTTTCGCTCGTGGATCTTGTTCCTGAATTGCATCGTCGTTTTTCGCTAAAAGAATCATTTGTTCAACTTTTGCTTGTAATTTCTGGAATTTCAATTTTTGCTCTACTTTAAAAACAAAATTTTTTACCAAACATGAAAATCGCAATTCCAACTGACGATGGTGAGCATATTTCGGATGCATTCGGACATGCACATTATTTTTTGATAACCGATGAAGAAAGCAAAGAAACTGAATTAAGGCATAACAGCGAAGCTCACGAACATCATGAGTCTCATAAGCATCACCAAGGGCACAGACATAGAAGAGCAGAAATTATAGCGGAAACTTTGAAAGATGTTGATGTGATAATAACATCGCACATGGGAAAACCAATGATTGATAAAATGCTTTCCGAGGGAAAAATTATTTATGTCTCTCCAAAGTCGTTGAAAATTTCCGACGCACTTAAACTTTACTTTGAAGGCAAATTAAGAAAGATCATACAAACTTTAAATTAAAAATTTAAATCGGTTAATAAAATGACAAAAATAGTTATTCTCGGTGGATCATTTGCTGGATTGACAGCAGCGTTTGACCTTAAAAGAAAGCTTAAAGATGAAGTAGATATAACCGTAATTTCAAAATCAAAAAATTTTGTCTTCATACCGTCTCTTATTTGGGTTCCATTTGGGTGGAGAAAACCGGAAGATATTTCATTTGATCTTAAACCGGTTCTTGAAAATAAAGGGATAAAATTTGTCCACGCAGAAGCGACGAAGATAATTCCCGATAAAAATCTTGTTGAAACTACCTCTGGAAATTACGAGTATGATTTTCTTGTCATAGCAACTGGACCTGATTTACATTTTTCAGAAGTTGAAGGTTTGGGACCAAATGGTGGCTATACAACCTCAATTTGCACGATTGATCATGCGCTTCACGCTGGTGAAAAATGGGACGAATTTGTTAAGAATCCCGGTCCAATTGTAATAGGTGCAACGCAAAAAGCAAGTTGTTTTGGTGCAGCTTATGAGTATGTGTTTAACATTGAATACGCAGCAAGGAAAGCTGGGATAAGAGATAAAGTTAGCATAACTTTTGTAACCTCTGAGCCGTTTTTGGGAAATTTCGGGCTTGGTGGGGTTGGAAAATCTCAAAAGATGACGGAATACTTCTTTAAAAAAGTTGGAATTCGTGGAATTACAAATGTCGCAATTGAGAAAATCACACCGAATGAGATTTATCTTTCAAATGGTGAAGTTTTGCCGTATAAATATGCAATGATAATTCCACCTTTCCTTGGTGTTAAAGCGATCAGAGATTCAGGGCTTGGGAATGAAGCTGGATTTATACCTGTGGACGATACTTACAAACATGTAAATTACGACAACATTTACGCAGCTGGTGTTGCTGTTGCAGTTAAATACCCAGAACCAACCCAAATTCCAATTGGAGTTCCAAAGACAGGTTATATGTCTGAAGTGATGGCAAGAGTTGCGGTTGACAACATAATTTCAAAAGTTCTTGGGAAAAATCACGCTAAAAAGCTTGCTTTTGCGGATATAGCACCGCTCTGTGTTATGGATGCAGGGAACATGGGCGTTTTCTTTATGGCAAGTAGAAACTTCAAACCAAGGAAATATCATATTCTTTTCCCTGGACCTTGGTCACATTGGATGAAGGTTTGGTTTGAGAAATACTACATCTGGAAAATGAGAAATGGTTATACGCAGTTGCCGTAAATTTATTGAAAATCAATGATAAAATTTCACTTTGAAGGGCTTTGATTTTATGAAACATTTGCGTAGATTTGAATGTTATTAAAATTTGAATGGATTATGTAAAACATAAATGCGGAGGTAAAATTGGTTACAACTCCAGTAAGCAAACAGAAGGCGAAGGTTATAGGGATGGTCATAACGGACTGCCCTAATTGCAAGAATCAAATTTTCCTTGAGAAGCAAAGTGTTAAAATCTGTCCTTATTGTGAGGCAGAGGTTCATCTTGATGTTGAAAATATTGATGTCCGTGTTTGGGCTATTGTTCCTGAAAGACCAACTCGCAGAAGGAGAAGAAGAAGCAAAACTGAGGATATTGATCTTTTAACAAATTAACAGGAGGATATAAAAATGAAGGTAAACGAGGCAACCTGGGATAGGGTTCTTCGTGTAATCGTTGGGCTTTTCATTCTTTCACTTTTGTTCTGGGTTGAAGGAAATTCCAAATACTGGGGCTTGATAGGACTTCTCCCTCTTATAACTGGGCTTGTTGGATATTGCCCTGCATATTCACTTTTTAAGTTTTCTACTCGTAAAGAGTCGCAAACTTCGGGGAGTTAAAATTTTTCCGCCCCGATCATTTTGGGTCGGGGCTTTTTTGTTAAAAATTTAAATCAAATTATGCGATGTTAATTCTTTACATAGTCCTTGCGATAATTGGATTTTTTATTTTTTTGAATTTGAGCGTTGTTTTGAGAGCAAAATTTAGAAAAGGCAAATCTGTCCCTGAATTTGGTGGAGAAATCGGAAGAGCAATAAGAGAAGGCAAAAAGGTGATGCTTTATTTTTATAGTCCAACTTGTTCAGCATGTAAAGTTCAAACTCCGATAATTGATAAATTGATAAACTCAAGCAACGGGAAAACGAAAATTTTTAAAATTGATGTCAGCAAAGATATGAACATCGCACTCAAACTTGGTGTTATGGGGACGCCTTCAACTGTGATAATAGAAAACGGAAAAATAAAAGAATTTTTTGTCGGCGTAAAATCCGAAAACATATTGAGGAAGTTCCTATGAAATATGGAATTTCAAAAGTTGTGAATCTTTCTTATGAGGAAGCGGTTAATAAGATTACGGAAGAATTAAAGAAGGAAGGATTTGGTGTTTTAACGACGATAGATGTTAAGGAGACATTGAAGAAAAAGCTTGATGTTGATTTTGACAAGTATATAATTCTCGGGGCGTGTAATCCACCCTTTGCTTATCGTGCTCTTCAAGCAGAATATGACCTTGGGCTTATACTTCCTTGTAATGTTGTGGTTTATGAAAAAGATGGTAAAGTCACTGTCTCAGCTTTTGATCCGATGGTTATGGTTAAGATAGTTGATAATCCAAAACTGGAAGAAATTGCCGTTGAAGTTCGTAAAAAGCTTGAACGTGTCATTCAAAATGTTTAAAAACAAAAATTGACTTGTTAAGATGTCAGCAAAGAAAAGTAAAGTTAATTTGCTTCCGATATTTGGACTTTTGATTTTAATTTTTGCAGTCGGTTATCTTGGATATACTTCAAGAAAAGCAAGTCAATCGGTTGATGAGGAAAGTTATTCAACCATTACGCCTGCTTTTGCAAGTGTGCCTTCTGATGTTAGACCTGCTCCTGATTTTGAACTTCCAGATGTAAACGGCAAAAAAGTCAGGTTGTCCGATTTTAAAGGTAAAATTATTATTCTTGATTTCTGGGCGACTTGGTGTCCGCCGTGTAGGGCTGAAATACCAGGATTTATTGAACTTTACAAAAAATATAAAGACAAAGGCGTTGAGATAATTGGAATTTCACTTGATGAAGGCGGTGTCAAAGATGTAATTCCATTTATGAAAGAATTTGGTATAAATTATCACATTTTGATCGGAAATTACAAAGTCACGCAGGATTACGGCGGAATTCGTGGGATACCGACGACATTTGTAATTGATAGGAAAGGAAACATTAGAGCAAAATATGTTGGTTATCGCCCGAAAGAAGTTTTTGAAAGAGATATAATCATGCTTTTAAATGAGAAGTGAATTGACGAAATATGTTTATTTGAACTTTCAAAGATTTGAAATGCAAGAGGGCAAAAATTGTCCAAAGTGTGGCGAGAAAATGTTTTTTATCCGAAGATGCTGTGGTGATAATGAGGTCTGGGTATGTGAAAACTGCAATTATACTGATAAAGAGATCAGTCAAAACATCTGGTATTATTACATCTGGGCAAAATAAAATCTGGGAATTTTTATGTTTGCAGGAATAATTGGAGCGTTTGTCGGTGCTGTTTCAGGATTTTTCATAGGTAGATATTTCTCAAAACTTGGTGGAATGTGTCCTTTATTGTGTAATCCTAAAATTAGCACAATTTATTTTGCTTTGCTTGGTTTTTTGCTTGCATATAACAAATTTTGAAAAATAAAAGAGGAAAAAATCAATGGCAAAGGTTGAAATTAAATTTGTTGATGGAATGACTTTTATCGGCAAAGGCGAATCAAATCACTGGGTTGTAATGGATGGAGCAGAAACAGTTGGTGGAAGCGATGCTGGGACAAGACCTATGGAACTTGTTTTGATTGCTTTGGGTGGATGCACGGGAATGGATGTTGTGAGCATTTTGAGAAAGAAAAGAGTTAAGTTTGATAAGTTTGAGATGAAAATTTCTGGCGAAAGAGCGGAAGAGCATCCGAAAGTATATACAAAAGTTAACATTGAATATATCATCTATGGGAGAGATATAAGAGAAAAAGATGTTGAACAAGCGATTGAACTTTCACAAACAAAATACTGCTCTGTGTCTGCGATATTGAAAAAATCTGGTGCAGAAGTTAATTATACATACAAAATAATTCAGCCAGAAACGGAGGCGATAAAAAATGAATAAATTGATTTTGGCTTTGCTTTTCATCTCTTCGCTCTTTTTTCAGACGGACGAAAAAGTTCAAAGGGCAGTTGAATTAAGCAGAAAAATTTCGGATCAACTTGTTGACTCCGTTAAAGCGGTTCTTTTTCAGGAACTTGGAAAAGGTGGATACACGGGTGCTATAAAAGCGTGTTCAAATCTTGCACAAGATATAATTAAGGCACATAAGGAAAAATATGGAGTTTATGTCAGAAGAGTGAGTGAAAAATACAGGAATAAACTTGACAAACCAGATGATTATGAACTTAAAATTTTGAGAAAACTTGATGAACTTAACAAGCGAGGTGAATTGCCACAGGAATATTATGAAGTTGTTGAGGAAAATGGGGAAAAGTTTTTGAGATATTTCAAGCCGTTGATAGTTCAGCCGATGTGTTTAAATTGTCATGGTTCTGATGAATTTTTGAAGAAGGAGATAAAGGAATTTTTGAAGGAAAAATATCCAGATGATAAAGCGACGGGATATCAAGCAGGCGATTTCAGAGGTGCGGTAAGCGTTAAGATAAAGTTAAGCGAAGAAAAATAAAATTTCATATTTGAGATGCATAAATTCAGCCCGCATAATGCCCATCGTCTTCTGGATGAAGAGAGAAGAAAAATTTTACCACCTGAGGAAATTCTTAGATCGTGTGGTTTGAGCGAAGGGATGACTATGGTTGATGTAGGATGTGGAAGTGGTTTTTTCACAATTCCAGCATCAAAAATTGTCGGACAAAGTGGAAAAGTTTTTGCAATTGATGTGCAGGAAGAAATGATTGAAAAATTGAAACAGAATGATTTGCCAGAAAATGTAATCCCAATTCTTGCAAAAAACGATTATGAATTTCCGATTGATGATAAGATAAGCGACTTTACATTTCTTGCTTTCGTTACGCATGAGAATGAAGATGTTGAGAAATTTCTAAATGAAGTGAAAAGAATTACGAAGGAAGATGGAAAAATTGTGATACTTGAATGGAAAAAACAATATGAGGAAGCAGGACCGCCTTATGAAGAAAGAATTTCGCAGGAAGAACTTTTGAAGGTTTTGGAAAAAGTTGGTCTTCGTGTTTTTGAATCGGGAGAATTAAACAATTCGCATTATAAAATTATTTGTTTGATGAGATGAGAAATTTTCATTTGAAAATTTTTTTGCTTGTTTTGTTTATTTTTGGCTGTGGAATTCAAAAGTTTCAAAATCAAGAGAAAACTTATGTTGATATTACGCCAGTTCAAGCATTTGAAAAGTTGAAGAAAGATAAAAATGTTTTGCTTCTTGATGTCCGCACAAGGGAGGAATTTGGAACAGAACATATAAATGGCGCTTTAAATATACCTGTTCAAGAACTTGAAAATCGTCTTGATGAATTAAGGAAGTATAAAAATTTTGAGATAGTGGTTTATTGTAGAAGCGGGAACAGAAGTAAAAGGGCAAGTGAAATACTTGTCAAAAATGGTTTTAAAAAAGTTTACAATCTCGTTGGTGGAATAATTGAGTGGAAAAACAAATTGGGATTGAAGATGAAAAAGATAACCAAAGACATAACAATTGAAGACCTTGTAACGGAATTTCCTGAATCAGTTGGTTTTCTTATGAAGAAAGGAATTAAGTGCATTGTTTGTGGTGAACCAATTTGGGGAACACTTGAGCAGGCGATAAAAGAGAAGGGAAAGGAAGATGAAATGGAGCAAATAATTGATGAATTGAACGAAGTTCTCGGTTTGAAAGAAAAAGAGAATGAGGCAAAATGAAGAAGTTAAAGCCATTGATTTTCGTTTTTGCAGGGGCTTTGGCTGGATATCTTTATTATTTTTTCATCGGTTGCAAATCTGGAACATGTCCGATAACAAGCAATCCGTATTTTTCAACTCTTTACGGAGGGATTCTCGGAACGGGGTTTTACTTAACATTTTTCAGCGGTGAAAAGAAAAAAGAAAAATAGTTTATGGCGGTTGCACTTCAAGTAAGTTTATACCCTTTAAGACAGATGGATATAATAGAGCCGATTAACAGTGTAATTGAGATTTTTAAATCACACGGGCTTGAAACACATGTTGGTTCAATGAGCACGCTTGTTTATGGTGATGATGAAAAAGTTTTCAAGGCACTTCAAGAGGCGTATGCGAAAGCGTCGGAGTTTGGCGAATTCGTAATGGTTGCAACGCTTTCAAACGCATGTCCATTGCCGTTAAGATTTGATATAAGGTGAAAAATTTGAGCGTGTAAAATCACATTGAACAAATGTTTTACATCTTTAGGCATTTTGCATTCACTTGCAAAAGCAAAACTTAAAAATTCGGGGCTTTAAAGCCCCGATTTTTTTATCTTTTCTGTCTGAAACTTTGCAAGAGTTGTTGCATCACATCGTTTGACAGCGATAAACCCTGTATGTTGAGAACAACAATTGTCATCATGTCGCTTATCATAATTGGCTGATTTTGTGTGTCGGAATAAAGATTGTCAATTTTATCAACGATTTCACCAATTGTGATTGAACCTATATCTGTGTAAGCAGTCCATTTCTGGAAGACCGCATCAGCGACATTCTGATTAATTACGCCGTTTTTCTTTAAATTGCTTAAAGCATCTTTCAAGACATCATCACCCCAAGTCACGCCGTTCCAGAAACCAGCGATGAAGAAAATTTTCGCATTTTTATCAAGTCCATTCCACCATTTTCCATCTCGTGTGGATTGAGCGTTTGAAAAGTTTAAAAACAAAACCACAAAAATTACAACTGCGATAAAAATTTTACGCATGGTAAATCTCCATAAAGTTTGTTTAAAATATGTGCTTTTATCTTCACCCCCATTGTCAGGTGAAAATAAACGCAACACAATCTACACATTTCAACGACAAAAACAAAATTACCAAATGGCGATCCCGTCTGGCTCTTTCCCTGTTTTTATTGTCTTCAAAATTTGACTTTTTTCAATATCAATCACACTTACAATATCTGCATTTGAATTTGCAACATAAACTAAATTATTACCGCCGATCGCAATTCCCACGGGAACAGGGCTATCTCCAAAAACAGAACCAAATAATCTTCCGCTTTTTTCAACTTCAGATTTTTCAGCGGTCTTAATTCTATTTATGACATTTTTATTTGCGACATCAATAATAGCAACCTCCCCACTTCTTGCACAAGATACAACCGCAAGTTTTCCATCTTTTAATATCTTAACACGAATTGGAAATCCATCAACTTTTATTTTGTTTTTCACCTCAAGCGTTTGAACATCTATCACAGCAATGCTATCTTCTGCTCTGTTTGTAACCCAGACCTCTTTACCGTCGGGAGTAATGTCAATCCCTTCGCTCCCTCTTCCAGTTTGAATGTTTTTAATGAGTTTAAATTCTTTCAAATCAATCACACTCACACTTCCAGAACCAATGTTTGCCACAACACATTTTGATTTATTCGGTGTTAAAACAAGCATATGTGAGACATCTTGATCAGTTTTTATTTCTGTGAGAATTTCTCCTGTTTTGAAATTAACAATGATAACTGATTTGTTTGCCTCTGTTGTGATTATGATTTTTTCATCGTCAATCCAATCCACGCCATGGGGTCGTTTGTGATTTTCAAAAGTAATAGTTTTTTCAATGTTTAATTTTTCAAGATTGTAAATTGTGATTGAATTTCCCAAACTTTCACGAGTTCCGTAATTTGTTACAACGGCAAATTTTTTGTTCGGTGAAATAGCAACCTCATGCGGTGCGTTTCCAGTTGGAAGTTGTGCAAGCAATTTATCTTTCTTAAGATCAAAAAACATTGCAGTGTTTTCTGATTTATTAAGCACGATCAAGTTTTGGGCAATTGAAATAAAAAATGGCAGGGCAAGAAGAAATGTTAACTTTTTGAGCATATCACATCAAAAATTTTTGTTTTATTCGTTTGTGTTTTTATAAATCTTATTTCTGGTTTGGGCAAAGTATTTTTCCCGTGTGAGGCAAAAATCAATTATATCGTAGTATTTCCCTCTGTAATAAATTCTGTTTTTGTCTCTTCTTACTTCATCAAAGCCAAGAGAATTGAATAAGCGTATTGACCTTTCGCTGAAAGAGAAAATATCCGTTGCGAAAACTCTATCTGCACCCATTACTTCAAAAGCAAATTTTAAAATTTGTTTTATCGCATCTTTACCGTAACCTTTACCCCAGTATTCGGGTTTTCCAATTAAAATTGGAATGCAATAAATTAACTCGTTTTTATCTTCAACCCCGAGTCGTTCGTAATCATTGTCGTAGAGAAGACAGATTTCGCCAATTGGTTCTTGTGTGTCCGTTGCTTCAATTATGAATAAAAATCCATTGTTTGAAAGATATTCGTAAACTTCAACGACCTCGTCCCATGTATGCTCTGGCTCGCCTTCTGCTTCAAGGACAAGCGGATTGTTGTTCCATTCAAAAGCCATTTCAAGATCGTCTTCCGTGAATGGACGAAGTCGTGTTTTCTCTCCAATTAAAATTATGTCGTGAGTTCTTATCACGGTTGAAATTTAAATTTCTTTGACTCGTTCATTATCAAAGCAATGCATTTTCCAGTTATAAGTGCGTCTTCAAGTGCGTTGTGACCTTCGGATTTTCTCTTCAAGCCGAAGTATTCAGCAATTGCATCCAAACTTAAAGATTTTGGCGTTGGAAGATTGTTATTTTTCAAAATTGTAAAGTAATAAAACGCAAGTATATGAAGGTCAAGGACTCTGCTTGAAAATGGCCAGTCGTATTTTGCTTCTCTGTAAGCAAAGTCAAGAAAGTTAATGTCAAATGTTACGCTTTGTCCGCAGAGAATTAAATCTCTTAAAACGTTTCTTGCTGTTTCGGGCTTTTTGAGCGTTCTTAAAATCCATGATTCAAACTTCGGAATGACATCATAAATCATCGGAGCATCTCTTAAATCGTGCAATGAAAGTTGATGGACTCCCATTGCTGGTATTGAAAATCTATCTTCGTGTAATGGATAAACATTTGTAAGAAAAGTGCCAAGTTCATTCCAGTTTTCGTCAAATAAGCAAGCGCCGAGTTGAATTATCTCGTGATAACCTGGTTCAAGCCCTGTTGATTCTACATCTATCACAAGATATTTCATTTATTTCTGCGTTATTTTGTTTTTAATTTCATAACCGATTTTTTCAAGTTTTTCAGTTACAGCTTCAACTACTTTATTGAAGTCATTTTTATCGTTTACGAAGTCAATATCGTCTGTTTCAAGTATCAAAATTTCACCGAGATTATATCTTGAAACCCAGTCCTCATAATATCTGTTAAGTCGTTCAAGATATTCACGCGGTATATTTTGTTCAAATGATCTCCCGCGCAATTTGATCTGACGAAGCAGGGTATCAACATTCGCACGAAGATAAATTATCAAATCAGGTGGTTTCAAAAAGCCAGTCATTATTTTGAAGAGTTCAACATAGTTTTTATAATCTCGCTCATCCATATTTCCCATATCGTAAAGATTTTTCGCAAAAATTTCCGCATCCTCGTAAATTGACCTGTCCTGAATGATTGAGTATGGTGAATTCACAATTTCCATATGATCTTTAAATCTTTTTGAGAGGAAATAAATCTGCAAATTGAAAGACCATCTTTTCATATCTTTGTAAAAATCGTCAAGGTAAGGGTTGTCGTCAACCGATTCATAATATGCTTTCCAACCGAAGTATTCACTTA
>Ga0105163_1001659_pt1 | contig 11469 bp, 10 predicted proteins | sample JNZ110809AmetaG_FD_81531 | JGI IMG/M metagenome (GOLD analysis project Ga0105163, IMG submission 81531) | Hot spring microbial communities from Jinze hot spring, China to study Microbial Dark Matter (Phase II) - JNZ 110809A | ecosystem: Environmental > Aquatic > Thermal springs > Hot (42-90C) >... | reverse complement strand
GATTGAGGGAGGGATGAGAAAGAAGATCTTCGCGGCTTTAGAGGCGCTAAAAATCGGAGTTCCTGCCATCGTTATATGTAGCGGATTAATGGAAAATGCCGTAGTAAGCGCGATTAGGATGGAGAGTGGAACGGTGATCACTAAATGATGGATGCCGTAGGATTTCTTATAGAGCTACTGGAGATACCAAGCCCGTCTGGGGAAGAAAGGAAGATCATTTCTTTCATTGCAAGGCGCCTAGAGGAGTGGGGGTATTGTGCAGAAGTGGATCGAGTTGGTAACGTTGTGGCTCAGCTCGGTGAGGGAGAACCCATACTGCTTTTAGCGTCTCATGTAGACACCGTTCCTGGTTTTCTTCCTGTAAGGGAGGAAAACGGTAGAGTGCTCGGAAGAGGAGCTGTTGACGCGAAGGCGTCCATTGCAGCCATGGCGATCGCTGGGGTGGAGGCCTTCCGACGGAAGCCTAAGGGCAAAATAATATTTGCTGGAGTCGTGGAGGAGGAGGCAAGTCTTAAGGGAATACAGTCTCTCCTCGAGGGGCTTCCACGCATAGATTATGCTATTTTTGGCGAGCCAACGGGGCTGAGCAAAGTTTGCTTAGCGTCTAAAGGCAGGTTGCTACTCAAAATAGACGTGCATACCAGCAGTGGGCACGTAGCGTGTTCTTGGATGCATAAAAACGCTGTCGAGGAGGCATTTAACCTCTGGCTTTCACTTAAGAATGCGCTATCGATTACTGGAAGCTCTTATTTCTCTTCTGTAACTCCAAACTTAACTATTCTTCAAGGAGGAAACGCTCCAAACGTTGTCCCTGAACATTGCTCATTTCACGTTGATGTTAGGTTTCCACCCAACGTGAGTTCATCTCACCTTCTGGAAGTAAGTAGCAAGGTGATAGATTCATTTGTGAAAAGTAGTGGGGTAAAAGTCGACTATAGCGTTCTAAGCCAGATAGAGGGGTTCAGAGCCAATAAGCGCTCAAAACTCGTAGAGGCACTCGTAAAGTCTATACGTGAAGAGACAGGAGAGGAGGCAAAATTCATCAAGAAAACAGGGACATGCTTCATGAACCTGATAGGAAAATGGTTTAATGTGCCGGTAGTAGGCTACGGTCCAGGCGACCCGGCGCTTGAACACACCGAGGAGGAAAGCATACAAGTGGAGGAGTATTTAGCGGCGATAAAGGTGCTGGCTAGGACAATAAATTATGTTTTATCAGAGGACCAGCATTAAGACAGCTTTCTGAACGTGTAACCTATTTTCCGCTTCATCATAAATTACCGAGTGGGGCCCATCAATTACGCCATCTGTAGCTTCCACATTTCGCCTTATAGGGAGACAGTGCATAAATATCGAGTCCTTCTTCGTTAAGCTCATCAGCTCCTCGTTACACGTCCAATTCCGGAACTTAACACGTAACTTCTTTTCTTCTTGTGGATTACCATAGTATTTTAGTGACCCCCAGGACTTGACGTAAACTACATCCGCCCCATCATAGGCCTCCTCAACGTTACTCGTGACTTGCAGGCTACCCCCAGATTCCTCAACGTTCTTCCTAGCCCATTTCATGATCTGCTCGTCCAACTCGAACCCCTCCGGGTGAAGAAGAGTTACATCCATGCCGAAACGTGTAGATATTAGAAGAGCCGAGTTTGGAACACTGCAAGGTAGAGGATTAGGATGATAAGCCCAGCTTAAAAGAAACTTTTTCCCTTTTGGGTCTCCCTTCTTCTCCCTTATCGTCATTATGTCAGCTAAAGCTTGGCACGGATGAAACATGTCGCATTCCATGTTAATTACCGGCACGTCAGCCCATAGGGCAAACTCACGGACGACGCGGTTGCTCTCACCATAGCGCCACCCAGTCACGTTAGGAAAGATCCTTATCGCTATAGCATCACCGTAGCGCGCCATCACAGAAGCGGTATCCTTTATGGACTCGGATCCCTTACCGATCCATCCCGAGTCCGCCTCCATATAAACAGCATGACCGCCAAGCTGCGTCATTCCGATCTCGAAGGACAACCTCGTTCTAGTGCTAGGGTTAAAGAAAAGCATGATTAGAGACTTACCTTTAAAAACATCAGAGTACGCCTGAGGCCTCCTCTTCACGTCCGACGCCAGTCTCAACGTTTCTTCGATAGCATCAAGCTCCCATTCTTGAGTTGTTATGAGGTCCCTGCCCTTCAAGTCGCTTCGCAACCGGAGCCACCGCCAAGACCCTTTAAAAGGATTTTAATTGATTTTCATTCTATGAAGCATCTTTCTAGCATTCCACTTTCCTTAAGCTGCTTAACTACCTGGTTATATCTAGCTCTATTATTCAGTAAGTCATTTATAGCTTCCTCATTGATGTGAGTTCCTGGTCTCACTTTCACTTCAACGTTAACTCCGAGTTTATCTTCCAAAGCTTTCTTTATTATAACCCCGATCACGCCTCCCATAGGGCACATAGACGACGTTGGAGTAAACGTTACGGAGACTTTACCTTCCTCAACGGTTATATCGTCTTCACCAACAATTCCCATATCAATAACTGAAACTGGAAATTCAGGGTCACTAACCTTCCTCAGGACCTCAATGACATCATTTTTATCCATAATATTTCCCACCATCTAAACCTTCTCCAAGAAACGATCGAAAAGAAGAATTTAAATGTTATTAGACTTTACAATAATGTTTCCTCGCGAAGAGGTTATCCTTTACAGATTAAGGCACCTTATTTGTTATTTATTCCTGCCGAAAGGGAAGACGCCGCTCAAGTTCACTTAGTAACTCTCTAACAGTTTTCCCTGTTTCTTCGGATATTCTTTTTAAATCCTCAAATTCGGGTTTGGCTCTAATTATTCTGCCCTGTTTATCTCTCGCGATCTTCACTTTAACGGTGTGCTTTTTCCCTTCCACTTCGAAGTCGAAGTCGATGATTTCTCTTTCTAATATCAACCTTTTAGATTGATGGAACCGTACGCCCAGAGTTCCCGTTTCCCTAAACAATGTTTCCGCCATCTCGACGTAGTTTTCAGGGTTACATATGACCTGCAGTATGCAGCCAGGCCTCCCTTTCTTGGCGATTACGGGTATAATTGACACGTCTCTTGCTCCGGCCTTCATGAGCGCCGCTGAAACATGAGCTAAAATTTCTCCTGAGACATCATCGAGATTCGTTTCAACAACAACCACTTCGTCCTCGTATATTTTGGCTTCGCCTCCAACTATTATTCTGAAAACGTTCGGAGCCTCAACCAGTTCTTGCCCTCCAGCTCCATATCCCACCTTCAATGGCAGAACTGGTGGCATTAGAGTGAGTGGTTTAGCTTTTAGAGCTGCTAGTATTGCTACGCCGGTCGGGGTTGCGAGCTCGCGAGAAGTTGGACCGCTCATCATGGGTATTCCTGCTTCCTTAAGTATTTCGATCACCGCTGGTGCTGGTACTGGCAGGACTCCATGGGGCGACGTAATGTATCCTCCTCCTACGGCCACTGGACTCGTAAACCATTTAGCGTCAAGCAAGTCAAGTTCTTCGCACATTAGTGCAGCTCCTACCAGGTCGAAAACAGTGTCCGATGAGCCGAGCTCGTGGAGATGAACCTCATCCACGCTTTCACCGTGCACCTTTGCCTCTGAATTGGCAAGTAATGCTGCTGCTTTAATGGATATGCGTGATGCGCGTCTCGATAATGAAAGCTCGTTGGCAGCTTTCTCCACGTACTCTAGCAGTTCTTTTCCTGTGAATCCTTTCTCCTCTTTGAGCGAGAGAGATACTCTCGTAGCCACCAACTCTTTCCTTTTAACTTTCTCTACATTAACTTTGATGCTCTCGCACTTTCGCATTATTTTCGGCAGAATGCTGGCGAGCTTTTCGAGCGCCGCCCACTTTCCGCTTAAGTCAACCAGTGCGCCTATGAACATGTCACCCGACACGCCAGCAATGGAGCAGTCAGCTATAACGCTGCTCACTTTTTCAGCCCTCCAGCCTCTTTTCCTCTGAAGGCCGCAACCCTATTGGCTATTAGAGCAGCGATAGCTCCTGCCCCAACACCGTTGTCTATGTTGACGACAGCGACCCCCGGAGAGCATGACTGGAGCATTGTGAGAAGCGCACTGACGCCGCTACCTCCCAGCCCGTATCCTGTGCTTGTTGGGACGCCTATTACAGGTAAATCGATCAGCCCTGACACCACGGAGGGGAGCGCGCCCTCCATGCCAGCCACGACCACCACGACGTCAACTCCGTTTCTCACCATGTCTGCAAGTGGCTTGAAAACTCTATGTACCCCAGCTACCCCAACGTCGTATGCTACATATACATCGCACCCCATACATTCAGCTATGAGCCTAGCCTCTTCGGCTACGGGTATATCTGCCGTCCCAGCAGTCAGGATGCCCACCTTGCCGCCTGTTCTAGCAGAGTCGTATTCTGGCTTCTTAATATAAATAGTCCCGGTCTCCTCCACAATTCTTAACTGAAAGACGCTTTCTGGAAATTCCTTTCTAAGAAGAGCTAACTGCTCATTGTTGCACTTGGTAACAATAACATAGCCTTTTTCCTCGACTATTCTTCTGGCGATCTCGACGAGATGTTTTTTGCGTTTCCCTCTAGCGTACACTATCTCAGGAATGCTTGAGCGAAGTTCCCTTTTCACGTCTATTCTGGCGATGCCGTCGAGCTCCAATATCTGAAATGCCCTAACTGCTCGTTCAGCATCGTCTATTCCGATTTCTCCCCTGACAAGTTTTTCGAGAACTTCTCTTAGCTGTCTTATCGGTTCTCCCTCCGCGGTCAGCTACTTTAAATATTCCAGATTTACCTTTAAAGCGTGATGGGGGTTTTTAATGCAGACAAAGATTGGCGTTGTGCTTCTTAGTGGTGGATTAGACTCGACCGTGGCTTTATGGTGGGCCAAAAAGAAAGGAGGATACGGTGAGGTTCACACGCTAACTTTTTTTTATGGCTCTAGGGAAGAGAGAATTACGAGGAAAGTCTGTGAAATACTGGCGGCTCTTTCTAAGGTCGAAAGACAGATTTTCTTGGAGCTTCCTTGGCTTGGGGAGTTCTCAATTAGAAGTGGAGCCACATTGGTGGAAGGGGGAGATACGCCGCCCAAAGTGTCTATTAGTATGCTTGAAGACAAGAAGATCATGAAAAATGCTTCTAGAAGTGTTTGGATTCCTGCAAGGAATCTTTGCTTTGTCTCTATAGCTGCGTCTTACGCTGAATCGATTGGCGGCGAAGCAGAAATAATTACAGGGTTCAACAAAGAGGAGGCTGAGACTTTCCCGGATAATTCTCCCATTTTCATCGAAAGAATGAATGCACTGCTAGAAGTTTCAACAATTAAGGCTAAGGTTGCCTTAAGAAGCCCTCTCATCCACTTAGACAAGAGGGGGATATGCGCGCTTGCAAAGTCGCTCGGCGTCCCTGTCGAGTATTCAAATTCTTGCTATGACCCAGCTGGCATCACCAAAAACGGTGAGCCCATTCATTGCGGCTTATGTGAGAGCTGCGCAAGAAGAAAACGCGCCTTCCTAGAAGCCGTGGGCTCAGACCCCACAATCTACGCACATAAATAGAAGAAGGTTACACTACGTAAGATTCCCCCTAACAAAGCAAAAAGTCCGTAAATAATGAAATAGGAGGTTGCTACGTTAGAAGGCTGCCTTTGAATTTTATAGGTGCTTTTATGCTGTTCCTTCCCTCCATCCTTTAAGGTAGGCTAGTTGCTCTTCCGTGAGTTTCTCCAGCTCTATCCCTAAGGCTTTGCACTTCAGCTCGGCTACTGTCATGTCTATTTCTTTAGGTATGTCAAGCACTATGTTTCCCATCTTCTTAAGTTCGTCTCTATGCTTGACAATCCATTCAACCGCTAATGCCTGATCGCTGAAACTCATGTCCATCACTGAGCTTGGGTGCCCTTCAGCAGCGACGAGATTTACCAGACGACCCTTGCCTAGCAGATATATTTTTCTTCCGTCTTTCAGCCTGTACTCGTCGACGTTAGGCCTTATTTCCTCCTTGCTCACAGCCAAGCTCTCTAGGTCTTTCAGGTTTATCTCGACGTCTAAATGCCCCGCATTAGCTAGAATGACGCCATACTTCATCTTTTCCAGGTGCTCCTTCCTGATAACGTCTTTGCATCCGGTTGCTGTGATGAATATGTCCCCCACCTCGGCAGCCTTGGACATGGGCATTACATCTATGCCTTCAAGTGCTGCTGTAAGTGCTCTGTGGGGGTTAATCTCGACTGCTATCACTCTTCTAGCGCCGAGCCCCTTAGCCCGCAGGGCTATTCCACGGCCGCAGTGCCCGTAGCCGGCGACCACGACAACCTTTCCCGCTATTAGTTCTGACGTCGCCCTCATTATGCCATCTATGGTCGACTGGCCTGTCCCCCATATGTTGTCGAACTCCCATTTAGTTGGAGTGTCGTTGGTGGCTAGTATGGGGTATGGCAATGTTCCCTCTTCAGCCATAGCCCTAAGCCTTATAACGCCAGTGGTTGTCTCCTCAGCGCCCCCCCAAACGCTGCTCCACCAATCGCCTTTTTTCTCTAAAACTTTCTTGACTATTTCTACTTCTGCACCGCCTTCACCATGCTTAAGTTTGGCTATCGTCGAAACTAAGTCGGCGCCATCATCCAGCGTGACGTTTGGATGAGCCTTTATCACGTTTCCTATAGCTCTATAGTATCCCTCGGCATCCATTCCGTGCCAAGCGAACACGTGGATCCCGGCTTTAACTAGGGCGGCTGCTACGTGATCCTGGGTTGAGAGGGGGTTAGAGGCGCATAGGTAAACAGTTGCTCCTCCAGCTTGCAGTGCTTTAACGAGGACGGCTGTTTCCTTCGTAACGTGGAGGCATGCCCCTACAGTGACTCCTCTTAGCGGTTTTTCCAGGGAAAATCGTTCCTTGATCATCCTTAACACGGGCATGTGATCTTCAGCCCATCTGATCGCCTTCTCGCCCTGAGCAGCCAAGCTTAAGTCCTTTATCTCGTATCTATCTCCAACCTGTGTTTGAACCAATTAGACCACCTCTTCCCCTAAACCTTCAAGAAACGGATTTTAAACCTTTACTTCTCCATTCGTTATTTCTATCATCTATCTTAGGCAACCATTCCCTCCTCTAACGCTTTCATTTCAGCCTTAACCTCGTCTTCCAATATCTTTCTGAAGAGAGGTTTTGGCTCATTGATCACGTGCCCGGCATTTATGCTGAAGCGTTTGGCGGAATCCCATGACGCGGATGTGTTCATCATCTCGAACAGCCGTTCCATGGATGAGGGAATAATGGGATAGAGACATGTTGCCGCTGAGTAAAGGAAATTTATGCAGATATAGAGTGGGGTGGCAGCCTCACCTTCTCTCGTCTTTCCACCTTTCTTTACGGCTTCCCATGGAGCCTTCGCAGTGAAGTAACTGTTCGCTTTTTTAAATGCTTCAATAATACGCCTGATGACCTGTGAGAAGTCACACTTCTCGTACTCCTTCTCCACCTCTTCAACCATTTTCATGAAGCTGGACGCGAAATCGTTATCCTGCTCTTCCATGTCACCGGGTGCTGGCACCCTCCTATTAAACCACTTAGAAATGAACGTCAGGACGCGATGGGCGAAGTTCCCTATGTTGTCCACTAGATCCCCGTTTACCTTGCTCATAAATTCAAGCCAGCTGAAATCGTTGTCGCTAACACTGTTGGAAGCCTTGGAAGCCAAGTAGAAGCGAATGTAATCGGCAGGAAACTTCTCAAGGACGCGCTTAAGAGGAACAAGCCACTTTCTGCTCTTACTCATTTTCCGCCCTTCAAGAGTAAGATATCCGTTTACAACGTACTTGCCCGGAAGAGTGTATCCTCCGACGCCCATCAGCATGGCCGGCCAGAAGAGGAGATGGTGATATACTATGTCTTTTCCTATGAAGTGAGTTATCAGGCAGTCCCCCATCCAGTAGTCTCTCCAATCTCGCCCCGTCCTCTTGCTCCAGTTAACCGTCGACGCAATATATCCTATCGGGGCGTCAAACCAAACGTACACATACTGGTTGTCCTTAGCGTCTTTATATGGCAATTTAAATCCCCAATAGTCTTCTCTCGTTATATCCCAATCCTGCAGTCCTGATTTAATCCATTGGACAACATAGTTGACAACATCCCTCGAGAAGTCCTCATTACTCTTAGACTTTAACCATTCCAGCAATATGTCGGAGAAGGCGCTCAACCTGAATATGAAATGCTCCTCACTTCTGGTTGATGGAGGAGTCTTACAGAGAATGCAGTATGGTTCAAGTATCATTCCCGGCTCTATTGTTCTTCCACAAACCTCACAAGAGTCGCTGTATTGGTCCTCTGCCCCACAGTAGGGGCATTTCCCCTTAATCATCCTGTCAGGCAAGTATATCTTGTCGTTTTCGCAGTAGAAGAGAGTAACTTTCTTCTTGTATATGTAGCCATTCTCTCTGAGCTTTATCAAAAACTCCTCAGTCAACTCCCTATTTTCCTCACTATGTGTCCTATAGTAATTGTCAAAGCTTATCCCGAGACGTGCTAAGTCTTCCATCTGACGTCTCCGAAAGTATTCGACGTGCTCCAGAGGAGTACGGCCAGCTTCTCTAGCCGCGACGGAGACGGGGGTCCCATGCTCATCGCTACCGCAAACGAAAACCACATCCCACCCTTTAAGCCTACAGTAACGGGAGAATATGTCTGCAGGAATATACGTGCTGAAGGCGTGCCCAAGGTGGAGATCCGAGTTAGCATAAGGCAGCGCCGCCGTAACCAGTACTCTGCGCAAAACGATCCCTCCAAGCAACCAACATTAAACCCGGTAATTAAACATTACCGAAGAAAAGATAAATGATTATTTTTTACCGTGCAATTGGAAAAACAAAGCTTTGAGAGTAGTGAAGTAATCGCCCCATTAACCTTTTAAATCCACTATCCGAAATATTATTCGAAGGGGATGAAAGATGCCTAAGGAGTTCACTTACAGAGGCTACACGCTGGATGAACTTCAAAAAATGCCGATGGATGACTTCATAAAAATACTACCCTCGAGACAAAGAAGAAGCTTGATCAGAGGGTTACCACCACGCCATAAGAAGCTACTAGAAAAAATTAGGAGAGCTAGGAGAGCTCTTAAAAAGGGGAAGAAAGTCGTCGTGAGAACGCATAACAGGGACATCGTAATACTACCGGAAATGGTAGGTTTAACCATCGCAGTGTATAACGGAAAAGAGTTCATACCAGTGGAGATAAGGCCGGAAATGATCGGGCACTACTTGGGCGAGTTCGCACTCACGTGCAAGAAGGTCTCGCACGGCGCTCCAGGCGTAGGAGCAACCCGCTCGTCAATGTATGTCCCCCTCAAGTAGAGGGGAGCGTAGAAAGCTCGATGCTTCTACATCCAACTTGTTCTTTCCTATATTTTTGTCAGTGATTTTGTGCTTCGTATTTTTCCCACCAATTTTGAAACTCCGGGGTCAACTCCTCTCAGAAGAGCTAGGTAGAAAGCCTGCCACTCTAGGGGTATAGCGTACAGTGGAGGGGAAAGAAGGTTTTCTACGTTACCTGGTGGAATTGATGCTTCTTCATCTATTTCTTGTGGTGAGACTTCGAGGAGCTTTTCTTTTCCCGCTTGTCTTTCCCAGAGGCGTTTGACGAGCTGAAATGTTTCTAGGGGTTTCGTCTGGTTGGGGGGTTTAAGCACTATGAGGGGCTTCTTTTCCTTGTTTTCTTCTTCAAGCGTTTCTACCAGTGAATGAATGAATTCCTCCATTTTTGCGTCGCACGCATCCGCCTTGACTCCTTCCATAAGCATTATTAGGGCGTGTTTTCTTGCTATGGGATATCTCGGCCCGTCACCCATAACGTAGAACATCTTGTCCACGTAATTGAGCCCCCACTCCGCGGCCGACTTCCCCCACTCGATAACCTTACCGGATTTGCTCAGCTTGTCAGTTAGATCAGGTATTATTTCGGCTTGAAGCTTTAAAGCGTGATCGATCTCATCGTCACTTTGAGAGAAGGCAAGTAGTTCCAGCAGTAGGAGGTTTAGTAAAGCTAGAGTTGCGTGAAACGTACCAGTTGAGGGAAGAGGTTTTTCAGGGTAAGGCCTAGTTCGAGTTCTGATAACGTAGCCACCCTCCTCCTCGAGGACGAGTAGGGATCGACCCTCCGGCTTTTCCCATCTGTTAGTTATGGCTACGCATGTGCTACCTCTTGAGAGGCATAGCTCCATGGCGTCCAGCGTGTCCTTGGTCGTCCCGGACTGAGAGAGTAGTATGACGAGCGTGTTTTTTCCAACCCATCTTGGAAGGTTATCCGCCAGCGTCCTAGAATGCATTGTTTTTATCGGAATATCCGAGAAGTATTCCCAGAGATACTCTGAGATCATCGGTATTAAGTATTTGTCCCCTGCGCCAGTCATCAGAATGTTTTTGAACTTGACGCTTTCAGCCACTTCCAATATGGTTTTATGACTTTCCTTTATAGAAATCTTCACGCTTTCTCCCTGAAGCAGAATAGCTTCTTTCATGCCCGTTGAGTCAAGCGCTTCAAGCTCACTCCAATTCATGGTTCTCCCTCCAAAATCAGAAATCACTGGCAACTTAAAAATAATAATCTTTATATTAATGAATTTATATTCGAGTGATTTATTATCCCTTTTATGAAAAATGTTTTTCACGGTGATTCAACTTGAAGGCTGTAGTCTTAGCGGCGGGGAAGGGGACGCGTATGCGCCCCCTCACGTTCACTCGGCCAAAGCACATGCTCCCCGTCGCCGGGAAACCGATCTTGGAGCACATAATAGGTTTCCTGCGTAATGCAGGAATAAATGAGGTAGTAATGGTGGTTGGTCCTGAAAGCGAGTGCATAACGGATTACTTCGGTGACGGATCCCGTTTTGATGTAAAAATAGAATACGCTGAGCAAAAGAAGCCTTTAGGTCTTGCTCATGCGGTCTCTATGGCACGTTACTTATTGGAGGGGGAGGAGCGCTTCATTACGGTTTTGGGGGACGTGCTATTCAAGCTTAACCTAAAAGACATGTTGACATTTCACACTAAAAGGGAGGCAAAGGCTACCATAGCTGTTTCTGAGGCAGCCGACCCTACGCCCTTTGGCGTAGTCAAGGTTGTGGACGGCTTCAGAGTGGAGAGACTGGTTGAAAAGCCAAAGGTTCCGCCTTCAAACCTCATAATCGCCGGGCTCTACATTTTTGAGAACGAGTTTTGGGACTGTTTAAAGGACCTTAAACCGTCTTGGAGAGGAGAATATGAAATTACGGATGCCATCCAGCTGATGGTGGATAGAGGTTATCCAGTGTACGGGTATCTCACCAAGAAGTGGTGGAAAGACACTGGAAGACCCACTGACCTCTTGGAAGCCAGCCAAAAGTTCCTGTCAGAGCTTTCGGAGTTTTACGTTTTAGGAGAGGTCCAGAGAGAAGTTGAGATACGTGGCCCGGTTCAGAT
>Ga0105163_1001658_pt1 | contig 11474 bp, 12 predicted proteins | sample JNZ110809AmetaG_FD_81531 | JGI IMG/M metagenome (GOLD analysis project Ga0105163, IMG submission 81531) | Hot spring microbial communities from Jinze hot spring, China to study Microbial Dark Matter (Phase II) - JNZ 110809A | ecosystem: Environmental > Aquatic > Thermal springs > Hot (42-90C) >... | reverse complement strand
GTTTTACCTCTTTCTTTAGTTAATGGATCAACCACAGCTTCTAGTGTAAAAGTTAAAATTCTAGGTACTGACGACCCCTACTTAAGATGGCTTGGAATAGGTGTAAACAAACCACTTGATAAGAATTGGTGGGAAACTAAAAACTACACTTGCAATTATTTAGTTGATCGATGGGACGTTGGAAAAGAATTTGAATGTAATTTTACAGGAAGCTTTAGTTTTGCTGAAGCTTCTGTAAGTTCTGATGCTAACTATACATGGAATATAAGCATAACATACCCTAATGGAAACTCTTTCCAGTGTGTAGTTGATAGAAGGTTAAGATGTCCCACAAAAAGTATTCCTTTATACCAATATGTAATTTTGATTGCGAGTATAGCAATTTGTATAGTTGTGGTTTTCCTGATTTTCAAAAAACTGAAAAAATCTTAAGTGATATTTTTCTTTTCTGAATTTAAAAGCATATAGGCTATTTTCTCTACAAACCTAACGAAGTAAATTAATTATTTTTTTAAACTTCTAAGCTACATTCTTCTGCAGCTTTATCTTCCCTCAACCTCTTGAAGCTTGGTGCTCTCAGCTTCAAATCTTCTGTTAGCTCTAAAAACTGAACTTCACAAACAAGCTTTGGTTTTACCCACTTAACTTTTTCAAGAATAGAAGGCTCTTCTTCAAAAACATCAAAAGGATTTTTCTCAATTTCAATTTTTTTAAGTTTTTGAGTTAGCTCTTCCAAATCTTTTTCCTGCCAGCCTGTGCCCACGCGTCCAATGTACCTAAGCTTGCCTTCATGTATCGCTCCGAGCAACAAAGCCCCAAAGTATTTCTCGCGCTTACCTTCACCTAAAGTATAACCACAAATTATTGCATCCAAGCTGTTTAAAGCTTTGATCTTCAGCCAATTCTTGCTTCTTCTTCCAATTTCATACTTTGAATCAAGCCTCTTTGCCATCACACCCTCAAAACCTTTAGCCTTAACTTCTTCAAAAAATTTTTCACCTTCACCAATAACATAAGCTGAAATCAAAACTCTTTCACTCTCTTTCACAATTTTCTCCAAAATCTTCTTTCTTTCAATCAAAGGAAGATCAACTAAATCTTTTCCATCCAAATGCAAAACATCAAAAACAACAAGCGTGGCAGGATTAAGCCTTGATAAAATTTCAGCTCTAGCTTTGCTTCCAACATGCTCCCTTTCAGCCAAAAGGTAAAAATCAGGCTTTCCTTGATTAAAAACAACAAGCTCACCATCAAGAATTACTTGCTCTGCTTCCACATCTTTCCAAAGCTCTTTCATCTCGGGGTAGCGGTCTTGAAACCATATGCCACGCCTATTTAAAAACCTTACTTCTTTTTTCTGCTTGTCTATGTAAGCTATTGTTCTAGTACCATCAAACTTTATCTCAAAGCAGAATTTCTCATCACTAAAAGGCTTAGCAATTTCAGCAAGCATTGGTTTTATCGTTTTATTCCAAAGGCTCATAATTATTTCTCTTCAACTTTTTTCTTCTTCGCTTGTTCAACGCTTGCTTTCAAGGCTTCCATAAGACTTTTAGCTTCCGCTACTCTCTCTTCAGCTTTGATTTCAACTTCCTTACCTTCAGCCTTAGCTTTTATCAGTTCTTTCAGTTTTTCAGTATACTCATCTTTAAACTTGCTGGCATCAAACTCTTCTTCTGTAAGCTTGCTTATCAAAGCTTTTGCCAACTCGAGCTCTTCTTTGCTAACAACGACCAAATTCTTAAGTTCGGGCAACTCTTCTATATCTTTAATTTCACGCAAGAAGTAAAGCAAGTGCATGACCAACCCTTTCTTAAAAGGCCTCAAGCAAACTAAGTATTCCTTATTCTTCAAAACCACTTTGCCAATTGCTGCTTTGTTCGCAAGCCTTAGAGCTTCTACAAGCAGAGAATAAGGTTTTTCTCCTCCCTCCTCAGGAACAACATAGTAAGCTTTCTGGAAGAAAATTGGGTCTATTTGAGAAACATCAATAAAGCTTTGAATTTCTAAGGCTTTCGTGCTTGGTAGCTTGAGCTTTTCTATTTCTTCTTTATCAAGAACAACCCATCTTTCTTTTGAAATCTTGAACCCTTTCTTTACATCTTGCCAAGCAACTTCTTTCTGACATTTTGGACACCATCTCTTGTATTCCAAAGGCGAAAGACATTCAGGACACAAATTGTGAAACTCTATTTCTTTTGATTCAGTAGCAGTGTAAATTCTGATCGGAATATGAACGAGGCCGAAAGAAATTGCTCCCGTGAAGATTGCCCTCGGCATTCACTTCCTCCTCAAGTACCTCCAAAACTTGTTGTAAATTTTTCTATCCAAGTAAGCTCTTGCTCTTTTTAAGCTTTGTCTAACGCCACGAAACCTTTTCTTGAGTACAACCATTCAATAAGTAATTTGGATTTTAGAAATTATTTACCTTTAGGTTCTTCTTACACTTCTATTGATTCACAATAGGCAAAAGTCTACTTTGCCACCATTATCCTTATCACATCTTTATCCTTAAGAACATAATCTTTTCCAAGCCTTCTCTTGCTCCTAGCATCTATCGCACAAATGAATTTCTCACCAATTTCTGTATGAATTTTGAAAGCCAAATCCAAAGCAGTAGAACCCTTTGGCATCAACAAAGCATCAGGCAAAACATTGCCATGCTTATCGCAAAGCTTGTTCTCATCTTCAACAGGATAAACCACAATGTAGCCAAGCAAATCAAAAACAGCTTTATTCAAACAATCTTGTACTCCTGTAGAACCATACTTTTCAATCAAAGCCTTTATCTTTTCCAAAGCTTTCTTTTGTGTTTCGCTCAGCTTGGTTTCATCAAGAACCTTAAAACCATTACCAGGCAAATAATCTATCAGCCCAGCTTCAGCAGCCTTCCTCAAAGCAATCTCATAGTCAGCTGAAGTTGGAATTATCATCAAGTCTGGAAATTCTTTTTTCAATTTTTCCAAATTTTCTTGAGCTTCCGGTAAATCAATCTTGTTGGCAGCTATTAGCATTGGTTTAGAAATCTTCCTTATTTCCTTTGCAAACTTCTCAACATCACTTATCCAAACTTTTTCCAAAGCTGCTTCTATATGCTCTTTTCTGATTTCAAGCCCGCTAAGCTGTTCTGTCAAAAGCTGAACTAGCTCAGTTCTAGATTGAGCTTTCACAATTTTACTCAAAGCTCTTTTTATTACATCAGCAAACCACAATTCTATCTCTTCCTTAACAAATTTTACATCAAAGCTCGGATCATAACCTTTAGTTGGATTCCCTTCTTGGTCTGTCAAGCCAGAAGCATCAACTATATGAATGAAAGCAGAAGCTTGTCTCAGATCGTCAAGAAATTTGTTCCCAAGACCTTTTCCTTCATGAGCTCCTGGAATTAAACCAGCAACATCTACAAGCTGTATTGGAATGAACCTTTTCCCATTTTTACAAATGCTATTTTTCGGATTGCACTTTACTCCAAACTCTTTGCAAACACAATCGGTTATAACATAACCTATTCCAAAATTTGGTTTTATTGTAACAAAGCGCCTATTTGCAATTTCAACATCAATTAAAGTGGCTGCCTTGAAAAAGCTTGATTTACCCACATTTGTTTTTCCACAAATGCCAATTATCATAATTCTATATTGAAAAGACAGAGAATTAACCCTTTGCTATTTTATAAATTTCTTCCACCATTCTTTCAATATTCTTCAATCTTTCATTCATCGCTTCAATTTGCGCTAAAAGCAATTCAATTTTTTGCTCTGTCGGGATTTTATTTACTTCAGGTTTAGGTTCTAAAGGTTCTAAAGGCTCCAAGGGCTTAAGAGATTCTGGTGGCAAAGGCTTCTCTTTTTTCTTGAACCAACTAAACATAAACAACCTCCGGCATTCCTGCCCATTCTCTTATTTCTTTCACAAGCAACTCAATCCTTTTTTGTGCATCTTTCAAATAGCTTCTCCTCACATTTGCATAGAAAATTTTTATGTAAAGCCAAAGCAAAGCTTTGTACAAAGGAGTTTGCTGGAAGCCTGTTTTAAGTTTGAATTCTGTCCTCAAGTTCCCGCCTATTGTTATCTTCACGTTTCCCTCTTTTGTTGGATCAGAAGGTTGAACTCCTTGAAATAGAATTTCGAACCACGCTTCAGTGTAGTTATCATAGCCTTTGTGAACAAAAACTCTTATGAAAAAAGGGTGTGGTTCGCTATCAGCACTCCATCTGAAATCCCTTTCCATATAGTCTGTACCTCCAACTTCAAATCTTGTTTGAAAATAATTGCTATCAAGTTTCTTGTAAAATTGAATTGGGTTCAATCCTTTGTAATTTATTTCAATCTTATTCCTTGGTGCAAGAATATCGTCTTCAACAATCCAACTCGGCATAATTTACACTAATAACTTTTTGGTAAAGCGTTAAGAAAAGATTTTATTTCTTCTAAAAACTTATGTGAGAGCTCCCTACACTCTTGTAAGTATCTTAGCCTTGTGTTCTGATAAATTGCTTTATGCCAAAGCATCCTAAACATTTCATAAATCAAGCTTCTTTGCCAAATCGTGTCTTGAGGATATTCTGTTCTAAGACAAGTGTCGAGCTCGATTTTTGCACTTCCTTCTCTTCCAAATTCTCTACTATGCTTTGCTTCTCCACTTAAATTTATCCTTATGAAGAAAAAACTGAAAGTATCAAGGTCTTTAACAGCTTCAAACCTAACCCTGAATTTTTCAGTTCCTGAGCTTCTATCCCAGCTGAATTCTCTCTCTTGAACATCCCCAGGATCTACTCTCCAAATTGTGACAAGCAATTCTTTAATTTTATTGTAAAGGTTTTGGGGATTTGGGCCCTTGTATTCTATTGTGGCAAAAGAAGCTTGTGGGACCAAACAATCATCTTGAATTACAAGCTTTGTTCTAGCAAAAACCGGCATTCAACCACATAATTTATTTAATGGGTAGAAAATAAAAAGATTTAAAATCCTTTGTCTTAAAGAATAAACATGAAAGTTTTGGGTGCGGTTTTGATATTTCTTGGTTTAGTTTTTACTTTTAATTGTGGTAGGGTGGAAGATTACGATTCTTTTTTAGTACAGCTATTGCTTGGTCCAATTTTTTTAGGATTGGGAATTCAATTAATTAAATAGATGTTAAACAAAATTTTGGGTGCAGTTTGTCTACTTGGAGGAATTTTGACAGTTATGTTCTTTCCTGAAATAAAAGATTACCAACCAGAACAAATTAGCTTCACTGGAGTTATCTTAGGCTTTGGTTTGATTGCTGTTGGGATTTACTTGTTGAAAACTTAATACAGAAAAAAAATTAATTTAAATTATGGTTGAATATCCGAAAGATGATAAAATTCCTCCAGGATGCGGCCTTAACATTCAACTAAAAGATTGTAACATTTTTCTTGATATAGACTCAAATCTTGGTAAAGCTTCTGGAGTTCTTCTGGCTTTAATTTTCCAGCTTCCAAAGTGGGGATTTGAAAGAGTAAAAATTGATGAAAAAATAGTAGTGAGCCCAGTTTTTCAACAATACTACCAACTAACGCTGAAACAAAAAGAAGAGTTGGAAGCAATAATAAAAGCTGGTTTGGCAAGTATAGCCACAGCTTTTTCGGACTTAGAGCTCTTGAGACATGATTTGAGAAAATACAAGGAGTTCATGGATTATTACAAGATGATAGAAGTTGGTAAGAAAAAGAAAGATGATAAGCTTAGATTACAAGGTGAGCAATCTCTCAAAGCAATTTTCATAGATCAAGTTGATGCTCATACAGACTTACCAAACCAGCCAATTGCTTTGAGGTCTATAGCTGCAAGATGGCCGACAATTATTGCAGATTTCATGAAGCTTGATGATGAAGATGTTGAACCAAAGAAAATAGCAGAAAAACACAAAGTTTCTGAAGCAGAAGCTGTAATCCTAGCAACAAAAAACAAACTTTATAAGGAATGGAGAGACGAGCTTTTCAAGAAAGCTGTGGAAGAAAGGTTTAAAAGCTTGATCGGATTAGTTGAAGCGAGAAAAAAATCTTATGAAGAATATAAAGAGATGCTTAAACCTACATTAAGAAGATATAAATCCATAGTTGATGGACTTAGCGATCCTGCAATAGCTTCTCTTCTTGAGAGAGCTGCTTTCTGGAAGCCTGAATCTCAAGCGATGTCTTTAGATATTGCTACCATTTGGGCCTGGAAACCTTTTGCAGCTCCAGATAAGTACAAAGCTGTGAGAGAAACTCCTTTAGACAAAATTCCTGCTGAAGAGGCAGGATTCACGCCAGAAGAAATAGAAGAATTGAAAGAAGAAGGATTGTTAGATAAAGATGGGATGGTTAAAGCTTTACCTGTAGAGCCTTCTATAGATGAGGTTGTAAGGAAAATAATTAAAGCTATAGAAAACTCTAGTGAGTATAAAGGAATAAAAATTACTGCTAAAGAGATTTTTAAAGCAAGAGAAAGACTTGTCAATAGATTTGAAAAATCTGTTTCAGGTCTTACAGACTATGAAGCTTGGGTGTTTAGTCCGTACTTCATGTTCTTTGAAATTCCTGTAATAAGAGCTGTTATTCGCTTGCCAAATGGAACTGAAATTGAAGATTTAATGTTTGATAGACTAACGGCTTGGCTTGAAACTCAAAATATAATAATAGGTAGATTGATAGAGCTTGAAGTAAAAGACAAAAAGATTGAACTTTATTTGAAACAAATGTTAGGTGAGGCTGGAGTTTTGGAAAAAGAAGATGGGGGAAAGAAGAGAATAGAAATTGTTGATATCGATGAGCTTGTGAAAGAGTATACAAAAAAGTTTGAAGAAGAAAGAAAGGAAAAAGTAAAGGAGAAAGGAGAGAATCCTGTTGAAAGGATAACTAAAATTTTTGAAAAATTTTTCGAGTTCTTTGGTTTAGAATTGAATTTCTTCAGAGCAAAAGTTCCTTATAAAATTCCTTATGAATTTGCTCTCAAAGAGAGAATAACAAAATACTATTTACGTGAAGTAGCAGCGGCCTGGGGTATGATAGTAAACTTCATAAAATCTTCATTTGGTGCTCCATAGAGGTGAATAAATGGGTTATATCTTAGGGGTTTCAACCGGAGCTTTTGGGGTTGCTGGTGGGGAAGAAAAGCCTCAACTAGCTGGATTGTTCAAGAAAGCTCAAGCAGGAATAACGAAAGGTGTGAAGTTTGTTCAGCTTGATTTAGAGTCGCTTTCGGAATTTGAAGAGCCCGAGCTGGAAAAGAAGATGAAAAAAGATATTAAGGAAAAACTTGGAATAGAATTTGGAATTCATAGCGAAACAAGAGCTTTTGGTGTTGAAGCTGCTGAGCTCGATTCTGCGATAAAGATGGAATATGAGAGGGCTCATGAAAGACTCATTTTGATTTTGAAACATTCAAAAGATATAGGAGCAAAATATGTTTTAGTTCATTCTTCTGAATCAGAACCTTTCAGGCTTTTAGAAAGAACTCTACAGTCTTGTGATTTGGTCGATCCTCAAGGAAATCCTTTCAGGGAATTTCTAACTCAAAATAATTGGCTTTTAAATTGGTTGATTAGCGGAAACAAAGAAAACAAATCAAAAGAAATGATTGAGATTTTGATGAATATTTGGAAAGAAAAAGGGAAAGAGACAGGACAAATAGACAAAAAAGATATAGAAAATGCTTTCAGGGAAAAAGGAATAAAACCGCAAAATTTTTTCTGGCTCGAGCTCTTGAGAGGAAGAACTTTTGAAGAATATTTGCAAGATAGGATAATGAACAGGGTGCAAAGTGAAGAAATATCCAGAGGGAAAAAGTATGTTGAAGCTGAAGAAGCTTTGAAAAATATGATTGATGAAGGAATAAGAAGATCTTTGGAAATAACTTTTGTTGATATTGTGGATTATGTTGTTTCGCTGGTTCAATCGAGAGATTTGCATTATGGCCCAGAGAGATGGGCTTACTATTTCGTTGCAAAATGGATGGAAGAAAACAAAGATCCTTTGTGGGAAAAAATAGTGAATGCTAGCATAAGATTTTTTGCTAAAAGGGATGGTATAAGCGTAGAGGAATGGATGAAGAAAAAAGGGATAAGCCCAGAAAGGCTTACGATAGAAGATGGCAACTTTAGGACAGTTTATGAGATTTGGGTTCCTGCTGTTTCTGCAAGATACATTTATGGCCATTTTTTCCCAACAAGAAAAGAGTATGAAGATCCGAAAAAATATTTGGACGAAGATGGAATGATTTTCGCTTTAGAATCACCAATGGGAGGAAGAGGAATAGAAGAGTGGCTTAGGTTGGCTAATCCTTATCAGTATTACTTTTTGGTTGAAGAAGCAAATAAACAAGCAGGAAAAAATATTTTTGCAATTGCTATGGATTTTGAACACATGCTTAGCTTAAGAATAGATCCGGGAAAAGTTATAGAATTGCTTCCGGAAGACGGAGGCAAATATGTTAGAGTAATACACGCAGGTTGGCCTTCAACTTTAGCCCCAGCCCACTTACCAATAGAAGTTGGTTCAGACCAACAAAAATACTTGTATGAAATGTACTACAAACTAAGGCAAAAAGGTTTTGGTAAAGATAAAGATTGTTACATAATTTTTGAAAGAGGTGGACCAGAAAGTTTTCAACAATCAGTGATTTCATTGCAATTGATTATCAAGTTTTTGGAAAAAGATATACCTCCAGAAAAACTAATTGAATACCCTGAATTTTTCGGTATAGATGTAAAGGAAGTAGCATCAGAAGAAAGACAGAGAACTGTGATAAAAGAACACGCTTACGATCCTTTAAGAGGATTGTTAATGGTTCCAGAAGAAACACATGGCTTCCTTGGAAGAGCTGCAGTGGAGAAGGGAAAAATAGAAGAGTGGAAAAGAGAAAAGTTTAGGTAGAAAGAATACTACAATATAAGTATTATAGTAAGGAGATAAATAAGTATGGACATAAAAAATTTGGAAGATGAATTGGAAGATGTTGAGTTAGCAAAGAAAGAAGACCAAGAACAGGCAGAATTACAAAGAAAAGTTATAGAAAAAGTTGTGAAATTCACTAATGAAGCTAGGAAACAGTATGGTAATTTGATTAAATCAGTGCTAATTTTCGGGTCTGTTGTGAAAGGAACTATGAAAAAGGGTAGTGATGCTGATGTTTGGGTTATACTTGACGACACAGCAACAAAAAGCTCAGAAGATTTGGACAAAGTAAGCTCTCAGCTTTATTTGATAGCTCATGAGCTCAAGGATCTTCACATTCAAATCACTTTGTTGACGGAATTCTGGCAATGGGTTAGGGCTGGCTCGCCTGAGCTTGTTAACTTCTTGAGGTATGGTTTGCCGATTTACGATACTGGTTTCATCAAACCTGTTCAGAGAATGCTTCAAATGGGATTGCTGCCACCAAGCGAAGAAACCATAAAACTGAAAGCAAAAGCAGGAGAAGTGAGGTATAGAAAAATAAAAGCTGACTTGAAGAGCATGATCTTCGAGCTGAGATATGCTGCCACTGATATCATTCAAGCTGTTGTCATGCACTACTACAAAGCCCAACCAGACCAAAAGGCAATACCAGAATTTTTGGAAAAGCTGGTGGAAGAGAAAAAACTGGAGAAAGAATACATAGAGAAATTCAAAGAGCTTGACAAGCTTTGGAAAGATATTGATCACAAGATTGTGAAAGAAGTGGATGCTGCTTATCTTGAGAGGGCTCTCAAGTTGACAAAAGAAATAATAGATAGATTTAAGCAGTTGCTTCCAGAAGAATTAAAGAGTGAGGAATTGCCAGAGGTTGAGTGAAATGAGTTTAGTAGAAGAATTTTTAAAGAAAGTTGAAGCTGCTGAAAAATTTCAAAAAGATTTGGAAGATACAAAAAAGCGATATAATAAATTACGAGAAGAGTTGGAAAATGAAAAAGCAAAGAACTTAAATTTGGAAGAAATTGTTGAAAAACTGGCTGAAGAAGAAAAAAGAGCTAGAGAAATTTTTTTGGAAAAAATTTCAGAGTATGAAGCTTTGCCAACTTCAAACAATTCAAGTAAGTTAGTTGAGTTGTTTTTACAAACTCCAAAAAAAAAAAGATGCTCACAAACCATTGGATTTAAGGAGTGAAATAGAAAAAATTTATAAAAGAGGTATTCGTGATCCCGATGCCATTTTTATCGAAATAAGCTCATCTTATTCTTCCCTGGTTTCCAACTTACCCATTGAATCACTTTATTATATAAAGAAAGAAATTGCTAAAGTTGTTGAAGAGAAAAAGAATGGTGGGAAAAATGGAAGATGAAGCAAAAAAAGAAGAAAAGCCAGAAACTAGGGAGCAAAGGCTTAAAGAAGTGGAAGAATTTGCAAAGCAGGTTTTGGAAAAATATGGAAAATACATAAAATGCATAGTCATGATGGGCTCTGTAGCAAGGGACGAATTCAAGCCAAAAAGTGATATTGATATTTTTGTTGTTTTGGACGACACAACTCATGAAATCACTACAGAACTTCAAGAAAAAATTGATGAGGATTTAGAAAAAATTGCTGAAAAGATTTCTGACAAGCTTTCGATCCAACCAAGCTACACTTTAACTGAATTCTGGGACTATGCAAGAGTTTGTCACCCAATAATATACAACTTCATTAAAGAAGGTATAGCTATTTATGATACAGGTTTCTTCTTGCCAATCAAAAGACTTCTTGAAATGGGAAAAATACCTGCAACAAGAGAAGCAATAGAAAGTTATATGGAAGGTGCCCCCAAGAAGCTAATGAGAGCAAAAACTGTAAAGTTGCTAATGCTTGCAGAAGATTGTTATTATGCTATGCTCAACACAGCTCAAGCTGTTTTGATGTTCATGGGCTTGGCTCCTCCTGTACCAAGTAAAGCTTATGATGATGTGAAAAAGTTTTTGGTTGAACCTGGGATTCTTGAACCGGAATATGCTGAATGGCTGAAAGAAATAATTGAAATAAGGAAGAAAATAGAGCACAAAGAACTTATGGATGTTGAAGGAAAGTTTGTGGACGAGTGGATTGAAAAAGCGGAAAAATTTGTCAACAAAATGTTTAGCTTATTAAATGCTTTGGAGATAAGAAAGAGAGAAAAGATTTTGGAAAGAACTTATGAAGTCATGCACAAAGCTGCAATAACTGCATTAAAGAGTTTGAATAAAATGCCTGAAAAAGAGGAAGAAGTTGCTTTAGCTTTTAAGAGAGAGTTTATTGATTCTAAGTTAATAGATCCCTACTATGCTGAAGTGTGGTCTAAAATCGTGAACATGAAGAAGCTTGCTGACGAGAAGAAAATAACGGAAATTCCTGATAAGGATGTTTATGAGATGAGGGAGCATGTGAGAAGGCTTATTCATGATTTGGCTAGAGTTTTGAAGGAAAAAGGAGTGGAAGAAGAAAAATAAAAATTGTTCCACTTCCTTTTTAATAAAAATTTATAGGAAAATAAATAAATTATGCTCAAAATAAGAGAAGCTACTAAAAAAGACTTAAAC
>Ga0105163_1001655_pt1 | contig 11487 bp, 10 predicted proteins | sample JNZ110809AmetaG_FD_81531 | JGI IMG/M metagenome (GOLD analysis project Ga0105163, IMG submission 81531) | Hot spring microbial communities from Jinze hot spring, China to study Microbial Dark Matter (Phase II) - JNZ 110809A | ecosystem: Environmental > Aquatic > Thermal springs > Hot (42-90C) >... | reverse complement strand
GCGCATGAAGGAGCGCTACGAGGAGATTATCTCGAGGCTGCAGAGCGCCGGGAAAGAAGGGCTCGCGGAGAAGTACTGGAGGAGGCTCCGCGACAGGGAGCGGGACTTCCTGAGCAAGCTGGCGGAGCAGCTGGCAGAGCAGTTTCCCGGCGCGGTGTTCGCGTTTGAAAAACTGGACAAGGAGAAGCTGGTAAGCAGGGAGGTGCCGAAAGCCGCGAGGAAGCGGAACCGGAGGGCGCCCTGGCTCACCATACAGAGAAAAATTGAGGAAAGGGCTCCGGTGATCAGGGTCTCAGCCCGCAACACCTCCCGAACGTGCCCGAGGTGCGGCTGGCGCGCTAAGGAGAACCCGGGCAAGGTCTTCTACTGCAAGAGGTGCGGGCTGACCATGGACCGGCAGCGCTTAGCCGCCGTCAACGTGTGGCTGCGGGCGGCGAAGAAGCTCGGCCTCAAAGCAGAGCTGCCGCCGCGCTTCTGGGAGCTGCCGGAGCTGAAAATAGAGGTCAAGCTGTGACAAGGCACGGCCAGGCCGCGAAAGCACGGCTCCAGCCGCCCCCGGGCCAACCGGGCCGCGGAAAGCGGCCCTCGGGGGTTTCCCCCGCGGTTCCGCCGCGGGGAGGGGTTCCCCCCAGCGGGGCCTCGTGACCGGTGACATGGGCCCCGATGAAGAGGGGCCCGAGTCGGGAAGGCCCAAGGGCCACAGGCCCGAGAACCCTGTGTGACTGATAAATAAACTGCGCTGCGCGTATAGCGGGTATGCGTGTATACATAGTCACTGGAAACAGGGGAAAATTCTTAGAAATGGCTGAGGTACTAGCGCGGAGCAAGATAGAGGCGGTTCAGCTCAGCTTGAAGAAGCTGGAAGTCCAGTCGAAGAGCCTCGAAGAAATCGCGCGCGTAGCTGCAGAGCACCTCCCTCCCCTTGATGCACCAGCAGTCGTCGAGGATGCGGGCCTCTTCGTAGAGGCTTTGAAAGGCTTCCCGGGGCCCTTCAGCCACTACGTGTACGAAACCATAGGATGCAGAGGGCTCCTGAAGTTGATGCGGGGGGTTGAGAACAGGGCTGCAACCTTCAAATCAGCCATCGCTCTGCGCCTACCCGGCGGCGAGATACTCGTGTTCACCGGGGAGGCAAGAGGCACTATCACCCATGAGGAGAGAGGTACTGGAGGCTTCGGCTTCGACCCGATCTTTCAGCCTGAGGGGCAAGCGAAAACCTTCGCTGAAATGACTCTTGAGGAGAAAAACCTGTACTCACACCGCGGCGCAGCAGCGAGAAAGCTATCCGCATGGCTCACTGAAAGATATTCGGAAAAGTGAGGTTTCAAATGGAAATGTTATCGCCAAGCTCGCGAGGAGGATAAATAGGGCCGAATTTACCCGCGCGTGGGGGCCGTCAGCGGGCAACCTCACCCGGGGTAGAGGGGGCGAGACCGCAACCCGCGAGGACGGCCCCCTTTCAAACAGCGGGCTTCTTTAAACTGTTATGACTGCCAAGTATATAGGTTTTTAGCTCGCAGGCTCGACATACGCGGTGAGAGGTTGGCTCTCCGCACAGCTCGCAGCGCCCCAGCGTTTTAGAGGGGGGCTGTAGAACGTTCCTGAAAACCTCTTTCATCGCCAGCACCCTGTACTTCACGCCCGGATCCTCGCTGTCAACAGCGTTGAGCCAGCGCCGCACGGGGTGGCGGAGCGCGTAGACGATGTAAGGGCACTCCACGAACGGTGTGTAGATCCCCTTTAGCAGAGTGTACACGAGCACTTCCTTCTCCGGTACGAAGTAAAGCGGCTTTATCCTCGGGACTAGAGCTTCTTCGCCGGGCTCCGAGACTACGCCCTCCCTGACTACACCGTCGACATGCGCCTTGAGGAGGTTCATCACGAAGACCTGGATCTCGTCGTCGAGGTTGTGCCCCGTAGCTAGCTTCGTTGCACCCAGCTCTCTAGCAGCTTTGTTCAGCGCGTACCTCCGGAACACGCCGCAGACCGCGCACGGCTTTATCTCCAGGCCCCGCTCCGCTAGAGCTTTGAAAGCATCGTCTAGCGTCAGCCCGAAAAGCTCTTTAAAGGAGACGACATGGAGGTCGACCCCGAGCTCGCTTGTGAAGCTTCTCAGCGCTTCGAGCTTGAACTCCCGGTAGCCGGCGATGCCCTCGTCGACAGCGATCCCGAAAACCTCGTAGCCCAGCTCTCCGGAGTACTTCGACAAAAGGTAGAGAGTAGTTAGGCTGTCTTTCCCCCCGCTTACCGCGACCGCGACCCTATCGCCCGGCTCAACCATCCGGAACCATTCTATGGCAGCGCGGACTCTCCTCTCGAAGTACTCTACGAAGTGCTTAGAGCAGAGAAACTCGCTCAAGTAAGATACGCGTGCAGCAGCACGCTCGCCGCAGATAAAACACTTAGCCGCGTAGACCACCTCAGCCTCCCGACACTACAGAGTGGAGCTTGACCCGGGATCCGTCCCTCAAGGGTTCGTCCTCAGCTACGACTTCGCCATCCACAGCGACGACGACCTCGCTCGCCTTAAAGCCGATAAGGTTCAGCAAGTCTACCACAGTCGCGCCCTCGGCTAAGCTTAGCTCTCTCACCTCCCTGCCGAAGATGTCGACCACTACTCTGATTCTTCCTCCGCTATTCACGCTCAGCACCGGGAAAACAGGGATAAATTGAAGATTTTTATCCGCTTCTGAAGAGCTCACGGTATGAGCAAAATCTTCCAGGACGAGAGCGTAGTTACAGTGAACATCGGTAAAAAAGGAATAACGGACTCGCTCCTCAGCGAACTGGATAACGTGCTTCGCGCTCGCGGTGTAGTGAAAGTCAAGCTGCTGAGAAGCTACCGGGAGAGCGCGGACCTCACGCGGGAAGAGGTAGCGAAGCTCCTGTCAGAGAAGCTGGGCGCGGAGGTTGTGGGTATTCGAGGCTTTGTCATCGCACTGAGAAAGCCTAGGGGTAGGCGAGCGCGAGCTTAACGCTGCGCAGCTCCCCGAAGTCGAAGATTCCAGCCTCGACATCGACTGCGTACACGCGGAAAGCGTCGATCTCCGCGTCCTTCAGTAGCGGCGAGAGCAGAGGCCTATCCACATTCACCTCGGTGCCGGGCATAAGGGGGCTGAGCGCCGGGAGGACGTAGACTGCTTTCCCCGAGTGCTCGCCGGAGAGGAAAGCCTTCAGCTTCAGCTTAGCGCCGAGCTCATCTCTAAGCAGGATGGCTGGGTGCTCGTGCCCCATGGCCAAGCGCTCTACCTTATCGGAGTAGAACTCCATCGGCGGCGGTAAGTGCCCGTGCATGAGCAGCCAGCCATCCTCGAGCAGATACGGGTCGTGAAGAGGCACGCCCAAGCGCTTCAGAACGCCGGCCAGGTAGCTGTCGTGGTTCCCGCGGACAACCTCAACCCTGAGGCCGAAGTCTCGCTGGAGGAGCTCGAGAAGCGATAACGTTTCCCTCCACTCCATCCTGGTGACGTCGCCGAACTCGTGCTTTACATCACCCAGCAGGATCAACCTGCGGGCCCCGCTCTCCTCCACCATCGACGTCAACAGCTCCCTTATCTCCGAGTACTGCGCCGGAGGCAGGAAAACACCTTGGGCAGCTAGAGCCTCTTCGTAGCCCAAGTGCAGATCCGCCGCTAGCAGCGCGTCAAGGCTCTCGACATAGAGGCCTAGACCGACGATCTCCACCCCCTCACCTATCCTGAGCCTCGGCACCTGCATTTCCAAACCACTCGCACAGGTTATCCGAACTTCTGCACAGATCAACTTTCATATGCCTAAATATTTAAGGGCCCGGCACCCGAGAAGCTCGATGAGCGGGGAGAAGACTTCGCGCATACCGGAGTTCTACAAGAAGCCCATCGATGAGCGGTTGAGGATCGTCGCCGAGTTCGCCGGCCTCTCCGAGGAGGAAGTGAAGCTCCTGAGAAACTTCGGCAACCTTGACCCTGAAATCGCCGACAGGATGATTGAGAACGTGATCGGCGCGATGAGTTACCCCTTCGCCGTGGCTACGAACTTCCTGATCAACGGGAAAGACTACCTGGTCCCGATGGTTATCGAGGAAGCTAGCGTAGTCGCAGCTGCGAGCAACGCTGCCAGAGTGATGAGGAGAGACGGGGGAATCAAGTCTAAAACCACCGGTCCCCTCATGATCGGCCAGATCCAAGTTCTAGGCCTGAAAGACCCCTGGTACAAGCGCATGCTCGTCCTCGACCACAAGGAGGAGATCCTCCAAGCTGCCAACGAGGTAGACGCCATGCTGGTGAAGGTGGGGGGCGGGGCGAGAGACCTCGAGGCGCGGGTGGTCGATGGGCCGAGAGGCCCTATGCTCGTCGTACACCTTATCGTTGACGTGAGGGACGCGATGGGCGCTAACGCTGTGAACACGATGGCAGAGAGGGTAGCTCCATTAATCGAGAGGATAACGGGGGGTAGGGTTCTCCTCAGGATAATCTCGAACCTAGCCGACAAGAGGCTGGTGAGATCCTGGGTGAAAGTCTACAAGGAGGATATAGGCGGCGAGGAAGTCGTGGACGCGATCGTCGACGCCTGGGCTTTTGCCGCTGCAGATCCCTACCGGGCGGCAACTCACAATAAGGGAATCATGAACGGAGTCATCGCCGTCGCGCTTGCAACAGCCCAGGACCACAGGGCGATAGAAGCAGGTGCCCACGCGTACGCTGCGAGAGATGGAAGGTACAAGCCGCTGAGCGTGTGGGAGAAGGACCCGGAGGGCAACCTGGTCGGCTCGCTCGAGATGCCCTTAGCGGTCGGCACGATCGGCGGTGCTACAAAAGTCCACCCGGTGGCTAGGGTTGCGCTGAAGATTCTCGGCGTGAAGAGCGCGACCGAGCTGGCGGAGGTTATGGGCGCTGTAGGGCTCGCGCAGAACTTCGCTGCTCTTAGAGCGCTGGCCACCGAGGGGATACAGAGAGGGCACATGAAGCTTCACGCTAGGAACATTGCTATCCAGGCGGGGGCGAAAGGCGACCTCATCGACAAGGTAGCCGAGATAATGGTTCGCGAAGGTAAAATCAACTTCGCTTACGCCCAGGAACTCATCGAGAAGCTCTCGAGAGAAGGGGAAGCGGACAGAAAGGGGTAGAGCGAGACCAAAGCTCCCGGAGTCTCCGGTCTCAAGGAAACAGTCAAAGAGCGATTTTCTAGCTATTCACTCCGAAGCGCTGTAATTCGATGAAGTGATTTTTGAGAGGTAAGCAAAGTACTTGGCTAAAACCGGGTCGCCGCTCAACTCGACCCTGACTCTGTCGTCCCTCAGCCTCACAAGCACATCGTCCTCCGCGCCTTTCTCTGTGGCTCTCTTCGCTTTCTCCACGGAAACCACGCCGGCGCTCGCAAGCTCCTTTAACGCAGACTCGATGAGCTTCTTGCTCAGCTCATAACTTAAACCCTCCACGTGAAGCTGGCTCACCGTATCAGGTATTTCGCTACCCCAGAGAGAGCCGCCGAAAGCAACGAGAGCGCGTAGAATATCGAGCATAGCAAGAGACTTAGAGTCATGGGACTGCTTCAGGCTCCGGATAAGGTCGCTCACGAGGAAGAGAAGTGCGGGCGCTACTATATATTTCGCTCTACATTCACGTGCGTGCGCGTTACGCTCGAGGACGCGTGGCCTCTTGTCTGCCTCGCTTACACAGCTGCCGCGAGCACACTGTCACCAACTCTAGCGTACATTCTCCTACTCTTGTACGCAGCCCCTCTACTGAAGACAGGAGGGGTCCGCGACAGGAGAACCAGGAGGAGAGACGCCGTAGTAGTACCTCTCTTGGTTCTAGCCGGGCACTTGCCGGCCGCGGGCTTCGCTTTCAGCTACAACCCGTCAGCAGTATCGCTGGTCTTCGCCGCAGTCTCGGGCATAGTTGAGGAGATGTTCTTTCGCGGGTTTCTGCTCGAGAAAGCGGGGCTGGCGATTCAGGCTTTTGTATTCGCGCTCACGCACCTGTCGCTCTCGGACCCCGTGAGCCTCGTTCTCACAGCTCTCCTCTGGCCGCACTACTTCGCGCTGGGCCTGACCTTCGGAGTTATAGCTGACCGTAGAAGCTGGCGCCTTTCCGCGGCAGCGCACGCGGCCTACAACGTTGCCGCGGTAACATACGGCTTGCCGCTGGAGCTGAGAGTGGTAGCTGTGCTCCTCGCGGCGGATATGCTAAATCTGCTTTTTGTAACACTATACTTCCATACTGCAAGACGTGTAATGTATAACAAGATAATTTTGTTGAGGAATTGTTTAAATTTCAGGTTGGAGGGGGGCTGCACCGATGAGGAGGACGAGAAATCTAGTCCTGACAGCAGTGTTCGGAGCTCTAGCCATTGCTTTCTCGATCCTACGTCTCCAGCTACCGTACCTGCCCCTACCCTACCTGAAGCTGGATTTCGCAGAGCTACCAGTCACGCTCACACTGTTCCTCTGCGGCTTCAAGTACGCGGTCGCGGCAGAGCTACTTCACTTCCTCGGTCTCCTAATAAGAGGCTCTCAGCCTATCGACGCGTCTATGAAGCTCCTAGCGGTTCTATCAATGCTTGTAGGTCTCGCAATCCCCGTTAGGGGCGGCTTCTTGGCGAGACTCGCCTTAGCCGCAGCCTCGCGGTCGATGTTCATGAGCTTGATGAACTACATCTACTTCTACGTACTATTCCCAAACTTCCTCGGCTACGCTCTCAAGCTCGCCGGGAGCGTGGAAGCACTGTTCATTCTTACAGCCATCTTCAACATTATCCACGTAGCGGTGAGCGCCGGCTCGACCTGGTTGGTCTACAAGGAGATAGAGAAGAGGGGGATACTCCTTCAGAAAGCCTGAGCGCGAACTTCCGCGGTTCAGGATCTCTTCGCTATTGAAAGCGTCGATATCTTTCTCATTAACTGCTCGTGGAATCGGGCGATCATCGCGCGCTTATCCTCCATTAGCACGATATCGCTCAGGCCCTCCAGGACAATGTTGTAGGCGAAGGGGCTGGGGGTATCCAAGCGGGGCAGCTCCACTAGCCTCACCTCCCCCTTCTCGATCTTCTCGAGAACCTCTCTCGCGTGCGCGATGTCCATGTAGTCCTCCAGGATCTCTCTGTACGTCTCCTTCAGCATCGGGAAATCCTCCCACTTCCTCACAGCCTTCAGTAGAGTGGCAGCATTCGCCTGCTGCCTCTCCACGCTGATCTCGTGGCCCTTGTAGTTGCGGAGGATCATCAAGCCCCTCGCAGCCACGTGCCTGAAGCGCCTCTTCATCAGCTCGGTGTTCCCTATAGCCCTCTTCAAAAGTTCCTCCAGCTTCTCGGGTTTCACATCGGATAGGGAAACTCGCGGCTCCACGCCTCTCGGGTAGACTAGCGCGAAGCCGTTATCGTGCACAGCTAAGCCGACGTTCACACCTGAAGCCTGAGTCGCCAGGTAAGCGAGGGCGTGTGCCAGTGCGTCGTTCGTCCTCCTCCCGTAGAGCGCGTGGAAAACGTGGTGCGTCCTCCCCTGTTCGTCTACGTAGCGCTCAACGAGGATGACTCTATCGCTGGGGAACTCGCTGACCCCGAGCGAGCGGAGGAAGAGTATCATCTCCTTGAAGTAGCCGACTATCGCTTCAGCCGAGTTATCGTCGACGCGGCACTCCTTCTTCAGGTAGCGCTTCACCTCCTCCTCGCTCTTCCCGCCGGTTAGCCACTCGAACATCCTCCTCCTGAACTCGCCGATCTTCAGCGCTAGGTCGTAGCTGAGCGGAAGCATCTCGCTGAACCAGGCCGGAATTGTCGGCTTCTGCTCGAAGGCCGGCTTCACGTACGCGACCATGCCGTCGCTTCTCACGAACTCGTAGACTTTCCCTCCGAGAACGAAGCGGTCGCCTGGGGTCAGCCTCTCGAGGAACTCCTCCTCGATGTTGCCGACGTACTTCCTGTCGAGCGTGAGAACCTTAACGCTCACCTCGTCGGGTATCGTGCCCACGTTCAGGGTATAGATGACCCTAGCATACTTGCCGCGCCTCCCGAAAACCCCCTCCACTTCATCGTACCATATCTTGCCGTAGACCCTGTAGCTCTCCAGCTCGCCGTAGCCCCCGCTCAGGTACTTCAGCACGTTAAGGAAATCCTCTCTAGGTAGCTCGTGGTAGCAGTAGCTCCTCTTCACGACCCTGTAAGCCTCATCGACACTCCACTTTCTCTCGATAGCCATACCGGCAACGTGCTGAGCGAGAACGTCGAGCGCGTTCTTAGGGATGTGCACCTTGTCGAGGTGGTGCCTGTAGGCCTCTCTCACCATCACGGCAACCTCCACGAGATCGTCGCGGTCAACACACACCATCACTCCCCGGCTGGTCTCGTGAAGCTTGTGCCCGCTCCTCCCAATCCTCTGGAGGCACCTAGTCACGCTCTTAGGGGAGCCGACTTGAGCGACAACGTCGATGTGGCCTATATCGATGCCTAGCTCCAGGCTGGTGCTGCTCACGATCGCTTTCAGCTCGCCGCGCTTGAGCTTCTCCTCCACATCTAGCCTCACGCCTCTAGACAGCGAGCTGTGGTGCGCAGCGATAGAGTCCTCGCTGAAGTCTTTCCGCTTCCTAGCCAGCATCTTCAAGTGGAAGACGACTTTCTCGGTCCCGCTCCGCGTGTTCGTGAACACGAGGGTGGTTTTACTGCTCTTCACAACCTCGTAGAGCGTCTCGTACATCGCCTGCGTTACCTGCTGAGCAGGCGTGTGGACAAGGTCCCTAACCGGCGAAACCACCCTGATGCTCTTCCTCTTAGCGTACCTCGCGTCGACGATGACGCAGGGCCGCGGGTTGCCCTCGTCGTCGTAGCCGACCAGGAAGAGGGCGACCTCCTCTAAGGGGTTGATGGTGGCGGAAAGCCCGATTCTGATGAAGTCTCTGCCGGTAAGCTCGCGCAGCCTCTCGAGCGATAGCGTCAGGTGAGCGCCGCGCTTGTTCTCAGCGAGGCTGTGTATCTCGTCTACAATTACCCACTTCACGCTCCTAAGCTTCTCCCGAAACTTCGGGGCCACGAGCACTATCGCGAGCGTCTCGGGCGTTGTTATGAGGATGTGAGGGGGTCTCCTCAGCATGCTCTGCCTCTGGCTGGAAGTGGTGTCGCCGGTTCTCACGACGTGCCTTATCCGCGGAAGGCTGACACCCCTCTCCTTAGCGAGCTCGTAGATCTCGCGGAGGGGCTCCTCCAAGTTCCTGAAAATATCGTTGTTGAGCGCTCTTAGCGGAGAGACGTAGAGAACGTAGACCTTATCCTCCAGCTCCCCTCGCTGCGCCATGTCAAATAGCTCGCTTAAAGCTATGAGGAAAGCTGTGAGCGTCTTACCCGTACCCGTGGGACTAGAAACCAGCACGTTCTTCCCTTCGTGAATCGGTATCAGCGCCAAGCGCTGAGGCGGCGTTAAATCATCGAACTTCCTCGAAAACCACTCCGCTACGAGCGGGTTCAGAACTCTAAGAACCTCCTCCTTTGAGTACTCCCTGACCGCGTAAGTAATCGACCCCTTCATTTACCGCTGCAACCCCCTGCCCCACGAGAAATAAATGTAATGCGTCGTTTTCCACCGCTACGATGGGATAGAAAGCTGGCTCCCGGCTCGATCGGCAGGAACGAGAAAGAAAAACACTACAGAAGCTACCGGGTGCTCTTCCCTTCAAGAATGCTGCTGAGGGCCTCTCCCGCTTCCTCCAGGCTGTAGAGCACATCCTCGAGCAGCTCCGCCAGCGCTCTGTCCGCTCTCGCCGCGTCACGGAGAAGGTCGATCGCCTCGTCGATCAGGTCCAGCGCTCTCGAAAGCTTTTTGCGCTGCTCTTCCACGGCAGGCTTATCACCTAGGCGTTTTTTAAACCGCGTGCTGAGAGAGAGGCTCGAAGCCAAGGGCAGGCTCTTCCCGCCGAGCGACGCTGTAGCCGGCTCTCCGGAAGAACGCCAGATCATCGATCACGCAGCTGCTGAGCTGGAAGAGTTAGGGCTCGACGTGAGCAGGTACAGCTTCGAGTGCATGTCTTGGAGGGAGAAGTACACCGAAGTGAGCGTGAAGTCTCACAGGTTTAACGCGGTTGCGATGCCCTACTCGCCTTCCGCGGAGATCGAGGGAGAGCTCGTCCACGTGGGCGATGCTGCTCACCCGCGGGATTGGGAGGGCTTAGACCTCAGCGGTAAAGTTGCGCTAGTTCAGCTCTACAGGAAGCTGGACGAAGCCACCTGGCAGTACATCGAAGCCGTGCTCCACGGCGCGGAAGCAGTCATCTTCTACGACCGCTTCCCCTCCCGCAGGAGGAGGATGGTGGTTCTCTTCTCTCTTGACTACCGTTTCGGCCCGGGCGCGCCGCCGCCGGTGCCCGCAGTGGCTGTGAGCTTCGAGGATGGAGTACGCCTTACGAAGACTGCGCGGAGAGGCGAGAAAGTCTCCGTGAGAGTTGAAGCAGAGGTCGACCACGCTGCCACATCCCAGGTGGTTTTCGCTGGGGACCTCTCCGGACCCGTGATCTCAGCACACGCTGATAAGTGGCTCTCAGGCTTCACAGACGATGTTCTCGGCGTCGGCATGCTGCTCGAGCTAGCTAGAGAGCTCCGCGAGGGTGCGGGCTACGTGCTCTTTGGAGCTGAGGAGTCAGGTGCGCCAGCGTACAGCCCCTGGTACTGGATATGGGGTTCAAGAAGCTTCGTAAAGCACCTTGCGCGGGCAGGAAGCATCGGAGAGTTCGGAGCTCTACTGAACCTGGACACACTCGGAGGTGCAAGACTGAGGATTGCTGCCTCGGGGCCCGACTTCGCTGAAGCCCTTCGGGAGCTAGCAGGCGCCGAGGTGGGGCCCGACTCCGTACTATTCGACAGCTTCAGCTTCACGATGGCAGGCATCCCCGCGGCGACCTTCCACACCTTCCCGGAGCTGTGGAGCGTGTACCATAGCGACGCAGATACGTCAACAGCTGTGAACTGGGAGGGAGTTGAGAGAGCGTACCGCGCCGTGGTGCACGTGGCGAAGGTTCTCGCGGAGAAGAGGTGGAGCTTAATGAGGTACGACCTCCTGGTGTCCAGTATACTGGAGAAGCTGGAGAGGCTGTCCTTCCTCAGAGAGGCGCGCGAGCTCGCGAGTGAGGTGGCAAAGCTGAGGGTTGGCTGCGAAGAGGAAGCACGCGAGCTGAGGCGTGCTCTCACTAGAGCTATCTTCAGGGGCCACTACGAGACAGAGCTCGTCGAGAGCGAGGTAGCGTACCCCTACCCGCTCGACGTAGCTGACGACCTCGTTAAGCTTAGGGAGGCTCTAGCAGGGAGCGGCTCGCTGGACGCAGCTTTGAGAGGACTGCGGAGAGTGCCCGGCTTCGAGCAGGCGCTTCCATCCCTAGAGCCGTTGAGGCGCTCTACACTTTCGCAGAGCAGCTTGAGGGAGTACTATACCGCGCTTGAGCGCGCAGTGCTGGAGAGCCTCGCGATGCTCAGGGAGGCTATAGCCTCCCTGAGCATCGCGAGGCTCTCCAGCACTGCGCGCTCAAGCGCGGT
>Ga0105163_1001647_pt1 | contig 11516 bp, 8 predicted proteins | sample JNZ110809AmetaG_FD_81531 | JGI IMG/M metagenome (GOLD analysis project Ga0105163, IMG submission 81531) | Hot spring microbial communities from Jinze hot spring, China to study Microbial Dark Matter (Phase II) - JNZ 110809A | ecosystem: Environmental > Aquatic > Thermal springs > Hot (42-90C) >... | reverse complement strand
GGTCGTGATCACCGCCGATGTGGATGCGCCATGGCTCGAGCTGACGGCGGAACGGGGGGATCAGCGCTGGATGGTGGGCGATGAGGCGCCGCCCGGCCCGATTCGGGTCCGATGCGTGGTGCGGGAGGGGAAGGGCCTGCATCTGCGGCTGCTCACCCGGCTGGGGGAGCTGGCGTTCGTCCCCATGGATCGCTCCCCTTTCGAGTGGGTAGCGGAGCTCGATCTGACGGCGCATGGACACATCCGGGCGGAGCTCCGGGGCGTGCGCCATTTCGCGGAGGAGACCCCGGACGACCTGCCGATGGTGGCGATGACCAATCCGATCTATCTTTCCCGGTAAGGCTCACGAGGGTCGGAGGGCGCGCCGAAGGCGCGCCCTCCAGCTCCTCTATCCCTACGCGACGGAGCTGGAATCAAGGTGGGCGGGCGGCAAAGCCGCCCGCCCACCTTGATTCCAGCCTGTAGCGAATCCATTCTCTTAAACCGGAGGCATGGATGGATCTGGAAGCCTTCATCGTCACCCACACCCACTGGGATCGGGAGTGGTATCGCCCATTCCAGGCTTTCCGCTACCGCCTGGTGGACCTCGTGGAGCAGGTCCTGGGGACCATCGAGCGCGACCCGGCCTTCGCCGGGTTCCTGCTGGACGGCCAGTCTGTGATCCTCGAAGATGTGCTGGCGATCCGACCGGATCTGGAGCCCCGGATCCGACGGGCGGTGGAGGCGGGGCGGCTGTGGATCGGCCCCTGGTATATTCTGCCCGATGAGTTCCTGGTGAGCGGCGAGGCGCTCCTCCGCAACCTCATGATCGGGATCCGGATCGCCCGCCGGTTCGGGGGCTGGATGCCCATCGGGTACACGCCGGATCCCTTCGGTCACGTCGGACAGCTGCCGCAGATCCTGAGGGGGTTCGGGATTGAGACGGCGGTCTTCCAGCGCGGCCTCGATGACCAGCCGACGCTGCTCGAATGGGAGGCGCCGGACGGCACGCGGGTGTTCACGGTGTATCTGCGGGACGGCTATGGGAACCTCGCCTGGATCCCCGAGGATGCTGAAGCGCTGGCCGTTTACCTGAAGGCTCAGGCCCTCTCCCTGGCGCCCCACACGCCGGTCCCCATGGTGCTGTTGATGAACGGGACCGACCACCTGTTCCCCCATCCGCAGCTCACGCGGTGGCTTCAGGCCGCTCAGGCTCATCTCCCGGACCTGCGCCTGCGCCATGCTTCCCTGGAAGACTATGTCCGGGCCGTGCGGTCGGCCCTGGGCGAAAACCGGAGGGACCTGCCGGTGGTTCGCGGGGAATTGCGCTCCGGCAAGCGCCATCCGGTTCTGCCCGGCGTTCTTTCCACCCGGATGTGGATCAAACAGCGCAACGCGACGGTGCAGGTCTGGCTGGAGCGGTATGCGGAGCCGTTGCTGGCCTTCGCTTACGGCATCTGCGGCCTGGACCGACGCCCCTTTCTCCTCGAGGCCTGGCGGCTGCTCCTCCAGAACCATTTCCACGACTCGATCTGCGGAACCGGCGTGGACGAAGCCCATGAAGACATGAAGCCGCGCTTCGACCACGCCGAGCAGATCGCCCGGCTGGTGAGCCGGGAGGCAATGGAGCGCCTCCTGCGGCCGAAGGCGGCGGATGGGCCTTCCGGGTGGCTGGCATCGGACCCCGCCTCGCTGGAACAGACCCTGCTGGTTTACGCGCCGATCCCAGGGCCGAACCGGGATCCGATCGAAGCGGCGCTCCCGGCGCTTCCCCCCGGACTGACCTACCGCCTGCTGGATGAGGAGGGACGGGAGATCCCATTGTTCGAAATCGAGCCGGGAACCGGCCATCGGGAGCAGTGGAAGGTGCACCCGGAGGAGTGGCCTCTGTTCCTCAACCGGATGCTGTGGATTCATGTCGGCCGATACGCCGCGAAACGGGTATGGGTGGATCTGGAGGGGCAGCGGATCTGGGCGGAATGGGCGGACGCCTCCGCCGATATGGATCACCGGATGATCTCCGCCATCTTCCAGCTGGGTCGCCGGCTGCAGGAGCTGCGGCCAGCGATCTCCACGCCGTGGACGGTGTCGGCGGTGATGGGAGGGGCCTCCCGATGGGTGTTTCAGGCCCCGGAGATCTCCGGCGTGGGCTTCCGATCCTACCGGCTTCAGATCCTCCCCGGGGAACCGCGGCGGATCCAGCGGCGGGCGCTGGAGGAACCCGTTGTAGCGAACGAGTTCTTCCGGTTATGGGCGGATCCTCGGGATGGGACGTTCCATCTGGAGGATCGGCGGACCGGTCGGCGCTGGTCCGGCCTGAACCGGCTGGAGGACGAGGGCGATGCGGGGGATGTGTATAACTACGAGCCTCTCCGGGAGGATCGACGGATCGATCGACCGGCGGAGCCGCCGCGGGTGCAAGCCTGGGAGGAGGGGCCGCGAGGTCAATGTCTGGAGGTAACTCTGCGCTATGAAATCCCTGCCGGGCTGCGCCCGGATCGCCGTGGGCGCGCTGCGGAAACCGTCTCCCTACCGATCACCATGCGAGCCTGGCTCCGGCCGGGGATCCCCCGCGTCGACATCGAGGCCACCGTGGAGAACCTGGCGACCGATCATCGTTTGCGAGTGGTTTTCCCTACCGGGATCCGGGCGGAAACCTGGGTGACGGAGGGTGCCTTCGATCTCGTCACCCGCCCGGTGGATCTCTCGAGCGTTCCGGACGAGACGTGGGCGGAGCAGCCGGCCCCTACCCATCCGCAGCAGGGCTTCGCCTTTGTCGAGGCGGAGAGTGGCGGTTTCCTGGTGGCCAATCATGGCCTCCCTGAGATCGAGGCCCGCCGGGATTTGGACGGGAACGTAGAGCTCGTCCTGACGTTACTGCGGTGTGTGGGCTGGCTGTCGCGGGATGATCTGCGGGCCCGGCGCGGGCATGCGGGGCCGCCGCTGCCCACGCCATCGGCCCAGATGATCGGGCGGTGGACGTTCCGCTACAGCCTGATCCCCTTCGCGGAGCGCTGGGAGGCGATCCGGGAGGCCTATCGCTTCCTGGCGCCGCCGCTGGCGGTCGCTGGGTCGGGGGAGCTGATGGAGCGGCCCTTTATCGAGGTGGAGCCCGCTGCCTTTGTGCTGACGGCGGTTAAGGCTCCCGAGGAAGGGAAAGGGTGGGTGGTGCGCGGCTATAACGCCTCCGGGCAGCCGATTGAGGTTCGCCTGACGTTCTGGCGGCCGATCCGGGAAGCCTGGCGGGCGGACCTGATGGAAGCGCCCCGGGAGCCCCTCTCACCGGCGGGCTCCCAGCTGGTGGTCCCGGTCCGACCGAAGGAGATCCTCACCGTGCGGCTGGCCCTGGGGTAAGCGGGGTAGGATAACGCGGTTAGCAACAAGGCGGCCTCTCGACTTGCCAGGGCAAGGACAATGTCATCGGAAATTCCCGGCTCCATTTCCGCAACATACCATACAAGATGACCGTCTTGCCGAAGGCGTTCAACAATTTGACGATCAATGCTTTCATCCGCTACGAAATTTATGCCCTGTCTCAGGTACAGGATAGATCACATCAGCCCGCAAAACCTCCTTGGCGAATGCGATGGCAGCCAATACCGCTTCACGCGTCAATCGAGGGTGGGCCTCGAGAATCTGCTCGATAGTTTCACCAGCGGCCAGTTTTTCCAAAATCAACTCAACGGTAATGCGTGTGCCTGCGATAACAGGCTTTCCCATCATCACCTTCGGATCCGATACGATCCATAGCAACGATCCTTAGCCCTGTCCAGCGCCACATTGAGAAAGGACAACTCAGGCCCCTGAAGGTCGCTCGCCCTGCCTCCCTACCCGGCATCCGGCCAGCTTGCCGGCAAGGCGCAAACGCTATAGCCATTTATATTTAATTTATACATGGCGGCGGGCAAAGCGTAACCCCCTCAACCATGCTCGGAGCTTTCCAGTTTTTAAGAGATCGCGCCAACATTTTGTTGCTGGGATTTTTGGAAGAAATCGGGCCACCCTTAGCAGCCCTATCCCTCCACTCGAGAGCGACCAGTGTCTCTGAAGCCCAGCTTTCCCTCTTTCGCTGCCCCCCTTTCTGTTCGTGACAGACATCACACCAATTCGCTGATAAAAATTACTACAATCAGGATTGTCATTTTTTTAAGGTGGAAGCTGAAGCGAAAGTGCTCCTTTCTATCCTCCCAAAAGACAGTCGGGCGCGGATTGTATCGAAGCCCTCTGTCGCTCCCATTATGCTCCATCGCTGCCGGAAGCCGGCCCGTCACCTCAATTCTTGGGGGCAAGTCTATGCGGGTCTACGCGCGGCAGCCGGTAAACCTGACTCAGGTTCGAATCCCGCGAGGCCAGGTGTTTCTCATCCCGGACCGCTGCAAGGGCTGCCAGATGTGCGTGGAGTTCTGCCCTCAACAGGTTCTCCGCATGTCCACCGCGATGAACGCGCGAGGCTATCACTATCCGGAGATCGCGCCCGGGAAGGAGAACGCCTGCGTCCACTGTGAGTTCTGCATGATGGTCTGCCCCGAGTTCGCCATCTTCACCCTTGAGGTGGATTCCGCATGAAAGGCCGGGGGGTGTTGACGGGTGTGCATTTCATGCACGGCGACCATGCCTGCGCGGAGGGGGCGATCGCGGCGGGCTGCCGGTTCTTCGCGGGATATCCGATCACCCCTTCCACGGAGATCGCCGAGCGGTTAGCCCAGCGCCTGCCGGAAGTGGGCGGGGTCTTCATTCAAATGGAAGATGAGATCGCCAGCATCGTTGCCGTGATCGGAGCCTCAGCAGCGGGTGCCCGGGCGATGACCGCGACCTCCGGCCCCGGCTTCAGCCTGATGATGGAGAGCGTAGGCCTGGCGGCCATGATGGAGATCCCATGCGTGATCGTCGACGTCCAGCGCGGCTCCCCCTCCACCGGCCTTCCCACGCTCCCCGGCCAGGCCGACGTCATGCAGGCCCGCTGGGGCTCCCACGGGGATTACGAGATCGCCGCTTACGCCCCCTGGTCTCCCCAGGAGATGTTTGATCTCACCGTGCTGGCCTTCAACGTGGCCGACCGCTTCCGCATCCCGGTGATGGTCATGGCGGATGAGGTGGTCGGCCATATGGTGGAACGAGTGGTGATCCCGCCGGAGGATCAGATCCCTCGCTGGGAACGCAAGCGTCCCCGCTACCCGGCCGGCGACGGCTTCAAGCCCTTCTTAGTCGAGGATGAGGATCTGGTCCCCCCCATGGTGCACGCCGGGGAAGGATATCGGGTGCACTTCACCGGACTGACCCACGATGAACGGGGCTATCCGGATATGTCCGCGGAAACCCATCACCGCCTGGTCACCCGGCTGGTGGAGAAGGTGCGGCGGAATGCTTCCCAGATGATCCGTTACGACACCTACGCCTTAGATGACGCGAAGATCGTGGTGATCTCGTATGGGTGCACCGCCCGTTCGGCCCGACGGGCGGTAGCGGACGCTCGTCGGATGGGGATCCCGGCCGGATTGTTGCGGCTGATCTCCCTCTGGCCGTTCCCCGCCGACGTGGTTCGGGAGCTGGCCCGACAGGCGGACGCGTTCATCGTCGCCGAGATGAACCTGGGTCAGATGATCTGTGAGGTTGAGCGGTATGTCTCCCAACCGGTGAAGGGAGTGTTCCACGCGGGCGGGGCGATGATCCCGCCGGATCCCATTTTGCAGGCCATCCGGGAGGTGGCGTTCCATGGCCCACGCGCTGGTGGCGGAAAAGCATCCGCTGGATGATCTGATCCGTCGGGATCGGATGCCGCATATCTGGTGCCCGGGGTGCGGCATCGGGATCGTGATGCGCTGCTACGCCCAGGCCATCCTGGAGTCGGGCATCCCGGTAGAGCGCCATGTGGTGGTCTCCGGCATCGGCTGCACGGCCCGGGTGCCGGGCTATATGAACCTGGATTCCTATCACGCCACCCACGGACGCCCAATCCCCTTTGCCATCGGCCTGAAGCTGGCGAAGCCGGAGTTGATGGTGACGGTGTTCAGTGGGGATGGGGATCTGGCGGCGATCGGCGGCAACCACCTGATCCACGCTGCCCGGCGCAACGTGGACATCAAGGTCATCTGCATCAACAACTTCAACTACGGCATGACCGGCGGGCAGGTCGGCCCCACCACGCCGCTGGGGGCGAAGACGACCACCACCCCCTACGGCAACCCGGAACATCCCTTCAACCTTCCCTATCTCCTCGCCGCCGCAGGAGCTGTCTTCGTGTCCCGATGGACGACCCTCCATGTTCGTCAGATCAAGCGGGACATCCTCTATTCCTTCCGGAAACCCGGGTTCACCTTCATCGAGGTGCTCTCCCCGTGCCCGGTGGGCTTCGGGCGGCCGAACGACATCGAGGATGGGGTGGAGGAGATGCGGATCTACCGACGCCGCAGCCAGCTGGTCTATCGGGTGCCCGATGAAGTTCCGTGGGAGGCGCTGGAGGTGGATCTCCGGGAGGAGCGCCCCATCTACGTGGGACGGTTCGTGGATCGGGAGCGGGAAGTCTTCCAGCCGGTGCGGAGGTAGGACAACTGCAAGCAGTTGTCCTACAGTCAAGGAGGGCGTGATGCGGAAAGAGATCCGGATCGCAGGCTTCGGGGGGCAGGGAGTGGTGCTGGCCGGATATATCCTCGGCAAGGCCTTCGCGGTTTACGAAGGTCTGGAGGCCGTGATGACCCAATCCTACGGCCCGGAGGCGCGGGGTGGCTCTTCCAGCTCCAATGTCGTCGTCTCTGACGAACCCATCGATTACCCCTTCGTCCTGGAGCCGGATGTTCTCATTCTCCTTTCCCAGGAGGCCTACACCCGGTTCCGCCCAACGGCCAAGCCGGACGCCCTGGTCATCATCGAAGAGGATCTGGTCCAGCCATGGCCGGATGACCGGCCGCTTCGGATCCCGGCCACCCGCCTGGCGGAGGGATTGGGGCGACGCATTGTGGCCAATATGGTGGTCCTGGGGTTCTTCACGGCCGTCTCCGGGCTGGTGAAGCGGGAATCCGTGGAGAAGGCGATCGAGACCACCCTGGCCCCCCGGCTGGTGCCGCTCAACCTGAAGGCCTTCGCGACCGGTTATGAATATTGTGTGAAGGAGCAGGCGCGATGAGCGATTCGGTCCTTGTCATTGGTGGAGGGATCGCAGGGATCCAGGCAGCGCTCGATCTGGCCAACGCTGGCGCGCGGGTGGTGCTGGTGGAGCGGGAGCCGACCATCGGCGGGAAGATGGCCATCCTGGATAAAAACTTCCCGACTCTGGATTGCTCCATCTGCATCGAGGCGCCCAAGATGTCTGAGGTGGGTCTCCACCCGAACATCGAGGTGCTTACCCTGGCCGAGGTGGAGCGGGTGGAGGGGCATGCCGGGGACTTTCAGGTGACCATCCGCCAGCGTGCTCGCTTCGTGACCGATCAGTGCACCCGCTGCGGGGAATGCGTGAACGCCTGCCCGGTGGTTCTCCCCAACGAGTTCGACGCCGGGATGGCCGCCCGTAAGGCGATCTACACCCCGATCCCGCAATCGGTGCCCGGCGCGTATGTCATCGACATCGAGCACTGCCTGAACGATCCGCCGCACTACCTTCCGTGCCATCGATGCGTCAACGCCTGCCAGCCGGGAGCTATCGATTTCCTGATGCCCCGGGAGCGACGCCTGATCCGCCACGTCGGCTCCATTATCGTGGCGGCAGGTTACGAGACCATCGACCCGCGCCTGCTGCGGGAATTCGGGTATGGGACGCATCCGGATATCCTGACCGCCCTGGAGTTCGAACGCCTCCTCACCTCGGCCGGCCCCACGGGCGGCGAGATCCTGCGACCTTCCAACGGGGAGCACCCCCATAACATCCTGTTCGTTCTGTGCGTGGGTTCCCGGGACCGTCGCTTCTTCCGTCACTGCTCCCGGATCTGCTGCATGTATTCCATCAAGCATGCCTATCAGGCCATCGACCACGGCATTCCCCATGTGACGGTCCTTTACATGGATATCCGGGCCTATGGGAAAGGGTTCGATGGCTTCTGGGCCCGGACCCTGGAGGCGGGCGCGCGGTTCGTGCGGGGCCGCCCGGCCTATATCGGGCCTAACGGGGATGGGCGGATTCGGGTGGTCTACGAGGACACCGCGCGCGGCGTCCGGGTTTCTGAAGATTACGATATGGTCGTCCTGGCCACTGCTGTCTCCCCGCCGGATGGCCTGGCGGACCTGGCCCAGCGGCTGGGGATCGAGCTGGATGAGGATGGCTTCATCCGGGCGCTGGAGGGCGAGGGCGGCCTGGTGCGAACCACCCGGCCGGGCATCTACGCGGCGGGTTGCGCAACCGGGCCCAAGGACATCCCGGACAGCGTTTCGGAGGGGAGCGGGGCGGCCGCCCTGGCGCTGGGTCACCTCACCCGTCGGCACTGGCCGGAGCCCCTGAAGGTAGAGCCCATCCAGGACATCGAGACGCCGCGGGTGGGCGTGTTCGTGTGTCATTGCGGCAGTAACATCGCCGGCGTGGTGGACGTGGCACGGGTGGTGGAGTTTGCGAAGACCCTGCCCGATGTGGTTTACGCCACCCATCAGATGTTCTCATGCGCGGGGAACACCCAAAAGGAGATCGAGGAGGCGATCCGTCGGGAGCGGATCAACCGGGTGGTGGTGGCCGCGTGCTCGCCTCGCACCCACGAGGCGATCTTCCGGGGGGTGCTGGAGCGGGCCGGCCTGAACCCCTACCTCCTCGAAATGGCCAACATCCGCAACCTGGACTCGTGGGTGCACAAGGCGGATAAAGAGGCGGCCACCATCAAGGCGATGGACATGGTCTGGATGGCGGTGGAGAAAGCCCGGCGCCTGACGCCCGGGGAGCCTTCCCAGCTCCCCCTGACCCAGCGGGCGCTGGTGATCGGCGGCGGGATCGCCGGGATGACGGCGGCGATCGCACTGGCCCGCCAGGGCTTCGAAACCCATCTGGTGGAGCGAAGCGGCGAGCTGGGCGGGCTGCTCAACCGGCTGGACGAGCTCTCGCCTTCCGGCCTGAGGGCCCGGGAGCTGGTGGAGGCCAAAAAGCGGGAGCTGCTGCAGAGCGGCGTCCGGGTGCATCTGGGGAAGCAGATCGAAACGATCGGCGGGGTGGTGGGGAACTTCCATGCCCGCCTCAGCGATGGCACCACCCTGCAGGTGGGGGCCATTGTGATGGCCACCGGAGCGGAGCCCTATCAGCCCACCGAGCTCGGCTATGGGTCGGATCCACGCGTGATCACCAATCTTGAGCTGGAGGAGATGCTTCGGCGCGGGACGGTGGGGGCGGAGCGGATCACCTTTGTGGGCTGCGTGGGCTCCCGGCAGGGGAATATGGGGTGCTCCCGCTATTGCTGCACCTCGATGATCGGCCAGGCCCTGCGCCTGCGGCGGATGGGCAAGAAGGTGCGGGTGCTCTATCGGGAGATCCGCACCTACAGCCGCAACGCCGAGGAGCTTTACGAGCAGGCGATGCGAGAGGGCGTCCAGTTCTTCCGCTACGATCCGGACCGCCCGCCGCAGGAGGCCATCACCTTCGAGGACGGCCATGTGATTTTCTACGATCACCTGTTGCAGACCCATCTTCGCCTCCCGACAGATCTCCTGGTTCTGGTGGTCGGCCTGCGGCCGGCGACGGATGGCCTGGCGGAGCAGCTCCGGCTCTCCCGCAGCGAAGACGGCTTTCTGATGGAGCTGCATCCCAAGCTGGGGCCGGCGGAGACCGCCGTTCAGGGCATTTACCTGGCGGGCACGGCCCAGGGTCCCAAGGATGTCCGGGAGGCGATCGCACAGGGGCTGGCGGCCGCGGCCAAGGCGGGGGCTCTGCTCGCGCGGGGCGTCATTGAGAAGGAGCCGCTGACCGCACGGGTGGATCTGGAGAAGTGCATCGGGTGCATGCGCTGTGTGAAAGTTTGCCCCTTCAACGCCATCGAGCCCACCGGGCCGGTGAAGGTGGGGAAGGTGCGCATCCTGGAGGCCGCGTGTATGGGCTGCGGCACCTGCGCGGCGGAGTGCCCGACGGATGCGATCATCATGCCCTTCTTCACCAAAGAGCAGATCCTGGCCCAGATCGACGCCGCCCTGGCCGAGCGGCCCGAGGAGAAGTGCATTGTCTTCACCTGCAACTGGTGCTCCTATGCCGGGGCGGACCTCGCCGGGATTGAGAAGCGGCAATATCCGCCTTCCTCGCGGATCATCCGGACGATGTGTTCCGGTCGGTTCGAGGAGGATTTCATCGCCCGCGCCTTCGAGAAGGGGGCCGGCGCGGTCCTGATCACCGGTTGTCGGCTGACGGAGACCGGCTCGGATTGCCATTACAACTACGCCAACCGACAGACATGGAAGCGGTTCCAGTACTGGCAGCGGAAGTTCACGCGGATGGGGATCGAGCCGGAGCGGCTACAATTGCGGTGGATCTCGGCGGCGGAGGGCAAGGAGTTTGCGGAGAAACTGAAGGAGATGGATGAGGTCGTCCGCCGCTATGTCCGCAAGCTGCGCGGGGAAGCGGTCCCGGCCCCGGAGCGGGCCAGCAGGGACGCAGTGGCACTGCGCCCCCACACTGAGACCGCAGGAGGCGAATGATGCAAGCGCCGATGGTCCTCACCCCGGATGAAGCCCTGTGGGAGCGCCTGTTCCAGGAGACGCGGGGGGCGATGGCCCTTTGCTATCAGTGCGGGGTCTGCACCGCCGCCTGCCCCTGGGGTCTTGTCCGCCGTGAGCCCTTCTCGGTGCGGACCATGATGCGTCGGGCTCAGGTGGGTCTCCTGGACGGCGATGAGAGCCTCTGGCTGTGCGCTGCGTGCGCCCAGTGCGAAGCCCTGTGCCCCCGCGGCGTCCCGGTCGCCGAGGTCTTTCAAAGCCTCCGCGAATATGCCTGGGAACAGCGTCGGGTCCCCCGGGGCCTGTCCTCCGTCCTCTGGTCAGTTTACTGGAACAACAACCCGTGGTTCCAGCCCCCCTCTTACCGGAGCCGATGGGCTCGGGATCTGGAGGTTCCCCGCTTCGATCCGGAGCAGCATGAGATCCTTTACTATGTGGGCTGCACCTCCGCTTATGATCGGCGGGCTCAGAAGGTCGCCCGGGCCATCGTGCAGCTCCTTCGGGCCGCTGGCGTTCGGTTCGGCACGCTGGGGGACGACGAGCCCTGCTGCGGGGAGGCGGTGAAGAGCCTCGGGCATCGCCCCTATTTCTATGAGATCGCTCAGAACAACGCGAAGCGCTTCGCGGAGGCAGGGGTGCGGGAGCTGATCGCCACCTCGCCCCATTGCTATGAGGTGTTCCAGAACCACTACCCGCGCTTCCAGGCGGAGTTCCGACCATATCACTACACCCAGTATCTGGCCCGTTTGCTCGAGGAAGGCCGCCTCCGGTTCTCGCGGGAGGTCCCTCTTCGGGTCACCTACCACGACCCCTGCTATCTGGGTCGGCGGAGCGGCGAATACGAGGCGCCGCGACGGGTGCTGGACGCCATCCCGGGCCTGGAGCGGGTAGAGATGGCCCACTTCGGGCCGGACGCCCTTTGCTGCGGGGGC
>Ga0105163_1001646_pt1 | contig 11528 bp, 12 predicted proteins | sample JNZ110809AmetaG_FD_81531 | JGI IMG/M metagenome (GOLD analysis project Ga0105163, IMG submission 81531) | Hot spring microbial communities from Jinze hot spring, China to study Microbial Dark Matter (Phase II) - JNZ 110809A | ecosystem: Environmental > Aquatic > Thermal springs > Hot (42-90C) >... | reverse complement strand
GTTAGGTAGAAAGAGGGTTGTAGAGAACCTTTTGCTTCGTCAACTTTACATTCTGGCGAAATGGCTGTCTCACAACTCCGCTTTCATTGTGGATTTTTATTGTCGGATTCTCTTCCTTACCCTTTCCACTTACATCAAGCAAGTAAGTATGGGGAGGAAGCCGTCTCTTGAGATTGTGAACGAGATTTTAGTGGTAACTGAAGAGTTTCGGAACGCTCTTTTGTGGGCAAACCAGATTCATCCACATGCCCGTGCTGCATCCATTAGCCTCGTTAACGCAATAGACCAATACCTTAAAAATCAGCCTGTGGAGAAAGAAGAAAAGAGAATTTTGAACAGGATAAAGCGGCTGATTGAACCTATTAGGCGGATGTCGGGAGAAGAGGTGCCGTTATCAATTCCTATCGGGGACATTATTTTCGCTTTCTTTCCCTATGATTGGAGTGTGGATGGTGCCCGGCGTCTATTGGAAGCAATCAACAAACTTTACCAACAAGTGGAAAGCCTTGTCCCCTTTTACAATCAAATACTTAGTCGTCCCGTGTTCCGAGACATAGAGAGACCGACGGTGGATAACATAGACACATGGAAACATTATTGGAGTTTGCTTATAACCTTCGTTAACAACACCGTTGGGGATTGGGGTTGGGGAACACTGCCGGCGTTAGACATTATTGTTTTTACGGGCACTCTCATTGAGAACATTGCTGATTCCTACGCTTATACATATAAACAACCCAATCGTCTTCCGGTATTTGTTGTGAATTTACCCATAGCGAAGAGGGGTTCATCTCCTGCGGATGTTCACCTTGTAGTTCATGAAGTTACGCCGGGGCACGCTTACCATCTGACTTATTTGGAGAGGGGTTTAAAAGAAGTGGACGGTATTTCTCAAATAGAACAGGCAGATAGAATTGAAGGCAAGTTTCCGTTTCTTTCCTTAGGGGTTTCCTCGTTATTTTACGAAGGTTGGGCTACATTTGCCCAGTGGATATTTGGTCTTCGTGCAGGTCGTCCCCGCTATCTTTACCAATGGATAATAGAGTTATACCTCTATCTTCAGCGGTTAGCGTTTGTGATTGGACGGAAAAAGGCGGACTTACTTCATCAAAGTCGTCTTACAGATCCTTTGCAACTGGTTTCGTATTTCTTTGGGTTCTTGTGGTGGAAATCGTTCTACCGGGCAGTTGGCGGCGATGATGAAGAACTTCTTCGCTATGCCCTTCATGGCGAATTTCCTCCTCTCTCAGAAGTTACCGAGGAAGACATTATTGCTACACTCAATGAAACATATGAAGAGGTAATCCGAATTCAGCAATACGGTCAAATGAAGTAGGAGGGGTAAAAATGCCGGAGGATGCAGTCTTGGAAATTTCACCCTTTTCGTCTGAAGAGGTTGCCCGTCTTCGTGAAGCGGTTAGGATCCACGAGGAAATGATTCAGAAAAATATGGTAAGCGGGCTGATTGAAATGCAGAGGCAAGCGTTGATGGGAAATCTTCATTGGACGAGAGTTTCGTTGCAGCGACAGTTTCGTGATGTTCCAAAGGCAGCCAAATGGTCGTCGCCTACCAGCGCAGGGGAAGGAAGTTGGTTTGAATTTACCGGTGAAGGAATTCCACCCGCAGGGGAGCCCTTAGGTTCTGTGGAAGTTTCAGGAATGGAGATAGCGGTATTGGATGGTTTGAACTTAAGTGTGGGAGAGGATAAAATTGTCGTCTCTGCAGGAAGAATACAGGTAGGAGATGAAATTGTGGATGTGCCTGAAACGGTATTGGAAAGACCGCCATTCCGATGTCTCGTAGTAGTTACGAAGGATGGTAAGGTAATGACGGCATTGGACACGGGCGGCTCAGCAATCGTCTTAGGTGAGGTGAAAGAACCTTGATGATAGGGCTGTCCGGTAAGGATGCAACGATAGTTTTGAGCCTTTGGAATACTTATAGCGAATTCCTAACGGATAGGTCTGAGATGATTTTACCTGTTCGTCCTTTGCTGCGGGATATAACTGTGCCTCTCTCTTTCTTTTCTACGCCGTTAACTGCTGTAGGAGTGGATACTGTGGTTTCCTATCCTACATTTCTTGTGGAGCCTCGCAACTTGAATGCTTCCTTCATCCTTCAATCTAATCAGTTGGGTTTTGACCATTTGTTTCCTTTTATGACCCGTGAAAGATTGGGTATTCCTCCTTTTTTCCCTTACCGTCTGCGGCTTGTTTTGCGTGACCCCTACCAGTATGTTTACAAGAGTGCGACAGTTGATTTTGCTCTTGTAAACCGCTGGGAACTTAGCGTTCCCGAGAATGCCCCTATTACCGTTTCTTTGGGTTGGGCTTTCAACAGCGTTAACCTTGAACCTTTGGAAAGTCCAATCCTTTACTCGGTTCTCGTTAACGACGAACTCCTCACTATTCGGAATGTATCAGTTGTCTTCGGCGGAGAGATGCCTTTTGAAATTCCATCTGATGGGATTAGAGGTCTAAACTTGCGAGTGGATGTCAATCTTCGGTGGCTTTACAGGATTTTTTACCTTCCGCAATACAGGTGGGCTAATGATGCAGTAGTAAATTCGTGGCAAATCCAGTTGGATTTAACTCTTACTCCTGATGCGATGCGTTGGTTTGGTTACCATATAGAGCGGCAATATTCTCTGCCCGATTTTACGTGTTCAATTTACATCAATTCACAAAGTCCAACTCCTAACTCTGTGGCATTTGACCTTTACCGCTTGAAACTCTTATCGGGAGATACTAGCGTCAGGGTTGGTGATTCTCAAGGGTGGACACTCAGATTAGGTGCTAAGGAAATCGTTTTCAGGAGGTCATAGGAAATGCTTTTGTTGTCGGGGAAAAACTCCTTTATATGTATAATGCGATGGAAAGAAGAACAGTTGCCGCTCATTTTTGAGAAGGTGCCCTTTCGTCTTCCTTATTGGTTTAGTGGTCGTCCTAATGTGATTCAACTGTATTTAGATGCTGGCATGAATGTTGAAATTACTTACGGGTTTCACATATTGGATGTGGGAGCCACTATCCAATACCCTTCTCCTCCAGTGGACAGTATTATGGTTAACACTACATTTGGAGTGGAGCCCAATTTGATGCTGGGGAAGATTTTCTCGTTAGATTTTCGTCCGTCTCCGATAGAAGGGCGGAATGTCGTTATTCGTGGGAAGGTAACTACTGAATTTCTCACCGAACTTTTGTATCCACTGGCGGTTTTTACTGAATACAGGCGACGCTTTGCTTTTGAACCCACTCCTATTTACGGTATTCAGGTAGTTACGGTCTCGCACCTTCCCGAGTTTAGCGAGTATGTGCATGTGATAGAAGTTCCCGTTGCGGTGCCCCAGCGGATAGTGATTTCGGCGGATTCAAATTCCTTTGTCTCCTTTGAGGTCACTTACTTTACTCCCTATGCGTCATGGTATATTTCAAAGGTGTCTGAGCGTCGGCTCCCTAGCTGGTTTGATCCTGTTTATTCTGAAAACGTCTACACTATTCGGGAAGTTGAAGTTGGTTTCACCAAAGGTTCGTGGTGGGAAATTCTTGGTTTTCCTTATAGTTTCTCTTTTACTGCGAACAAAGAAATTACTCCCGTTTACACATTTCCGGCGGTTGCAGGGAACACCCCTCTTGTGGCAAGGGAATGGGGCTCAGTAGCTCAAAGTATACGTGAGGGTCCTTTTACCCTTGAATTGGATGTCACATACCATGTTAGTTCCGATGCTACCCTACCATTGGGATACGAATTGCTGGGTGCACTCGGCGGCGGTCATATGTTTACTTATTCCCGGCAAAGTTTCCCGTTTACTCTCCGCTTATCGCCGTTCCATTTAATTGAGGCGACTGCTCAGGTGGTTTCTCTTACATCAACTCACATTTCTACGGATGCCCTTCGTATTGCTGCGAGGATTTTGTTGGCGGAACCTATCGGCGTAACTCTTACTTCTTGAAGTCTTTGACGAGTTTAATGGAGAAGATAGCGCAGAGTTTTTCAAGGCTTTCGCCGTTTTTGAGTTTAGGAAGCACAGAACTTAGCACATCGTTTTCCACATTCTCAAGGATTTTTTGGAGGCGTGAAACCATTTGTGGGGTTGATTGTTCTTTAACCCGCTGGATAACACGCTCAATGATGAGGATTTGGTGTATTTTTGAGTATTTTTGGATAGAAGTGGGTTTCTCAATTACTTCCTGTATTTTCTCTTCTTCTATGAGGTGGAACTGGTAGAAGGCGGAAGCACATTCATCTCCGACCCAAGCGGCACACCTTTTTGCCAATTCGCTCAAATCTAATACTCTATAATTTTCCACAATGAAGTTAGTCCATGTGCGGGGTGTTGGGTAAGCCACCGTTCTCTTTTTGATAGCGGTTTCAGGTGTCCAGCAGAAGAAAGATGGGTTTGAAATTAGGAACTTAATCACCATACTTAGGAGGGGTTCTTTATCGCCGTGGTTCCTTTTCATCCACTTTATCCAGTCATCAAAGGAAGGGACGAGGCGGTAATGTTTAGCTCGGTTAAGGACGGCATAGGAAGGTGTTATTACGTAGGCGGCATCTTCTTCCCGGTTTGTTGCTATCACGATGCTACACTTTTCGGGGAGAGCGAAATCTCCCACTTGTCTGTAGGTCGTAATGGAGAGGGCAATTCGTTGCTGTTGGGGGTCTGCAGCCCCAAAATCGTCTAAGAATAAGACCACTTTCTTGTCTTTGTGTTCTTCTATCTGCGAGATGAAGGAGAGGGGAAGCATTTCTACCCTCTTCTGGCGGATATTGGGGATAGGAATCCCACTTAGGGCGTAAGGGTGAATGGTAGAGACTTCAATGATGACTAGCGGTAATTGAAGGGTTTGACATATTTGCTGAACTATTTGGGTTTTTCCTACTCCGGGTTGACCCCAAATGAAGACGATGGGGTTGAGCGGGGAGAGGATGTCGTCCATTAGCATTTTTTCAAGTTCTGCTGGAGTTATTTTCCACATCCCCATTCCCTCCTTTTATGAAAGGTCAATGAAGAAAATTTTTCCGATACCACCGCACAAATTAATTTCCACAAAACTATCCGTAGGGTTGAAGATGGAGAAGGGTATGTATCCGCTCCATCCGCCGGTAATGAAATATGAGTTCATAATCAGTCCTCTTCCGATATAGCGGGGCGATAGGCATACCAATGCCCCTATGTGAGGAGGGATATGGAATTCTTCTTCGGAGTATCCGCTCAACTGTCCAAACGATGGGATGTGGATAAATGGTTCGGATAAATTTAGGTCTTCAATAGCGACTCGTTCCCATTTGGCGCTGCCTGCCAACGGAGTTTCTTTAGCAGGGTATTCAATAGAACTTCTCTGTGGTGACAATCGGAAGGAATAGCCAATTTCACCTAACCCGTAGGGAGGGAGATTGTGGTAAGTGATGCCATTCCATGTAGCGGTGTTGTATTCTTCTGACACGAACGGTTTTATCACGAGATTTTCCTTCTTTATCAATTCTTTTATCTCGTTACCTTTTAAGAATCTCACTGCACAACCCCTCCAGTTGTTTTTTGGTTTGCATGGTTACAGAGTCCTCGCTAGCAATGAAAAGGGAAGCCAGCAGGTAGGTAAGTTTTTGTTGGGTTTCCACGGACGGGCTTTGGATGTTTATTCCAAAACATGAGCCCTTCTCAGCGAAAATGTGGACAATAGGCGTGAATACCCATAGGTTAAGGTTTTTGTCGTAACCCCAAATAATTGTTTTTTCTAGCCCCTTAATTTTCTCGCTTATGGAGAGGAAATGGAGTGGTGTTGTTACAGTCCATTTCGCTTCAAACGGTAGATGGGAAATGATTTGGTATTGGATGAAACAGAGGAAGGCTGCGAAGAAGGGGATCCAATCTACTTCTTCTGCAAATTTCTTCCATTCCGCTTCCATATCCGGGCGAAGGGTGAAGAACCGTTCTACGAAGGATGTAGTGATTGGACCGAATAAATTTCCTCGGGAGCTGCACCATGCGGAGATATTAAGATAGGGAAGCCCAATTCCGAGGTGTTCCGAAAGGTTGGGACCTTTGATTTGGAGTGAAATGGATGCATTAGTTTCTTTGGCATACAGGGAGAACACTTCGTCGTCAATTTTGTTCAATGCACTAAGGATAAGAACCAAAGCTCTTGTGGGGATATGGTTGCTCTTTTCCACTCTATTCAAGAACCGGAATATTGTCCATCTCGTCACTTTCTTCTTCTCTGCTTGCTTCCATTGCTGCTTTCTTTTCAACATACATCACCCTTCCCGCAAAGAGATGGAATGCTTTCAATAGGACATCTATGTCTGCGGGGGTAAAGCGGGCTACATCAACGTGGTAACGTGCATGTTTCAAGAGATTTGCAATGAATTCCCACCAAAGGTTACCAAAAGCTGCGAACATGCCGTTGAAGAACCCTTCTTCATCGTGGACTTTCTTTGACCACAGGTAAGCTTCAGTTAGGCGGATAAAGATATCTGCCCACTTTTGCAATCGTTCCTGACGGCGCAATTCTTTGGATGTTTCTAAATCGGAAGCAATGTCAACAACAGGCATCTCCTCTTCGGCGGTTGCTTCCTCTTTCGGCAAGGGAATAGATGGTTGTTTTTCCGTTTCTTCTTCATCTTTTCCAGCAATTTCTTCCGCTTTCCCTTCTATTGCTTCCTTTTCTTTGGCTAATTGTTTTGCCAACACTTTTTCTCGGCGTGCGGTTTTAACCCTGAGCCGCAATTCGTTAACGCTCCAGTAGTGAGCAATAGCTTGTTGGGCAAGGGATCTCATTTCTTCTTCAGTTAAGTCGTTAAGGGAGTAAGCAAGGATAACATGATGCCAGAAAGAAAGAAAAGGAAACCGTTTTTCTTCTTCGCCGAAAACTTCTGCTACCTTCTGGAGCTGGTAGATATAAGCATCATCCCGGTTTAGGACAAGTTTCAAGTAGGAGAGGAGTTGCGAAAGTTTAGATGGTAAGTTCTTTTTGAAGTGGTAAACTATATCCACTTCAACCCATCTGCAAACTTGAACTGTCGTGTCCAATTCTGAGAGAATTCTGATTGCTTCGTCTACTGTTTCAATGTGGGAGATTAAACCCCTCAGGCGGCGGTATTCGTCACTTGTGAGCCACTTACTTCCTTCTAACTCCTTCATTCTGCGCTTCATTCCCTTTCTCTACCTCCTTTTGGATTTTCCTAATCCAGAGATATAATTCGTGCCATTGCTGTAAATTTAACTCTCGTCTTCGTTCTACGCCGTAGACTATCTTTGCCCACAATCGTGTCCAGAAAATGTAAGCAGGGACACCTCCAATCTTTGTCTGACCCCAGATTTTCTTCGCTATTATGTTGACCTTTTGAATGAGTTTCTTTTTTAGCCTTTCTTCAGCGGTCTTCTCCATCGCTGAACCCCATTCCCATAAAGGTGGTTATGTCCGTAATGATGAGGCTATTGCCTTGCCACTTTACTTTTGTTCCCACTAACGATGGGTCTATATGAAGGACTTTTCGCTTAATTTCTTTCTCCTCCTTCACTGCGATGCTTCCGTCGTCCCTGCAGATTACGACGGGCTTCTTTCTCCACCTATCCATATAGAAGATGATTACGAGTAGGGGTTCTTTTGCTCTTATTTCGCTCCGTGCTAAAATTTTCTCCCACAACGATTTATTGAGGGGAAAGTTTTTCCTTGTTGTTGTTTTTACTTCCACCAAGTATTCTTTTCCTCCTCGTTTTACATGGACATCAAGGGAATTGCGAAGAGCTCCTGATGCTATTTCCCTTTTCCCTTCCAAATAGCGAGCCACCCAGTTTTCTTCCTTGAAGCCTATTTTCATGGGTTTTCCCTCCTTTGGTCTATTGCTGCTTTTAGAAGGCGTTGGAAATATGCGGCAGCATATGCCACGGGACGGTTTCTCATTCGTGGGTCTATCTCAGGAAAGTGAACTGCTATATTCCCTTTGACAAGATATTCAAGCGATTTCCTTAAGGCTTCTTCTATTGGCGTTTCGCCGCAGATAATGAGGTCGCCCACATGTTCATACACATCGTTACATCCTGCCTTTCTTATCCAAATCCTGAATTCTTCTCCCTTGTAGGTGTGGTAGAAGACTGGGATAGCATCTTTGTATATCTGCCAACGTCTTGCCAATTTAAGGCGCTTCCACATCACCTTTCGTTTCCTCCTTAAAGAGCGTTCTTCCTTTTACTGGCGGATGAAGGATTTCAATCAATTTGGCTTCCAATCTTTCTCTGACTTCGTTTAAAATCATATCTCGGATGTGTGGGTTGGTATAAGCGTCGTAATACGAGAACTGAACCACTCGTTGCGGATCTCTTCGGAAATAGAAAAGAGTTCCTACGCCGGGCTTCACCACTTTTTCTAATACCCCAACAAAGGGCAGGGAAGCATAAGTGAGAATGTTAAAGATGTTATCCACTCTTCCAGCTTTAACTGAAATTGTGGGAATATCAACAATGGGATAGAAAAGGGAGAAATCAAAAGTTGGTGGAATAACTTTCTGCTTGTCTGAAGAGATTTGGGATTTACGGACAGTTATTTTCACTTTGCAGTAGTAGCCTTTTACACCTACTAATTTCTCACTATCATTTAGTTCGGCAAGGAATGGTGGGGTTAGAAATTCCGACGGTCCCAAGAAGATAACGGAATGGCTAAGGTGTTCTAAGGCGAAGAACTTAAAAGGTTTAACAGATGGTCCTTTTCCACCCATTGAAATTTCTGCCCTCACTTGGGTTGTAATTACCAGTGCTGTTCGGCTTTCTTTGAGAAGGGAAGGGAGACCTGCGAGGAAGGCTGTGCCGCTTCGTGCGAAACCTCCCACAGCCAAATCAGCTAACAGACCGATATCGCTGTCTTCTTTTGCCCACTTGTGGGGAAGAAGGGAAGAAAGGCTATCAATGACAATTAGGTAAGGTTTATCTGATTTTTCTTCCCTCAATCGCCACAGGAGTGTCTTAACATCTGAAAGACAATCCTCTAAGAGGACATATTGTCTGATGAAGAAGCGTGACTCGTAAGCTTCTGGTGGAATTCCAACACTTTCCAGTCGTTGTTGGGTAAGACTTCCTTCCGTGTCAATGTAGAGGCAACTTCCACCGTTAGCTATGTGGTTGGCGGCAGCATGTAGTCCAAGCAGTGTTTTTCCGCTTCCCGGCAATCCGCTTAGCAGCGTAATATGACCGACTGGGAACCCCCCCATAATGGTGTCGTAAGGAACTACGCCAGTAGGAATGAAAGTGGTCTCTAATGCAGGGGATGTAGCCCTTTTTGTTAAGTTTTCAATTAACCTCTTCAGTGGCGATACAATTTCGGTTTCCTTCTGTTCTAATTCGGTGGCGTTTTCTTTCTTTCGCCCACGAGCCATTCCTTACTCACTCCTCCCTAGAAGGGGAAATCGCTTGGTTCTTCTTCTATCTTCTCTTCCGTAGCGGTTTGTCGTTGTTGAGGTATAAGAGCCATTATCTCCGAAACGAGTTTCTGGCGCAAAATGTGATATTCGGGTTGAGTTAGTTCTGTAATGCGTCTTTCTCTCGGAATGGTTTCCACTCCCGCTTTGAATTTGAAGAGGGCACTGAATTCCTCCCGCCTGTCTTTTAATTCCATTTTTTCTTTTCGCAACATGTAGTCCCTAATGAGATGTAGCAAGTCGTCAATCTGGCTTTGGGAAATTGGGGAACGACACCATTTGATAAAGTCTTCCCAATCGCGTTGGGTAAAGCCAGTCGGGTCTTTAGCCACTATTTCCGCATAAATGAGGAGGTAATCTCCCCAATGGCGTGGCGAAATCTCCATCAGTTTCTCCAATATATCTGGCGGCGGGGCAGTTTTTACAGGTTCTGGGGGAGTTTCCGCTGGTTTTTCTTTCTCTTCCGTAGGTTGAGTGACTTCTTCGCTTTCACCTATTTCCGCTATCTCTTCCTCTTGAGGGGTTGCGGGTAATGGCACAATTTGTCCTCCTCTCTCTATGATTGCTGCTTTTCCTTGAGATATTGCTTCATCAATGAATTCCCGCAGCAATTTCTCTCCTTCGGGGACATAAAGGTGGATGTAGTTGAGAATAGCATTTCGCAGGGCTTTATGAAGAGCTTGGGCAGTCCCGTGAGCTCTTAGCTCTTCTTCTTCACCAGCGATGACCATGAAAGCGTCCTGACCTCCAACTGATAGTTTTTGTGGGTTGTTCAATTCTCTAACTCCAACAATGATGGATATGACGGGAATGCCGTGCTTGCTGTCCGTTATGTCGGAGCGTAGGAAAGTGATGCAGAGAGGAGTTTGTTGAGATATTCGGCGGAAAAGTTCATAAGCTCCGTCCAGCGAAATATGGGGCACATACGACAGTTGACCTCCTCTTCTTTCTCTTCTGAGCCAAACCCAAGGTCTTTCTCTAACGAAGCCTTGGGAAAGTTGGGCAATTGACTGGCTTTCTACTCGGTCTACTTCGTTGATATCATCCAAATTACGGCGCACCTCATCTTGAAGCATTTTGGAAACCTCCTTTCGGTTCTGACGAAATATTCCCCCTTTATTATACTCCCACTTACGGGGAAGGTTCTTATACATATAAAAGGTTTAGGTTTCAAGGAAGAGGGAGTGCGTTCTTTTCTGTGCTTGGAGGAGTCTTACTAGTTCTTCAATCCCTTCCTCTGCTCGTTTTCTTTCAATCTTGATGATGGGGAGTTGTTGTTGGTAGGTTCGGATACGTCGGAAGGAATGGCGGCGGGTCGTTTCACTTGGATCGTAAAAGTCTACAACCCTCACATAACCCCATTTCTTTGGTCGTAAACCTCTTCCTACTCTTTGGATTGCAGCCACTTTGCTTTTCTGTCCCGCTGCTACCACCAAAGTCCTCATGTTAATGATGTTCAAACCCTCTTTACCTACATCCGAGATGATAAGGATATCAAGTAGACCCCGCTCAAATTGGTAAAGGATACCCATCCGTTCTCTGCTTGGGGTGCCTCCATGCATTACGGCTACACGGACGGGAATTTCAAACCGTTTGCTTAGGTCGTTGATTGCTTGTGCTATCAAATTCATATGTTCAAGTGACCAGACGAGAATGACGGTGGGCCGGTAAAGGATGGATTCAGCAGCAATAATATAGTTCCTTATCTTGTTCCTAACAATATGTTCCATGTATTCTTCTTGCCAACTTGCAGATGTGCGGGTGATAGGTTTAGGCTCCAAATCGTATATGACCAGATAAATGGGCACTAGCCGTCCGGCGGAGACGAGGCGTTCAGGGGTAATTTCCACGATGAGGGGGGAGAAAGCGCTCCAAATGTATAGTTCTTCTGCGGATTCTTCTCTCATAGGTGTTGCTGTTAAACCGAAGCGCACCCATGCATTCGTGCAGGTCATTATTGTCCAGTAGAAGGTTTGGGCAGGGGCATGATGGCATTCGTCCAAGACGATTAGGCGGAGGGATCTGAGCCAATCTATGATATTGGGGTCGTTTTTTTCTTGACCTCGGATAGTAATTGTTTGGACCATAGCAACGGTTACACGGCGAGGTGAAAAGT
>Ga0105163_1001644_pt1 | contig 11530 bp, 11 predicted proteins | sample JNZ110809AmetaG_FD_81531 | JGI IMG/M metagenome (GOLD analysis project Ga0105163, IMG submission 81531) | Hot spring microbial communities from Jinze hot spring, China to study Microbial Dark Matter (Phase II) - JNZ 110809A | ecosystem: Environmental > Aquatic > Thermal springs > Hot (42-90C) >... | reverse complement strand
CTTTGGAGAGGGAGATCTTTTCAGGGGTATGATTTGGAGTTCATCAAGGGAGAGGTATGAAAGGTTATGCAACCCCTATTTCTACAAGGCGAGGGTCAAGGGTTTAGCTTTTAAGCTTTAGTAAAATAGGTGAATTTATGTCGGCTTTAATCTTTGCATAGGCTAAAGCCTGTCCATGGCTTATGTGTTGTAAAAGCTCGGTCTATTTTTGGAAGGAAGTTCAATAGAGGTTGAGAAAAGAAACGAGGAAGTTAAGGATAACATTGGAACGTGCAAATTCACAGCTTGTTTTTTTTAAAAAATCTGGTAAATAGAGAGAGAAAAGGGAGCTGAAAGGAGGGATTTATGTCTATTGAGGAAAAGGTGATTGAGATTATCTCTCAAAAGCTCAATTTGTCTAAAGATCAGATCAAACCAGAAGCCTCCTTTGTAGATGACCTTGGAGCTGATTCTCTTGATTTAGTAGAATTAGTTATGGCTATGGAAGAGGCCTTTGGCATGGAAGTCCCAGATGAAGATGCGGAAAAACTGAGAACGGTAAAAGATGTTCTTGACTATGTGAAAGCTAAGGTGGGAGGATAATTTTAGTGAAGAAGAGAGTAGTTATCACAGGTCTTGGAGCTATCTCTCCTCTTGGCTTAAGTGTAGAGGAAACTTGGAAAAAGATTATAGCTGGAGAATCAGGTATATCTCGAATTACTAAATTTGATGCCTCCTCTCTTCCCAGTCAGATTGCTGGTGAGGTGAAGGGTTTTAAGCCAGAAGAATTTATGTCTGCAAAGCTTGTCTCCCGAGTTGACACCTTTATCCAGTATGCCATAGCTGCAACTGAGATGGCCTTAAGTGATGCTGGGCTTCCCAAGAGCGATTTAGGTGATGAGGTAGGAGTAATTATTGGTGTTGGCATGGGAGGGGTAGGACAGGTAGAATATTATACAAGAATATTTGACGAGAAGGGCTATAAAAGGGTAACTCCCTTTTTTATCCCTATGATCATTCCTAACATGGCAGCAGGCCAGATTGCCATCCTCTATGGGGCAAAGGGCCCTAACATGGCAGTGTGCACTGCCTGTGCTGCTGGAAATCATGCCATAGGAGAGGCCTTTAGGGCTATCCAAGAAGGCAAGGCTACTGCTATGATTTGTGGAGGCACGGAAGCCCTTATTACTCCTCTCACGGTGGCAGGCTTTTCCGTGATGAAGGCTCTATCAACCAGAAATGATGCCCCAGAAAAGGCAAGCAGACCCTTTGATGCTAAGCGTGATGGCTTTGTCATTGCTGAGGGTTGTGGTATCTTGATCTTAGAAGAGCTTGAGCATGCTCAAAGAAGAGGGGCAAGGATCTATGCTGAGCTCTTAGGCTATGGAGCCAATGCGGATGCCTATCACATGACTGCTCCTTCTCCAGAGGGAGAAGGGGCAGCCAAATGTATGGAATTAGCCCTTAAAGATGCTGGGCTTAAGCCAGAAGAAGTGGACTACATTAATGCCCACGGAACAAGCACCCCTTTAAATGATGCCGCCGAAACTAAAGCCATCAAAAGGACCTTTGGAGAGCATGCCTACAAACTCATGGTTTCCTCAACTAAGTCTATGACTGGACACCTGCTTGGTGGTGCAGGAGGTTTAGAGGCTGTTTTAACGGTTAAGGCCTTAGAGACAGGTATTGTTCCTCCCACCATTAATTATGAGGAACCTGATCCTGAATGTGATCTTGACTATGTGCCTAATCAGGCAAGAAAAGCCGATATCAAGATAGCCCTCTCTAATGCCTTTGGTTTTGGTGGCACCAATGCCTGTCTTGTATTTAAGAAATGGGAAAGCTAAAAAGGACCTTTCAGGAGAATAGTTATGAAAATTGTAATAGCCTCTGACCATGCTGGTTTTTTCCTCAAGGAAAAGATTAAAGATTTCTTGCAAAAGGAAGGCCATGAAGTCTTGGATATGGGGACTTATTCCTCAGTCTCTGTAGATTATCCTGAGTATGGCTTTAAGGCCGTTGAAAAGCTTTTAAAGAGGGAAGCAGAAAGAGGAATTCTAATTTGTGGCACAGGGATTGGTATGAGCATTATTGCTAATAGATTCCCTGGCATAAGGGCAGCTCTTTGTCATGAGCCCTTTTCTGCTCAGATGGCTCGGAGACACAACAATGCCAATGTGCTTGTCTTGGGAGGAAGGCTAATTGGCGATGGTATGGCCGTGGAGATTGTCAGGGTCTTTTTGACCACAGAGTTTGAGGCTGGGCGCCACGAGCGAAGAATCTTGCTTATTGACGAGCTATCTCAAAAAACTAAGCAATGAACCCTCTTGGGGTTGGCATTGATCTTGTTTATATCCCCAGAATTAAAAGGCTCTGCGAAACCTATAAAGAAAGGTTCATAAAAAGGGTCTTTACCTCAGAAGAACTTAACTATGCCTTAAGGAAGAGAAATCCCTTTCCTGCCTTAGCCTCTGCCTTTGCAGTAAAAGAGGCCTTTTTCAAGTCTTTAAGAGGCTATTCACCCTTCAATTTTCAGGAAATCTCCCTTGTACGAGATCCACTAACTGGGGCTCCAGAAATCCACCTCACAGGACAGGCAGAAAAGGTATTTAAAGAACGGGGTGGAGAAAAAATCCTTCTTTCCCTTTCTCATGATTGTGAGTATACTATTGCTATAGTCTATATCTGGGGAGGAAAGTAGTGTCTGAGCTCTTTGTGGCTACTGCAAAAGAGATGCAGAGCTTAGATAACTTTGTCATAGAAAAGGTGGGGATCCTTCCTGAGATTCTCATGGAAAGAGCTGGGCATGGGGTAGCTGAAACTATTAGGGAGCTTTTCCCAATAAGTGAAGGAGCAAAGGCCCTTATCTTATGTGGCCCTGGGAACAACGGTGGGGATGGTTTTGTTTGTGCCAGATACCTCTGGAACTGGGGCTATGAGGTTGAGGTTTTACTTTTTTCCAGTGAAGAGCGTTACAGGGGAGAGGCCAAGAGAAATCTGGATATATTAAGGGGCTTGGGAGTGCCCATAAGCCCACTTAAAGACCTCTCTGAATTGGAAGAATTTTTTAAATACCTTAAACCTACTATAGTGGTAGATGCCCTTTTTGGCACAGGGCTTACAAGACCATTAAGTGGACTTTTTGAAGAAACGGTCTCCTTCCTAAATGAAGTTAGGAGCAAGAGCCCCTTTTTAAAAATTATTTCCATAGACATACCCTCTGGGGTATCGGCAGATACAGGACAGATTTTAGGGGTTGCTGTGAAGGCTGACTATACAGTTACCTTTGAGTGCCTCAAGGCAGGGCATCTCTTTTATCCAGGAAAGGGCTTTGCTGGTGAGGTTAAGGTCGTCTCCCTTGGATACCCTTGGAGATTCATAAAAGAGGCTACAGACCTTGTTCCTCAAAGGACCCTACTAAATGAGAGGGTAGCCTCAGCCCTCTTTAAGCCTCGTAAGGGCTATTACCACAAAGGGAAGGCAGGACATGTGCTTGTCTTAGCTGGAAGTCAAGGTAAAAGCGGTGCTGCCTATCTTACAGCACTTGGGGCTTTAAGAGGTGGAGCAGGGCTTGTTACCCTTGCCTCTCCGCGAAGCCTTCAACCCTTCTACTGCACCCTTCTCCCAGAAGCCCTAACTCTTGGTCTTCCAGAAAGGGAGGGAGAAGTCTCTGAAGAGGCCTTAGAGCTTCTTTGGAAGGCTTTAGAGGGTAAAAGAGTTTTGGTTATAGGGCCTGGTTTTGGTCTGGGGGCAGGACCTCAAAGGGTCCTCTGGGCCATCTTGGAAAAGGCTCAAATACCTCTCGTCTTGGATGCCGATGCCTTGACCCTTCTATCTAAAGAACCAGAAAGGCTAAAAAGGTATAGGGAAACAAAAATTATTTGCCCCCATCCTGGGGAAGCAGCAAGATTACTGGGGATAACCACACAAGAAGTATTGAAAGATCTTCTTGGCTCACTTCAAAAACTTGTTGATCTAACAGGGGCAGTGGTAGCTCTCAAAGGTCCGCATACCTTAATTGGAGATCCTTCAGGTAAGATCTATATCTCTTCTATAGACGAGCCAAGCTTGGCTCAGGGGGGCATGGGAGATGTCTTAACAGGCCTCATAGGGGCTTTACTCTCCCAGGGCTATGAAGCTCTAACGGCAACAGCCTTAGCTGTTTATCTTCACGGGGCTTCAGGGCAAAGTCTTCATAAGGATAAAGGGCCCCTTGGCCTCTTAGCCTCAGAGATTGCTAACCATATTCCCCAAATATTAAAAAGATGGGAGAGTAACTCATGATAGACCGGAGAAAGTTCCCCAGATTTTTCACCAAAATTAAGGCCCATTTTCCAGGTGATTCCCAGGGTTATCCTGTGGAAAATGTATCCTGGAAGGGTCTCTTTATCAAAACGGATAAACCCTTTTCTCCAGAGAAGCGATTTATCTTTTTTGAACTGGAATTGCCTGAGATAGGGAAAATACCTGTTTATGGATATATTGTGCATTTTGGAACCCCTGAGGAACCTGGCCTCGGCATCGAGATAGTGGAAATAGATAAAAACTTGACTCCTGTATGGGGCCTCTACATTAAGGCCCTCAACTTTATCCAAGAGGCCAAAGAGGAATATGAAAGGATCACAAGGGAGTTTACGAAACAGGAATGAGCTTAGAACTCCTTTGGGTAATCCTTGCGGGACTGATCTTAGGAAGTTTTCTTAATGTAGTCATTTACAGATTACCCCGTGGGGAGTCCCTTCTTGGCCCCTTCTCCAAGTGTCCATCCTGCGGAAAGACCATTAAGTGGTATCACAATATACCTCTTTTAAGCTATATTATCCTAAAGGGAAGGTGTGCCGAATGCTCAGCCAAGATCTCTCTTCGCTATCCCTTGGTGGAGCTCTTGACTTTGCTTGTCTTGATTGCCCTTTACTTTAAAATTAAGATCCCCTACGGGCTTTCTGCCTTTCTATTCCTCAGTTATTTTACCTTGTCTCTTATCTCTATCTCCTTTATAGACTTAGCCCATAAGGAAATTCCAGATGTTTTGAGTATTCCCCTTCTCTTTGCTGGTTGGATCTTTACTCTTTTGGGAACTAACCCCTTTATAGCTCATTTTTTAGATAGTTTACTTTCTGGCTTTGCAGGGATTGGCCTTCTATTTTTTATTAACGAACTTTACTATCTTGCCGCAAAGAGAGACGGCCTCGGTATGGGGGATTTCAAACTTATGGGGGGGATAGGGGCCTTTCTTGGTTATCAAAGCTTTTTTAATGTGCTTTTCTTTGCCTCCCTTTTAGGCTTGGTCACCTTTTTAGGTTACTTGGGCTATCAAAAAATTTTCCACAAAGAAAGCCAAGAGAGGGAGATATTAAAAATGGAAATACCCTTTGGGCCATTTCTTAGCCTTGCTGCCCTGCTCTATCTCTTTTATCCTCAAAGTCTGCTATAACTGGGGCATGATCAGAAGGCTTAGGCAGGGCCCTTGTTTTGAGATCAATAGTGACCTCTTTTAATTTTTCCTTTAGCGGGGCCGTAACAAAGATATGATCTAAACGCATACCAAGATTCCTCTTAAAGGCAGAGAACTGATAATCCCACCAAGTAAAGAGCCCCCTTTTCTCAGGATAGAGAACCCTAAGGGCATCAAAAAGTCCCCAGTCAAGAAGATGCTTTAAGGCCTTTCTTTCTCGCTCATGAAAACAAACCTGCCCCTCAAGAAGCACAGGATCAAAAACATCTTCAGGCCCTGGAGCTACATTGAAATCTCCACCTAAGAGAAGACACTCCTGGGGAGAGAAAAATCTTTCCAAAAATTCTCGCAATTTGTATAAAAATTGAATTTTATAATAAAAATAATCAGATTCTACAGGGCTACCATTAGGGACATAGATAGAGAAAACATAAAGGTCTCCCCTTTTTCCGCCGATGATGCGTTCTTTGGCTTGAGGATCTTCTTCGTCAAAGCCTTGAAAACCAACCCAAATCTCTTCCAAGGGTTCTTTAGCCACAATGGCTACACCATTTCTTCCCTTCCCACCTGCATGATAAATCTCATAACCCATTGACTGGAAAATATTAGAGGAAATTTTCTCTGTTTTGGTCTCCTGAAGCAAGAGAAAATCAGGTCTTTTTTCCTTCAAAAGTCCTTCAATCTGGCCTTTTCTTATGTTAAAAGAATTTACATTCCAAGTAATGACTCTCATTTCTATATTAGTGCTCTCCTTCAGGGTTGCGAAGGTAGACGGTCCTAATGGGATAGGGAATAACTATACCTTCTTCCTTATAGCGGCGGTGTAACTTCTTAATAAAATCGTGAATCAACTGAAAGCGTGCCCCTGCCTCTTTGCATCTCAAGATCACATTAAAATTAATACTAAAATCACCAAAGGTATGATAGCGAAGAAGAGGTTCAAAATCAGGCACACCCGCAGGGTGAGTTTTCATAAGTTCTTTGGCCACTTCAAGGGTAATCCTTTCCACCCTTTCCAAATCACTATCATAGCTAACTCCTACATTGATTAACACAGATAACTCCTCCATAGGAAGATGATAGTTTAGGATGCGGCTTTGAGCAAGTTTTGCATTAGGAATAATGATAAGATTGTTTTGTTGGGTCTTAATAGTAGTAGTTCTCCAGTTAATGTCCTCAACAAATCCCTCTTCGCCAGATTCTAAACGGATAAAGTCTCCTGGCTTAATCTGCCTTGCCATAAGGATATGGATGCCTGAAAAGAAATTTTCTAAGGTATCTTTAAGGGCAAGACCTACTGCTAAGCCAGCAATACCAAAGGTAGTGATAAAAGGGGCAATATTTATGTCCAAAAGGTGGAGCACAGCTATAAAGGCAATAGAATAGACCGTTATCTTTAAAAAAATCTCTATAAGTGTGATCCTACTTGAAATACCTGTCTTATGGGCTAAATAGAAATCTACAAGCTTAATCAAGAGGCGTGAGCCACTTAAGGCAAGTGAGAGAACAAAAAGAATTAAAAGCCCTTTATTTATCAGCCTGAAGATATGTGCAGGGATTTCTATAAATGAGAGAAATACATGAATAGCAAGTAATAAGCCCCAGAAAAGGATATAATTTTTTAAAACCTCAATTATTACCTCATCCCAGGGAATTTTAGTTCTCTCCGCAAGCCTATGGAGATATTTACTAAGAATTAAACGTAAAATTATAGCACCTAAAAGTATGCCTAAAGAAAATAATATAGGGAAGAGATATTTTGACCAATCCATAATATTATATTCTCATCAAAATCTCAAAGGTAACTAAGTCTTGCTTACCCTTTTTTCAACTCCTTAAAATATCCCATTACCTCAGCAAAGGTAGGCAAAACTTCTTTATCTATAAACTTAAGTATATCTTCTATATCCTTTAGATTAACCTCTCTTTCAAATCTCTCCACTAATTGATGCATTTTTGCATGTGGTTCTTCAAGCTTATCAAGGAGCCCAGCAAGTGATGTATGCGCAAGCTTCATCCTTAAATATTCCATACTTCTCCCCAAGAGACATTTCCTATGATCTCTTTCCACCTGTGGGACCCTACCTCTTATAGCCGAGGAGAGAAACTGCATCTTCCAGTTTACATGACCTAAAATAGCAAGATTAATTAAAGAATTTAGATCTAAATTTTTCAAAGTCTCATCAGTAATAGCTCTCTCCTCAAAGACATAGAGCTCTCCAATGATTTGGTAAGTGAGGGTAATTTCCTCTAATACTCTACACTCAGCTTGAAACTCAGCTAAAACCCTTTTTAATTTTTCCGAGACCTTCCGCAGGTCCTCAATCTCTGAGATCAAAGAAAAACTTCTTTCTTTTGTTTGTAGGGCACTCTCTACTATACTATTGGTCACCGCTGTTTGTTCTTCAACCGCTCCTGCAATGGTAGTTGATGCCTTTTCAACCTCATCAACCATCTCCTTAGTTATCTCTACTTTTTCTACGGCATTCTTGACCTGTTGTGAGAGCTCTTCCATGATGCGTTCAATATCTCCCGTAAAGTCTGAAACCTTTTTAGCAAGTTCTTTTACCTCATTAGCCACAACCGCAAAGCCTTTACCTGCTTCACCTGCACGAGCAGCCTCTATAGAGGCATTGAGAGCAAGAAGATTGGTTTGTTCAGCAATTCCACGGATTATTTCCGTTATGTCTCTAATCTGATGCATAGCCTTTTCAAGACTTAAGACAGTTTCTTGTGTCTCTTCTGCAGAGGCTCTTACCAATTTAGACCGCTCGGCAGTGGCCAAAGTATTTTGAGAAATTTCTGATATAGCACTCTTCATCTCCTCGGTAGACTGTTCAATCAAGGCTATGGCTTCAGTTAATTCTTTTCCACTTTCATCTACCTTATCTACAAGACTATCTATTTGTAAGGCCAAAGGACTAATCTCATTAATACTCTCTTTCTGATTTTTAATAGTATCCACAATCACTTTATTTGCAGTGTTCATCCCCGCTAAGGTCTTCTCAAAGGTCATACTAAGATTGTTAAGGGAAAGCACAATAGGCTTAAAATCATCAAAAACAGAGGATACATTTACCTCTTTAAAATTACCCTTCTCAAGATTTTTAATAACCTTATTAATCTCTTTAAGTGAATTTCTCACGCTCTTATAGGTAAAAATTAAGGCAAGGACTAATAGGGTTGATATTAATAAAAAGAGTATAATTAATGAAAGGAGCATTTTATTCATTTCAGACTGACTTATGCTCGCAAGATAATTAGTTAATTCCATACTCTTAGTCAAAAGCCTTTCTACCTCTTCATCAATTTTTAGAACCAGTTCCTCTTCACAGGTTGAGATATATCTGTCCATTTTGTCTAAAAATTCCTCGTAGCCTTTATCTACCTCTTTCAAAAGATCTAAGGCCTTCTCATCAGCAAGACTTTTTACATTCTTGCTATTCCCCTTGCCCTCCTTTAAATAACTAAATGCCTCCTTCACATTATTTTTTGATTTTTTTATTTTTTCAGCATATAAACTGCTTTTTTGTTTAATCTCACAGAAGAAATGGGCATCCTTAAGATAAGCTTGCGTGCTAAGGCTAAGAATCCCCGCTTGATTGATCAAAACCCCAAAACTCCTTAATTGATTAACTTCATAGAGGAAATAAAAAAAGATTACCAAAAGGGCTATAAAAATTGGAATAAAGGTTAAGAACAGCCTGGCAATGATAGATTTTCTCATCCCAACCCTCCGCAATGAAGTATTGAAACTTAAACTTAATTATATAGAAAAATTTTCAGATTTGACAAGAACAATTTAAAAATTAGGTAACTGCTTCAAGGGTTCTATTTACACTGATCAGGTGCAAAATGAATTTAGTTTTGGAATTGAATCCAAAAAAAATTATGCTACAATGAAAAATAATTTACCATTCGACCTGGGGGGTGGATATGTTTAAGAGTATCAAAGGAAAAATATTATTAACGGTTATTGTTCTTTTGCTCTTTGTTGCTCTTTTTATCTTTACCTTGCAAAGCCTAAATACCTATCAGCAGGTAAAAAGAACTATTATCACAGGGGCTGAGGGTATTATCATTCAGGGAGAAAACATTCGCAAAAATTTTGGTAAGCTTCATGAAGCTGGTCTCTTTAAGAGCCAGATGGAAGATCTAAAGAGGCGGGCTCTTGAGGCTAAAGCTGAAGGAAACGAGGCTAAGTATAAAGCCATCATCAATGAATTTATGAATATGGTGCCTGTTGTCCAGGCTATGAAGACCCTCAAAGAGGGAGAAAAAGATGGGGGCTATCTCTTCAGAGTTCCCAAGGAACAACCCCGTAACCCCAACAATACCCCTGATGAATTAGAAAAAGTGGTCTTACAAAAATATCAAAAAGGTGAGATCAAGGGAACCTTTGTCATAGAGGGAAAATATAAGGATCCTCAGACTGGAAAAGAGAGGAAGGCCATACGTGTCTTTAGACCAATCTACCTCACGGAAGACTGTTTGATCTGCCATGGGGACCCTGCTCGTTCTTATGAACTATGGGGTAACAGAGAGGGGAAGGACCTTACCGGAGGGCCTATGGAAAACTGGAAGGCTGGAGATATAAGAGGTGCCTTTGAAATCATTTACTTCCTTGATAGCCATCTAAATAGACTCTACGTAGTTATAGGCCTTCTTGCCTTAGCTACCTTTACTGTACTCCTTCTCGCCCTTTTTTGGATCAGATACTTTATGACCAAAAATCTGGAAAAACCTCTTCATCAGGTCATTGAGGTCACAGAAAAAATTGCTCAGGGAGACCTCTCCTATTCTTTTACCTATGATCGGGAAGATGAGTTAAAAAGGTTAATTACAGCCTTAGAGGAGATGCGCCTTGGCCTTATTGAGCTGGTTAAAGGGCTTCTCTCCTCCTTCCAAGAGCTTTTACAAACTACAGGGCTCATGAGAGATAAAAGCCTAAACCTTGACGAATCTGCCCTAAATCTTTCTCAAATTACGGAAATGGTCAATCAAAAGATTGTGGACATCAACATGAAACTCAATGAGGTATCCCACTCTTTTGAACAGATGAATATTGCTATTCAAGAGATAACCCAAAGCGTGTTAAAGACCACAGAAATGACCAAAGAGGCTAAAACGAGGACAGACCTTGCCCATCAGGTAGTAGAGAAACTCTCCGAGGACTCTAAAAAGATTGGAGAGATTGTAACCCTCATTAATAACATAGCTGAGGCTACCAATCTCCTTGCCTTGAATGCCTCTATTGAGGCAGCAAGGGCTGGAGAGGCAGGTAAAGGCTTTGCAGTCGTAGCTAATGAAGTTAAAGAGCTTGCCAAACAGACCCAAAGGGCTACTAAAAATATTGAAGAGATGATCTCTGAAGTGCAAAAGAATATCGAGAGTTCCATCTCCTCTATTGATGCCATTAGAGAAATTGTAAACCAAATCAACGATGCTGCGAGCGTCATTGCCAGTGCCACAGAAGAGCAAACCATCACCGTGGGTGAGGTTAATACCTATTTACAGGATACAGCTTATTATACCAGTGAAATTGGCACTTCTATGGAGGAATTAGTAAAAGCGGTAGAAAACCTCAAAGAAGTATCCAGGACAAACTTGGCTACTGCAGAAAAATTAAGAGAACTTGCTGAGAACCTAAAAGATATTTCTAACAGATTTAAACTTTAAGGTAAAATAGATGTCGCTAATCAAAAAGGAGAGACAAACAAGGGAAACCTATATAACCATTAATCTTGATCTCTATGGTGAATATTTGGAAAAAAGCAAAATTACCACAGGGATTGGCTTTCTTGACCACATGCTTGAGCTCTTTTCTTTCCACTCAGGGGTGATCTTTGAGCTCACTGCTGAAGGAGACCTTGAGGTTGATTTTCATCACACTGTTGAGGATATTGGGATTACCCTTGGCCAGGCCTTAGAAGCTGCTCTTGGGGAGAGACAAGGCCTTGCCCGCTACGGAGAGGCCACCATCCCTATGGAAGAGGCCCTCTCCCAGGCAGTTATTGACCTTGCCCGAAGGCCCTTCCTCGTCTATCAAGTCACCTTTCCTGTGGAAAGGATTGGAACCTTTGACACAGAACTTGT
>Ga0105163_1001642_pt1 | contig 11535 bp, 9 predicted proteins | sample JNZ110809AmetaG_FD_81531 | JGI IMG/M metagenome (GOLD analysis project Ga0105163, IMG submission 81531) | Hot spring microbial communities from Jinze hot spring, China to study Microbial Dark Matter (Phase II) - JNZ 110809A | ecosystem: Environmental > Aquatic > Thermal springs > Hot (42-90C) >... | reverse complement strand
TTATTCGACTCCTTAGTGAGTCTAGGAAGCGCTATAGGCGCCTATCTTGGGCCATCAACCGCGCAGATATTTGGCTTTACATTCACGTTTGTTTTATCAGGAATAGTCTTCTTTTCGGCGTATCTATCATTTAAAGCGTCATTAAAGAGATAACCTAGGAGAAAGAGTTATTCGCATCTGATACCGTGATGTCTCTAACTATCTTAGGATCTAGCAAAGTACAAGATACATAGGCGATTTTTGAAGATGAAAAAGAAAACATAGCCTCTTCAGTTGTTGATATTTTGGGTACTTTGGGGGATGTCTACATGTCAAAGAAGGGAAAGAAGAAGGCTGAAGAAAAGAAAGCTGAAGAAAGTAAAACAGCATCCAAGTAAATTCATAGCGATATTTTAACCAAAATCCAAAATAACCCCACTTTTTCTATCGCCCTTTTAGCCGCATATATTGGATTCTTTTGATCACTTAAAAACAGCTTTAAGCCGTGTTTACACACCTATTGGTTGCTGTATATTTTCTCAAGGGAGTTAAAAGCAGTATTTGATATCTCTAAATTCATAGCATAGTTTAGAAACTTCACGTTTTATGTTTTCAGGATTCTCTCCGTCAACTGCTCTTTTGATTAATTCTGCAATCTTTAACATTTCAGGCGTTTTCATTCCACGTCTGGTAACTTCACAAGTTCCAATTCTCACAGCAGTGTCAACTATTATGTTTGCACGCTCAAGCTTATCTGCAAACTCTCTACTCCGTTCAGGGGTTTCGAAGTCTAGGATCAATTGATGAGAGTTTGTGAAACCCATTTCCAGGCATTTAACTGGAAAGCCATACTCGTAAAGCGCCTTTGCTAATTCCCTTGAATTACTGATGACTTGTTCAGCATACTCTCTGCCAAACCTCTTCATTTCAGCTAAAGCTAATGTTAAAGCAGCTATACGGTTCCAATGGGCATTATCTACAAACCTTGGAAAAATTTTTCCTTTAATAATCTCTCCATGAAATTTATCCGCTAGAATTATGCCTCCCTGAGGACCGAAGAAGGATTTGTGTGTGGATCCGAAAAGTGCATGTGCTCCTTCTCTAAGCGGGTCCTGGAACTGCGCCCCAGCTATTAATCCTAAGACATGGGAGCCATCGAATCCTATGTGAGCTCCACTTTCTATGGCTACTTTGGCTAATTGCCTCACTGGGTGTGGAAAAAGAATTAGGCTTGCTCCGAAAATTACGATTTTCGGTTTTACATGTCTAATGACTTCTTCAGCCTTTTCCACGTTAATGTTCATTTTTGCCTTTTCAAAAGGGAAAGGAATCAGTTTTAGGCCTAAAAGCCCAGCTAAGCCTATTTTGCTCAAGCCTGGGTAACCACCATCCTCCTCAGAAACACACATGAGCACATCACCGGGTCTGGCAAAGCATGCTAGAAAAATTAGGTCTGCAATGTGTCCTGAAAGGGGACGTAGATCAGCCGTTTCAGCCTTAAAAACTTCCTTAGCTAACTCTTCGCCGTAATGCTCTATTTCATCTAGAAACTTGGTTCCCCTGTAAAAGCCATCTCGCGAGGTATAACGGTGCCCAAGATCAGATGAAAGAAGACTGCGCACGGCAGGACTCATGACGTTTTCTGAAGGAATAAGATTTAGGCAGTTTCTTTCACGCCATTCTTCATGCTTTGAAACGAGGCTTAAAATCTCATCGATCATAAATCTTTCCTTCGACGCTTCAGCTTATTTAAGTAACTGTTACAGGTTGATTATAACATTAACACTATGCTACATAAAATGTTGGCTCTCACCTAAATAATGGATTTTTCACATTCTAAAACTAATTTTAGCAATTTTTATTTGATTTTCTTTTTTGTCATAAAATTTGAAGGATTTTGGAGGGCATAATCGACGCCGCAGCATATAGGAAGTGTGGCTGTCAGACAACATGCTCTAATGAGAAGAATGTAGAAAAAGGCAAAGGGTTAAAAGTTTTGTTACTCTGGTGGGATTTCTTTGAAGGCTAATTCTATGTCTATTCCTCGCTTAGCCCTATAGATCTTTGATACCCAAAATATTATGAAGCCTATCAGGAATATTAGTGCGATCATTATTAGGGACTCGGGTGCGTTTGCAAGCAAAGTGTCCTCCGTAAGGTAGAAGTAGCTTACAAATATCCCTACAGCCACATCCAGCAGCGCTATGATTGAGAATGCTGGGATTCCAAGTATTCTCCATTTCACTGTTGATTGTTCGAAAATTCCCGGCCGCCTATATGGGAAAACTATTCCAGCTATTCCTACAATTATCGCTATTATTGCTAGTGCAAAGATGCTTGAAACCATAGTTAACCATTGAACTGTACAGTATAATGCCAAGAAGATTTGGGCCAGTATAAAGATTAAAATAGCATTTATCACCGGGGTACGGAACCTTTCACTTACATATGAAAGTTTTTCTGGAGCTATCCTATCGAAAGCCCATGCCAACATTATCCTGCTGTTGAGCATGATGTTCTGCGGAACAAACCACACTCCCCATATCAGGTATCCAATGCTCATCAGCAAGTATATTATCACCTGATCCGTGAGCAAGCCGACGAATGACGGGAAGTATGGTGGAATAGCTAGGTTATATTCTCCAGTCCACCATAGATGGCCGATAGCATACCAGAATTGGATACCAATAGTTCTTATGAATAGGTATGCTAAAACTGCAGACCAAATGCCAAGAACTATGGTTGCGAGTGGCCCCCCTAGAAGCTGCGACTTCTTAACATCCTTTATTTCGCCAGCCATGAAGGTTGAGCCTATGCAGTATGGCATGTACGTGTAGAATAGAGGGATAAGCAGTAGCAGAGAGCACCAACTAAAATCGGGATTTAAGTTTGCGCCGAGGCTTCTGGCAGTCTCTATTAAATGATTGTAGCTATCAGCTTCGCCTGTAAGCCATCCAGAGGCAGCGTTAAATCGGCTTATAAATGCGGCATTATCATTAAAGAGCATAAGCCCGATAAATATGGCTAGCCCTATAAGTAGAAGAGTGAAGGCCACGTTTTGAAGTTTGAAAAAGGTTTCAGTACCTACAATTGAAAGCAGCAGTGAAATAAAAAGTACAACAACTGCTATCGCCCAAGCTGCCCATGTAGACTGTAAAAGTACTCCTAAATCAATAAGCGCTTGATTCCGCGTTATAGCGCCCCATGTTGAAACAATTGGAGCGAGGCCATAGCTTGTGAAGGCGTAAGCCCCCCAGGCAGCCCAGAAGGATAGCCAAACAACCCAGGCGAAGCTAACCATAAAGCCTAAGCTTGGATGGAGAGACCTACTCACGTAATGGTAGTCGCCTCCAGATCTAGGCATTAAAGCCGCGAAGAGTGCATATAGGGTTACTTGAGGTAGAACGAATATTGTAGTCAAGAGTGCTCCAACAGATAGATCTGCTCCAGGCGAGGTTATAGCTCCCCAGAAGAAAACATATGTTAAAACAAAGCCAAAAGCAGTCCAAAAGATGTTAAACATGAAAACCCTTGGACTTGTAGCGACTCTAACCAGCCCACTTGCCTTTCTTACAAATGGAGCTTGCCTTTCACCCATCACGATTCCCTATACCTAAGCAAATGGACTGTTTTAAATGTTAAAGTTTTTAAAAATTGTGGTGTCATACGCTTAATTATCTCTCAGCCTCTTCCACGTCAGTGTACCACTTAACCTTAGTGCCTACTTTCGATCGCAAACGCCACTTTAGAGTTTTAGGTTCACGCTCAATTGTAATGGAGAGCCCAGATATTTTGTCTAGAACGTTTCTTTTATCTTCTTTAGGGATGTTCACGTGGGCTATGAAATCTCTTAAGATTTCCAAGTTACTTGTTACAGTGTAGTAAAATCCCCAGTCATCAGCCAGTAGTTTAGCTATGTATCTGCCATTTATAGCCTTGTCATCATCACTTACTTCATAAGCTCTAAAGAGAGCTAGTAAGTCCTTCAAATCCTTCTCCGTTATCTTTGCTATCTGAAGTTTTTCCAAGACAAGATCCGATAGGGGAATAGTTGGATAATCTAATTCAAGCCTATCTTTGAAATTTATTGTGTGGCTCATTCTAAGTTTATCTAGAAAAACATCCACTTTTACGCCTGAGTTCGGCTTATAAAAGAAAAATCGCCCCTCGTGGATAAGCATGTCCCTCTTAAGCTCATAACCCAACTCCTTCAAAAGGGAGCATATTTTAGGTCCATGCTTACTATATGCCATGAAGTCAATGTCCGTTAGTTGCCTTTGTAAACTGTTTAAAATATATGTGTATTTTGAGCACTTAATTCTAATAGCTACTGCGCCCATAATTCTCAGGGTTAATTCTCTACGTTTAGCCTCCTCAACAATTCTAATGGCTTCTGCAACTATATCCTCAGGCATGTCTCTACACTCCAGCTACAAGAGTCTATCCAAATTATTATGCTTTTTATATACTTAACTAAAAAGCACTTTTTACATCGCTAAAAGCACGCTGAATCGCCCAAATAACCTCATAAGCGTAAGTTGAGGAAGAGCGATCATTAGTAGGCCTATAGCCTTTATGAGAAAAGGAAATAGAGTTTTTCCCTAGAGGTTATTAACGTATTAATCCTTTTACGATTACCGGTGGAGCGCCTGCGTCGGTAGATCCGCTTATCAAATGAGCCAGAGTGGATACTACATCCTTCATTTTTTCTAGGAGTGGTGCCTTCCATTGAAAAATAATCTATTGAATAAGTTTTTGGTTTTCCTTCTCGATAATTTTTCTATTTCTCCTCTGCTTTTCTCCGGGTCTTCAATTTTCATGTAAAGTGTTCGTATTTAATGCCTTCCCTCCTTCTGTTAAGCCTTCTATGCGACCGAAGGAGCATACTGGATCAGCTGACTCATATACCGTCGTGCTTGGATTTAAATAAGCGCCGTCGCCATATATGATGACCTCCACTTTCTCCCCCAAGCACTCTCCTCTGGATTTCCTTTGCAACTGCGAAGGATTCTCAGGAGCTAGCTTTATTAAATCTTCAGAATAAATGTTGAATCCTAATAAATCCCACTTAGACCAAGATACTTCGGCAAACACTTACCCCTCCAAATTTAACTAAGATCTAATGAAGCAAAAAGGTATACATAAATAATAAAAATACGAAGCTATCAAACCATAGTAAAGTAAGGCTTTCAGAGCTTTAAAGCGTTCCCTTGAAAAGGGAGTGAGTAGAATCGTTATAGGCGCTATCAATTTGAAGAGCATCGTAGTGGAGATTTCTAGGAACAAGTGGTGCTCAAAAATGTTTCATGTCATTGCTGGCTATAAAGTTCTGCCATATAGGTGGAATCTATTTTTCCCATACATTGCTAATGTTTATAAATGCAGTACAACAATTCTCTGAGACAAGGTGTTCCATTATGGAGACATCTTGGAAGGCCTCAGATCAAAAGATAATGGGGGATGCCCTTAAGATAGTTAATGAAGGTGCAAAATTAAAGGTTAATCTGAGATTACTCGGCGCCTTAGCTATAAGGATTCACTGTGAAGAATTCAGCGAACTTCACAGGAAACTGAAGAGGCTTGGCTCAGAGGACAGAGTCTTCACAGATATAGATCTTATTGGCTATAGTAAAGAGCGAAATAAAGTTAGGATGCTTATGGAAGATGTTTTCGGCTTTAGGTATTCGGACCAATTTATGCTCATGCATGGTAAGGAAAGACTTCTATACTTCCATCCTGAAGGGCTTTATCATGTTGACATTTTCTTTGACAAGCTGAAATTCAGCCATGACATTTACTTTGGTTCAAGTCAAGATAAAGGGAGGTTGAGTTTAGATTTCCCAACGATCTCGCTAGCGGATCTTTTGCTGGAAAAGCTTCAGATACATGAGATAAACGAAAAAGATATAAAAGATATTATTGTGCTTCTCAGAGCGCATGATATAAGCGTTGAGGATCAAAAGGAAGCAATTAACGCTAAATATATTGCGAAGGTTCTTGCTGATGACTGGGGATTTTGGTATGACGCGAAAATGAACTTAGATAAGGTTAGATTTTACATGGGGAAGTACTTGGAGGATGGAATTTTATCCAAGATGGATTTTGAAGACGTATGTGGGAAATTGGAGAAGCTTATCAACTTTATAGATGGGGAGCCTAAAACTAAGAACTGGAAAAAGCGGGAAAAAATTGGGACAAATAAAAAATGGTGGAGGCCTGTTGAGGAAATTATGCGTTAGCCAATGTGTGTCAGTATTTAACCAGCCACGAATAGGAAGTCCTTGATTTTTCCATCTGAAAGCTGTATTAGAGCTCCCCTCAGTATTCCCTCTTGGTATTCGCTTCCAGGGTTTAGGCATAGGGTACGGCCTATTTTAGCAAATCCTTTAGATTCGTGAATATGTCCATGTAGCCCTAAAAGAGGCTGATGCTTAATTATGGCGTCCTTTACTGCTTTGCTCCCCACAGGCGCCATTTTAACTCTGCCTCCAGGTTCAAGCTTCGGCCTCATGTTTTCATCCAGCTCCGGCGCAAGGTCTATTCCTGAATCATAGGGGGGTACATGAATGTTAAATATTGCTTTATTGGGATTCTTGATTTCTGATGCAAGTTGATCTATTTTCCTAAATAACTCGTCATCTGCTATGTCTCTGGGACATTTCCATGGGGTGATGTTGGAGTATCCTAAACTTAGCATTTCAATATCATCTTCTATCGTGATGACTTTCTCGTTTGGGTTTATTACGCATTCAGAACTGTTTAAGATCTGATCAATGATTTGGATGTCATCATTGCCTGGGGAAATGAAGCATTTTGTTTTTGTTCCTTTCAATCGTTTTTCAGCGAACTCCAACCATCTTTTAAGCTCTTTTATGGATAGATCTGTAAATAGCTCGTTTATTTTTTTCTCGTTGTTGAATAGTTCCTCAACTTCTACCGGGTTTGTGATGTACGGGTAGTATCCAACATTCCTTATCTTCTGGATCAATTCCTCTAGGGGTTTCCCCTCGTTTACTGTTATGTTCTCGCCCAGGAATCTACACTGGAATGTGCCATCGGCTTTCTCGATTATCGGTAGGATAGCCTTTCCGGTAATGTCTCCTCCGAGAATTATAACGTCAGCTTTGTAAAATGATGCAGCGTTTATGAATTTTTTGAAGCATACTTCTGATCCATGTATGTCTGTAGTGAAGTATATGCGCATTTTCGTCATTTCAGCTTTACACCGTTTGGCATATTATTCTGGAGGTATTTCCTTAAAGGATAGCTCCAGAGGTATTCCTGTCCTTTTGTGATATATCGAAGATATAAAGTATATGACTAGTCCAAGAGCGTAAAGGCCAAAGGTAAATGCCAGTATTATTGGGTCGATGGTTCCAACCATTGTAGGCGATAGGCTGGCGTACCCTAGCCAGACAGCGATTATTATTGAGAGAATCGCTAAAAGCGTGAGTAATGGAATAGGACCTATTTTCTTCCTGACGATTGCCGGAGCTTTCTCGTAGATGTCCTTTCTTCTGTATGGGAACACTATAGCTGAGATTGAGGCGATTATTTGTAGTATCATCCATCCAAAAACTATGTATGCGAAATAGCTTAGAAGTGGTGTCCACAACCATGCTGCTTGAAGGATTATCGCAATTATTGTGACGAAAATCAGCGCCATGTACGGTGAGTTGTAGCGTCGATCAACCTTTGATAAGGCTGTTGGTAGTACTCTGTCAAACGACCAAGCGAAAACAAATCTGACTGTTAGCATTATATATGTTAGGATTGCAGCCAATATCATCATTGACCATGTGAATAGGTAGAAGCAGTAAACAGCCGTATTGGTTGCGTAGCGGAATAGGAATGGGAAGAAAGGCTCAGCGAAGGGCAGGTTATACGCTGGATGCCCTGTTTCCGCTAGGTATGAGATGGCTCCTACGAAGATGCCGCCCATTCCTGCGTATGTAGCATAGTAGCCAAGCCAAGATATTAAGCCGAAGATTATGACGGCACCTATTATTGCGATGAATTGGGATCTTTGTACATCCTTTATTTCTCCAGCTACATAAATGGTGGAGTTGAATCCCAAGAAGTTTATGTATGTGAAGGCAAGTCCTAGCAATGTGGCTTCAATAAGGAATTTTCCTGGATGCCCTGCCTCTTTTGCAGCTTCTATCACTGCATGATGGTCCATTCCCGTCTGAGCTGAAAAGTTTGCTACAAAATTTTCCGGCCCCAGTGAAAGCAGGGTCGCTACATAAACTACGAATCCAACGAGTACTAGGATGAAGAAGATCCAAAGCGCTATGGTCGAGGCTTTTGCTCCTCTAGATATGATTACCGCGCATATCAGGTAGTATATTACCGCGAATATGAAGGTGAACTCTGTGGACGCTACAAAAGATGCTAGCTCCACGTATCCTAAAGCCTCAAGTATCGGGGCTAGAGCCCATTGAGTGAACCATGGGACGTAGGAACCAGCAACGCTGAGGAGAACCATAAAGAGGAAGAAGTTGCACATGAAGCCTATGGCGGGGTGAAGGGTTCTACTTATCCAGATGTAGTCTCCGCCTGATCTAGGCATTGCAGTAGAGTATACAGCGTAGAAAAGCCCAACTATTATGCTTATTGGGATAGATAATAAAGCTGTCATGGGGAGGTCTACGCCTGGATATATAGCTGATGCCCAGACACCATAGACGAATATTGCCGTGGGTGCCATCACCATTATGTTCAGCACCATAGCGTCCCAAGCGGATATATTCCTCACAAGCCCTGAAGACTTTCTAACGAAAACCTCCTTCTTCTCCATAAATCACCCTTCTATTTTCTATTGTTACATAAAAACTGAGGTTATTGCTATTTTTAATATAAAAATTGTGGTTGATGCGGTTTCAGCGTGAAGAATTGGAGTAAAAGTTGCTCATCACTTAATGAGACTATCTATGGTTATGTACTCCTTAGGTATAACCGCCCTAACACCCTTCTTGGGGTCTACAGCCTGATTTATTTCCAAGCTTACAGCGAGACTTCCAAACATGTAGGCTTCTTCAAAACTCCAGCTATGTTCACGCATAAGTGCGTTAACAGCTGATTCTGCAGCTAGGGCGGCGGCTTCATTTAGGTTTTCGCCACATGCAAGTATTTCAAAGTTGTCGGGAGTTTCTAGAATAGGCCATTCTGGAGTTTTATTTTTGATGATAGAGAAGCGTAGCAACACTTCTCCAGCGACTTCAACAGATGAGACGCATAGTTCCCCGTCAGCCTGCAAGGCATGGAGGTCACCTGCTGCAAATAATGCCCCATCCGTGAATACGGGAAGGTAAAGCCTCGTCCCTGCAGTTAAGTTTTTAACATCCATATTTCCTCCATGTCTACCCAAAGACCCAGTGGGCACTTCACCCAATTCGGGGCTAACTCCTATCGTTCCTATCATAGGTCTAGTTTTAACACGAACTTTCTGGTCAAATATTGCGAATCCATCTTTTATCTTTACCATTTTTACGCTTGGGTTGAAGTTTTTTGAGCTAAGCACCCCGTTTTTGGGAACAACCACTATGACTCCCTGATCTGCTGTTTTCACATCTAATATATCCACAACAAGGGTATCTCCAGCTTCAGCGCCCTCGATAAATAGTGGTCCTGTTGCTCCATTCACCTTGGACCAGTCTATTCTCTCCAATAGATCACTTTCACTTCTAATTTGACCACCTAAAGCATCTTCCGTCTCAATAATAACGAGTTCTCCAGGCTTAACATAATCCACAGGGCTGTTTTTGGAACTGAAACTGTATACAACTTTGCTTCGAGAAATCACTTTCACAAACTATTCCTCCATTTTGGCAATTTACCTCTCTAATAAATCTTGTTTCCTACTTATAGACTTATGGAGCTAATGCATAATTTGGGCTTTTATGGAAATATTCAGCTGAAGCATCTATTTCTTGACGGGGGAACTGAACCCTATAAAGAGACTTTTCACCATGTAATTGATATTGCGTTTTGTAGGCATACTTTAACGCATTTCAGGCATCTAGTGCACAATTGGGGGTCATATGGGTTCTTTTTCTTCATCTTTTATGCAGGGTGCCGGACGAATACTGCCGGGTCACATATGTATAGGCATTTGCTGCATGTTCGTGGGTCTATTCCACCTGTAGCGTTTCCACACTTTGAATAATCAATTTTTATCTTCGTCTTACCCATGATTCACTCCCCCTCAGTATTTGCCCCTTAATCATGGAATTGTTTCTCTCTGGACAAGCGTTATGACATTGTGGGGGACAAATATCCCCCAGAGGCCACAGCCGAAGCACTTTGTCAAGTCGATTATGTCTCTTTCAAGGGTTGGGCTATAGCGTATTGCGTTAAATTGGCATCTGGACACGCATAATTTACAGCCTTGACATAGGTCTGGGTTAACTTCAGCCACGTACTCAGCCTTATGGACAGTGTATAATTCGAAGTTCATTCTTAATCGAAGCCCGCCGCATTGAGGAACCTCGCAGGAGCATATTGCATTTATATAAGGTACTTGCTGAAACCACACTGTGGCTACGCGTTCCTTTAAGGTTTTGCTCCTCAAGCGCTTTAACAGCTTCTTCACGGTTATGCGCAGCTTTGTTTTCAGGGATGAATCTGGGCAGCTTTTCTATCACACCTGAGAGCAGACCAAAGTTTATTCAACAAGCGTCTTTTATGCCCTTCTGCATCATTCTACACATGCAATAGTTTTTAACTATAGGCTCAGCAACCAAGTTCATCATTATTAACTTAGCTTTCTCGATCGGGATCACTCGTCCAGAGTGTCCATCCGCCCTCACAGGGTTGCGTTTTGGGCTTTCTGAATGAATCATACTTTCAACGCTCCAGCGCAGTATCCGCCCTATTATAGGCATTTTAAGCTTGTAGCCATCCCTATAGAGGATATTCCCATTATCTTCCAAATGTAAACTTGTTAAAAGTTTTTACATTGCTCTTTAAGGTAAGCCTGCAGGTTCATAGATTCAGCAAGCTCGTTTGAATAGTTCCTTGCGTTTAAGTACCATTTGCCGCCTGTGTCATGCTTCGTACACCACTTACACATAAACCCAAAAACCCATAACCACTATCTGAAGTTAAGGGTATCTCATACTAATTTTTAAACTAACCAACTTCTGGAGGCGAGGTTTATAGAGTTGATTTGTTTCCTCGCTATTAAAGAGGATATTTTTCGAGGAATGTAAAACCAAGACAGTCTTGGGCGGGAATAACCATCCGCCTTAGTGATAGGCAGCCACCGCGACTTATACATAGTAAATTAACTTAGCGGTGTTCAGGCTAATGCCCGCCAAATGATGCGCTTTTAGCTGACTATCCTCTGCTCAAAGTCGTAGATTTCAGTCTTCACGCCATGACTCGAAGAAGCCTCCGCACTTAAAAATGGAGGAGATGATTTGAACCCGAAAATATGGTGGGGCTGCCCGGATTTGAACCGGGGTCCCGAGAGCCCAAGTCTCGGAGCCTAGGCCAAGCTAGCCGACAGCCCCGCTGTGCATCCTTTAGTAAGATCTTTAGGGATAGATTTAA
>Ga0105163_1001640_pt1 | contig 11553 bp, 10 predicted proteins | sample JNZ110809AmetaG_FD_81531 | JGI IMG/M metagenome (GOLD analysis project Ga0105163, IMG submission 81531) | Hot spring microbial communities from Jinze hot spring, China to study Microbial Dark Matter (Phase II) - JNZ 110809A | ecosystem: Environmental > Aquatic > Thermal springs > Hot (42-90C) >... | reverse complement strand
TTCGTCACCCAACCCAAAATCCTGTCGGTGATAATTGACATTCTCGTTCTCCTGTTCAACCTGAAGGGATTTTTTCTTAAAGGAGGGTAAGGTTTCCTCCGACAAGTTACTGGAACTCGCTAAGGTGATTAACAAACACTTTCGGTTACCCGATATCGTCTATCTCAAACTCATCGACCCTATTATACGAGAACTTTACGTGAAGGTGTTGTTGAGTTTACAAACAGGGGGAGTTCCCCTCACCCGCAGGGTCGGGAAAGACACCTACCTTTACCTGACCAAGTATCGTGATTCGTTCCTTGTCGGTCTTCTCAAGTTCTTCTAAGTGTGTCGTCGCCGACGGGACTTCCCTTTACCTTTCTTCTTCTCCTTCGGGGATGAGACATGTAACTTGTATGAGTCAAGGATTTGTTTCGTCGTGACAACGACACCCGTGTCGGGTTCATCCCTCAGAAGGTATTCCACTTCTTGAATCGCCCTTATCACTTCGTTACTCTTCTTGACGGGGTGTAGGGCGATGTCGGCGGGTAGGACAGTTTTGTGTCCGAGGAACTCCACTGGGTAAGGGTAAGGGACTGGTAGGTTTTGAGTTCTACGGGAGATTTCCCAGAGGTGGGCGAGGAACATTTTCGCCGTTTTGATAATCGCCGTCAGGTGAACCCTAAGGGGCGTCCAGTCGGGTCGGGTCTGAGATAACTTCTCCTTCCAAACATAGTAATAGACCCCGTAGAAAGAGGGAGACCGTGAGTAACACTTCAAAATGTTGGATACCACCACCCACAGGTAGGATTTCACTTGAGGGTTGTAGTGACCTCTTTCCCCTTTCGTGTATTTTTCCAATTTACCGTCCACGACACCGAACCCACAGAACCGCCACAGGTTCGTGACGTAAGCCCTCGCCGCCGGGTTTCCCGTCAACCCTATCAATTTCCCGAAGGACAATTCACCGACCCCCGGAATGTATTTACCCCATTCCCTCCATTCGGGAAGGGTGGAGGCGACTTCGGCGATTTTCGTTTCCGTCCAATCCTTTATATCGTAGGCGAACTGAAGTCTGTAGGAGACCCATTCGTTAATTCTGGAGTGTGAGAGGAATTCCCTTAAGATGTCCGATTTTTGAAACTGTGACAGGAGTTGAATTTCCCTGAAGGTGGCATACCAAAGACGGGTATACTTTCGTAGTTCGTCGTAGGGGGGTTTGTAGAGGAGGTCTTTGTCGAGACGGACTGTCGGTCGATACACCGCCCGTGGGGTATACCTCGTCATGTAAAAAACATCTTCAAACGTCATCTCCATACTCAACATACCTCCTTCCATACGTGATTTTCGTTGGAGATAGGGGGAGAAGGGAGGGTTTCCCTTCCCCCCTTTCGTCGGTTCTCATTATAACACAAAGTGGCGAGTGTGTAAGTAGGTTCACGTTTTTCACATCGTAATTCGCAATGACTTTCGTTTTCACATTTCACGAATCTCCCATCGGTTCGGGAGATGGTTTCGTTCTCAAATCCACGCTACCTGACTCGGGTCTCGTCCATGTTGTCGTTTACTTCACGGGGGTCAACCCCGTTTTCGCTTACTCAACCGTTCCCAGAAAGTCACGGTTCCGCCAACGATTCCGTCAGCGCCATCGTTTTGTGTTAAATCACGAAGAAAGTGTCGGGTTCGCCAATCATTTCGTTTCAATTATCACGTCAAACGGGTCGGTTTCGCAACCTGTTTCATTTTAAAAGTTCACGACAACGACTTCGGGTTGAGAACGGTTCTCGGTTTCTATATTTCACGCTGAAATCGTCGTCTCCGTCCCTACACTCGTTTCAAACCCACGATTCTTAGACCATTTTCGTCTCTGACCTCGTTTAGGGACTTCACGAACCAGTTTTTCAGGGTGAGTTCCAAGTTTCGTTTTCAAAGTCACGACCACAATCTCGGGTTCGATAACCTCGTCGTTTGTCTGACTACGTGACCCTTGATTTAATTGTGATCACGTGTCAAGAGTTGGGTTCGTATTTTCTGTCGTTTCCCTTCACACGATTTGGTGACAATCACGACTCCAGTATCGGGTTTGTATACTTTACCGTTTTCCTTCACATCCCCCCTTTCGTTTCGTAGTGGTTTGAAACTCACGGTTCGGTAATCGGGGTTCGTCAAATTTTTCGTTTACCGTCAGGTCACAAACTCAACTTCGGTTACGATTAAGGCATCGTTTTAAGGTTCACGTCTTGTATACCGGTCACGACGAGTGACAAACCGTTTTAAAGTTCACGGGTTTTTGCCCGGTTCCCCTTGACATCTCGTTTTTAAACTTCACGATACGACTTTCGTTTCCGAATTATATATCGTTCGTCCACGGTTACCTTTACTGTTCTCGTAAACCCCATCGTTTACAAAAATTCACACCAGACGCATTAGTTGCGTGTCCTGTATCGTTTCCGACGAAAATTATAACACAGGGGAGAGGTGAGTGTCAAGACCCCGAGGGTCTTTACAAAGAACGAAAAGTGATTTATAATTTCCGGTCGGAGACCGTGAAAACTTCAACGAAAGGAGGACGGTTACGATGTCATTGAAATTTGAAAGTTCACGAGAATTCTGTTACGGAGAACCTATAAAGGAAATTGACCTTGGGGACGGTTTCAAATTGGAAGTCCGACGGGTGTGGATGCTTAAAAGGGATGAGAAATGGTGGGACGCCTACGTTGAAGAAGGTCCCCACTACGAATGTTTCGGTTACAACCTCTTCTACCAAAACGTTCACCTGTGGACTTGGATAGATTACATCAGGCAAATTACCCTCAAGGAGGCGGGACGAATCCCCCTTGACCCACACCTTCTCCAACTGTCCATAGATAACCTCCTCCCTAAGGTCAGAAGATTGATAGACGAACTCAAAACGCTCCAAATCCCGAAACTGGCGGAGGAATATCACAGTCTCTTGAAACAAAAGGAAGAGTTGGAAGACTTCCTGAGTAACAAAAAATGGAGATTTTTCAGGTGTGAAGAATGTGGTTACGAGTCGTTCAATTACGATGAGTTCGCCGTCTACAGAAAAGTTGAAGAGGGAGAACATGTTTGGGTCTACGACCGTTGTCCGAAATGTAAAAGTGAGGAAATTGAGGTGGTGGAAGTCGTTTCCCCCGAGGACGTGGAGAAATTGAAGGAGAAACGGAACGCCCTAAAAAGGGGAAGTCAGGATGTAAGGGAGATGTTATACGAAATGGTGGAGAAAATCGTCTCAAAATTCCCCGACCTGTAAGGGAATTCCCCTCTTTACATGGGTCGGTAAGTCGTGTTATAATTAAGGCGGACAACCAACCACCCGAGGTGATGAAGTATGAAGGAAAGTAAGAAGACGGAAATTTACCTGTTGACGGACTCACTTGACAGTGAACTCGTCGAACGTGAACTGAAGGGAGAAAGGGTGGAAGAGTTCGTGTATGAAGTCATCACCCCGCACGGGACGGAATACACCCTCTCGGCGGTCGGTATCAGAACCCTATCCCAAATCCTCAGTAAGGAGAAAAAGAAACCCATCAGGATCGTGGAATGTCGGGTGGATAAAATCACATCCGACGGGAGAGATTACATCGTCGCCGTCGCCATGGCGGAAAGTGACACTGGTTTTCAATGGGTCGGAAGTTCCGTCCAACCACTACACATCAACGGTAAATTTGACCCCTTCGCCGTCCCCAAAGCGACCACCAAAGCCCAACGAAACGCCCTCCGGGGAGTTATCCCCCTTCACATAATCGACGAGTTCATAGAACAATGTCTCAAAGAACAAAAAGTGAGAAGGGTGAATTTGACCGAAGAAGTCCCGACGGTGACAACGGACGAAGAGAATATCCAACCCCTTGAGGATGTCACGGAAACCACAACCTTCAAAGACGAAAACGAACTGTGGAGTGAAGTTTACCGCCGGGCAAGACGTAAATGGGGAGACGACTTCAAAGAACACCTTTTCACAGTCATACACACCCTCTTCGGTAAAAGACACTTGTCCACTACACAACTCAGACAACTCCTTGAGACCCTTGACGAGATTTGACGATAAGTTAAAATTAATAAAGGGTGAAACCCCGACACGCCTGCACCGTCCCAACGCCTGCCCGGTCGCCGCTCACCGTCCGCCCCCGGCGATCCCCCTCCCGTCGCCGGGGGTCTTTTTCCCCCCTTTCACTCCATCAAATCCAATTCGTCCTCACCATCAATTTCGTCATCTTTGGACTGAACGAAGACTTCGTAAGTGGTCGAACAGTTAGGACAATACAACCCCATTTCATAGGGAGTTGAAGGGGGATTTCCCTTCGTCCACCTGACCTTCGATTTTCCACCACATTGGGGACAGGGGAAGTTCCACTTGGATTTCGTCTTCACGACAACGTAAAACCCACGGTAGTGGATTACCCCGTAGGTCTCGTCACGGAAGTGAAACCTGTTGGCGAAATCCGAGTAAATGTCCACCTCGGTCGGGTGTTCCTCCTGTATCCTTCTACTGTAACCGATAAGAAAGGCGTCGGCATCCCTCTTGGACAACGAAACGTAAAGGATGGTCACGTTGGGAATGTCCAAATTGACCGAAATGGACGAGAGTAATTTGTTCTCTGGAACGTAAGAGTAATAATGGAGACCGTAGGAAGTCCCGAAGGTCTCTTCGTTCACTTCTCGTTCTTCGTCGGGAGTTAAAAACCTAACATCGGTGAATTTTCCGCCCGACACGATAGCGTAAGCCTTCAAACCCGAACCACAATTGTCACAAACCGTGTAAACGGGAATTTCCCCCTCAACGATTTTCAACCCCGAATCAAGGCGTGGTAACTCCTCGGAACTCCCAAAGGCGTGAAGGATACCGTCGAGACACTTCGTTTGGAAGTCACAGATTTTTTCACCGTCAAGTTCGACGGAAAGTTCGTGTCCACAGTAGGGACAATGAACTTCCTTCCCTCTGAGAACGAAAGTGTCGTAAAGTCCCATACTTCATCACTCCCTTACTTTTAATTTATCGGTAAATTCGTTCTTCCGACCAGAATTATAATTCAAAATCACCCACATGTAAATGACGGGGACATGTTTACATCCACTCAACCTCGTGTTATAATAAGGGGACGAGAAGGTCTAATAGTCTGGTAATGTTTTCGTCGGTGTAGTTCTCCGGTCGGTCGTTTTCCGTGTGCCAATGAGGGTCACCCCACCCGATGAGAAGTATCGACGGGTGACCCGAAAGGAGGAACGGAATGTGGTCGTCAAGTATCCTGACACCAGAAGCCGTCGTCACGACATCGTGTCTACAGAATTTTTTGATGAAATCCTCCTCTCCACGAGAGAAGAGAATGTCCCAACTCTCGTAATCAAGGGGATAGGGGGGATGTCCGGGGGTGAGGAGCATGTCAAAGATGATGACTCCGTCCGTCGGCGCCCTGAAGTATCTGGAAGTGATGAAGTGGAACGACCCCATCTCCGTGAAAACGACGTCGCCCCGAATAGGTCTCTCCGAAACAACCTCCTCGTTGTCAAAAAACCCAACAATAAAGGGAATTTCCCTTTCCATCAGGATAGGGACAAGTTTCAAAAGAAAGAGGACACCAGAAAACCCATCGTTGAAACCCGGCGAACTGGGGTGAGTGTCAATATGAGTTCCGAAAATCCACTTGGGGACTTTTCCGTATCTGAAGATGTAGTTGAGACCCCGCCCACGGCGGGTCGGAAAACTCTGAACGAACCCGCCCGGCAAAACCTTACCCAACCAATCGACAAAGTCTCTCAAAGAATTAGATCCAGTGGGTCGGGGGACGGACAACAACTCCCTAATGTCTCTCACCAAACTACACCTCCACAAACGGAATTTAACCGAACGAAAGTGATCAGGAAAGTCCACGCCATCGCCAAAGAACTCTACGGGTCAATCCCCATGAGGGACGAAGACGAAATCGTCCCATCCTTTGTCTACTACACCCGAAGGTTGTGTCACAAACTCTTCGGTAAGACCCGCCGAAGGCTTCTAACCGACACCGAATGGGCTCAACTACTCGAACACCTCGAACGACTTCACTCCACTTACCGCTCATTCAGGAACACACCACTTTCCCAACTAAACTCCAACCACCACGAAAGGAAATGACCCCCTTATTGACAACCACTTCAACAACTCCAATAATTAACGGTGGAAATACTCTCGAGACCGAAAGGGGGACAAGTAAAGGGAGATGGAACCGAGAAAAGTATATGTTTGGTTCGGTAAAACTGGACCTGACGGCGGGTTGAAATACCACCTTGAATGTCTTTACGACGCTTTCCCTGAAAAAACTATACCCATCTTCACTGAAAATTTCCCCGACGACCTCACCGAAGACGATCTCGTCATACCGTTTATCGTCCCGACCGTCAGCGAAATGAAAGATACCACAGCGACCCAGTTGTTAAAGACACCCGCCACCGTCATCGCCAACATGACTTGGGAATGTCCTTACATTCATTACCGACACCTGACTTCGTTTTTGCGGGCGGACATCATCACTTTCCCCTCACGGTTCCTCTCCGTCCTTTTCCCTCACAGGCGAACCAAAGTCGTCCCCTTACCTATCAAGAATTACAAACGAAGGAAAAGGGAAGGGAGAAGTTTCAGGGTTGGGTGTGTTATTTCCGCCCACCCACGGAAAAACCACGAAGGATGGGTGGAACTCGTCAAAAAACTGAAACAACCGTGGAAATTCGTCTTCGTCTACCACAGGTGGCAATGGGAACTCCTCCCACCGGACTTCAAAGCGTTGAGAAACCTCCCCCACGTGGAATTCATAGAAGGACCGATACCCGAAAAGGAAATGGAAGAGTTCTACCACTCCCTCGATTGGTATATTTCCCTGTCGGTCGGAGAAGGTTACGACCTTCCCGTCAGGGAAGCGTTGAAGTGTGGTGTCCCCGTCATCGTAGGTAAACACACCGGTCACCTCGACCTCCCAGATTCCAAAGGGATAATTTACTACTCAACGACGGAAAGGGACGGAGCCGCCTACGAATTACCCGTCACCACCGTGAAAACTCCCATCATCGACGAGGTCATCACCATACTACAAGAAATTCAACCCCCCGAAGTGGAAGAAAACCTTCCCTTACCCACGAAGGAGGAATGGAGGAAGACTTGGCGTGAACTTTACATTGAAGCGAGGTCACACCACATCCGTCTCGGAAGTGAAAGTCGCATAGTTTTCCTTAGACCGATTAATTACTATTGTGGGTTGAGGGCGGTAACTGATGTGTGGGCGAGGAGGTTGAACGCCCCGTCGGTCAACATCACCGACGCCCCCCGAATTCACCTCCCACCAGAGACCATCATCTTTTTCCCTTACTTCTTTGGGTTTTTGTTAGAAGGGAAGAACGTCTACCCCCTGATGAGTTTGAAAGTTAAACATCCTGACAACCCGTTGGTGGTTTGGACACATTCGGTGATGGAAGAGAGGGAACTTTCGTTGTTGGTTTCGGTGGGGGCGAAATTTTTGGCTACCACGCCTTACATCGCCGGGACGTTACCCAACGCCCTAATTTTACCTAACCCAATGGGGGAGCCGGCGAGACGACCTCCCGAAAGTAAAACCGTCGTTTGTTGGGGTCTCGGAAGGGTTCACCTTGAAAACGAAATGGACAATTTAATTGGGTTGGTATCGTCCCTTCCGAATTGGAATTTTGTTTTGATGTTCACTCCGGCGGTCACCGACCCCGACCCGAGAAGGTTCGTCCTCCTAATAAACCACCTGAGACAACGGTTGAAAGAAACAGGAAACAACAATTACAAGTTGATTACCCATCACTTAAGGGACGACGAACTCGAGGAGATTTTGGATTGTGGAAGTGTTTATTTGATTCCGGTGGCGGCGGGTTCTCTCGGGACAGTTTCAGGTGAACTTTCCGCCCGAATACCTCAAGTTCTAAGGAAAGGACGACCAATTCTGTGTCCTTACAATCCCGACAGACTCGGTCCTTACATCGTTCATTTGAAACCTATATCCCCGTGGAACGCATCCACCATCCACCAATATTTGACCAACCCGACAATGTTGGAGGAAATGAAACCGAGGGGAGTTCCCCCTATTGAAAAGGAGACCGATACCTTCTTGGAAATTATCAACCGGCTGGTTTACTCTAAAAGTTCGTGACAAACTTCAATGTAAGGTTGAAGGGGTTCTACATCGTCCCCCGACCACGAAATCACATCACACAAAGTGAACGGAATGAGGAACGAAAGGACAAGGGGATGGAGTTTTTTGACCTCCGACGGTTTCTTCTCTCCTTTGACGATGGCGTGGATGTCATGGTGGTGAAAGATACACATAGAGATGATGAACCTTTCCATCGGGTAGAAACCACGGTCGGACAAAAGGGACGCCGCCGCCATCGCCCCTTTCGCCGTGTGTTCAGGATACATCCTCATGATGTCGTGAAGGACCGATGCGATGATGTATGAGTAAAGGACGTTGCGGTTTGCGGGGGCAAGTCCCTTCTCCAACAATTCCTTCGGGGCGGATAACCGAACTATCCTCTTTAACTCGTCAGGTAATTCCCCCCTATCTTGAAGGAAGATGGATAACAGTTTGGTCACCACGATGGAGTGTTCGTAACGGTTGGTGAACAAAGGTGAATCTTTCTCTTTGAGTTTTTTGAGGTCAGACAGAGGGGGAAAGAACGCCGTCCAGAACCCGTATTCGTCCAGAATATCTATCCCCTTCTCACCACTTCGTTGGATGATTTCCGCCACTTCTTGGTGAATAAGGGCGTGATGGAAGGGTTGGTCGGTGATAACCTTGACGGCTTCCCTCAAACTTCGTGATGTCCCCGAGGTGGGGGTTAACCCGTAAACGGACATCAATCTCAACCCACGAAGGGTGTGATGGGGGAACTCTTTGAGGGGAAACCCTTCAACTATCCTGAGGGTCTTTCTCCGTAAATCTTCAAATCCGCCGTGGACTGACCTTATCTCACTTTCTCCCTTCTCCAACAAATCTTTCACCGAGACATAGAAAGTGTTGACGGTGAAATCGAAGACCTTACCTTTGAGGGAGGGGGTTACCGTCAGGTCAATTTTGAACTTATCGAAGAAAAGTCTGAGGGAGGTCGGGTGGGGTAACCCACCGAGGTCTTCGGGAAACATTTGAAAAATTTCGTCAAAAAGGATAAAAGGTTCTTCGTCGGAGACTATAACGATGTCCAAATCTTCAAGTTCGGTGGATTTAAGGGGGAAGTCTTCACCCATCTCTTTGAGGGCAAAGTCTCTCAACCACCCACCGTAAATGTAAACTTTCCCTCGGTTACCAACCGCCGCCACAATCTTCTTTAAAACGGAGACCGACCCCGAAGGTAAATCCTCCCTTCTCACTTTCACTTTCCATCACCACAACAAAATTTACTTTTTCCGTTCAAGGAAAGAACGGACGACATCGAGGGGGTAAGCCAACCCGAAAGGATAAATCGTGGGGAGACGACCGACAACAACCCCCACAATCTTACCGTCCTGAACCAAAGGAGACCCTGAGACCCCCGGGTAAATATTGGGAGTGAAAAGGATGAGGTAGTCCGTTTTTTCTTCCAAGACACCCCAAGTCATCTCATACCCGACGTGGATTACCTTACCTTCGAGGTCGACGGGAATTCCCTTGTAGAATGTGGGGATACGACATTTTTTACCGACTTTCGGTCGTCCGAGGGGAAGGAAATACCGTGACCTATACCCTAAAACCCTGAGCAACATTACATCTTCTTCGTTTTCGGGGACGAAAAGTTCCGACGTCAGGTAAAATTTGTCCTCGCCGACGGGTCTGACCACTACCCTTATGACACTCTTCAACATCCATTCCCTTTCGTAAGGGTCTTTTATGTCACAGTGTGGTAGGGGACGAAGGTGGGCGGCGGTCAAAACGACGTTGGGTGAAATGAACGTTCCACTTCCCACGAAGTTAATTTCCCGGTCGGTGGAATCGTAATCGTCGTCCCACGAGTAGATGATTTCGTGGTAGATGGCGACGGTGGACATCCTCACAGGGTCAACTTTCCCGCCGACCGCCAAACCTACCATCAATCCCAACACAACCAAAGGTAGAAGGGTTTTTGTGTTCAATTTGGTCTTCACGACAAGGACACCTCCCCACTATAGGAAATTTAACTGATTTTCGGGTTTCGTGTTATAATTCGGGACGGGAAAACCCACCGATGAAAGGAGGTAATTTGAGTTGAGTGAAAAGGGGAAACCCTTCGGTATCGTTTTTGATTGGAGGAAGGTAGGGGAAGCCTACAATTTGATGGTTTCAGAGTTCGGTTGTATCAAATGTAAGTGGTTTAACTCCCTGATGGTTACCCTTTTGTCCGTCGGCGACAAGGTCTATGCGGTTCACCTTCTGGATTTGAAGGGAAAAGTGTCACCTCAATTTGAGTTTCCCCCTCACCTTCTCTTGGTGGATATCGGAAAGGTTGAAACCGAAAGTGAAGTTTCGTTTCCCGTGAACGCAATGTTCACTCCACGTGGGTTCGGTTACGAATTTCACTTTGACCGTGAAGTCTCACCTGAGGAGTTTACCTATATCAACGAAATCGGGGTGACCAAAGACTTACCGTCCTTAGGGGAATTTCCCCGCTTCAAGTTAAGGGATTACCTTGTTAGGGTAGTTCCGCCCTTCGGGGATTGTTACTTCTTCTCCACCGAAGTTGACGGTAAGGTTTACTCCCTCATCACTGACCTTTACAGGGTGTTGTTGTTTGATTGGTCTCCGACCGACGGGGAAATAACTTACCTTCCCGTCATTTCCTCCTTCGTGAAAAGGTGGAAATACGATGTTTTGGTCGGCGAAAACTGTTACTTCGTTGAGGTGACCGACGGAATTTACGTGTGTTTCAAACGGAGGAGTGACAACCCAATTCCCAAAATCTTGAAGTTCTGGGAAAGCCTCCACGATAAATACCTAAATGTGACCTTACCCCTCAAAATCTACAAGAAATATGTGGAAAAGACGATGAAATCGTTAGGTAGGGGGACTTTGGAGGTCATGACTGAGGGTGGTAATTTGACCTTCACTTTTTATTTATCGTCCGAGACCTCATCGTATTCCTACTACGGTGATTTGAAAATTCCCGTTGATGAGGTGACACCACGGGCGGGTGTCCAAATCCCCCAACCCGAAACCTTAAACTGGGACAAAATCTTAGGCGTGAAAAGAAAATGGTATGATTTCCTTCCCTTCAGGAAGAAGAACCTACAAATCTCAATTCCATACAATTGGAAACCCGAGGAAGGAAAGGAAGTTAAGATTCCACCATTCATCGTCCGCCTCAAAGGTAGGAAATACCCCCTCCTCGCCCTTTACCCCACGGGTCTCTTTTACACCACGGAAGACTGATAATTTCCGGGAAAGGGGGGAAAGTAGTTCATGTCATTATCTTACAGACTGAAAGTGAATTGGAGAAGGGTTCGTAAAGTTTGGGAAATTTACACTTTCAGGTGGGGTTGCGGTAGGAAAGAGTGGATTACCTTCCATCCCCTTCTCTTTTCACAGGACAAGACGGTGTTCGGGTTAATAG
>Ga0105163_1001637_pt1 | contig 11557 bp, 8 predicted proteins | sample JNZ110809AmetaG_FD_81531 | JGI IMG/M metagenome (GOLD analysis project Ga0105163, IMG submission 81531) | Hot spring microbial communities from Jinze hot spring, China to study Microbial Dark Matter (Phase II) - JNZ 110809A | ecosystem: Environmental > Aquatic > Thermal springs > Hot (42-90C) >... | reverse complement strand
ATTTAGATTATTTGTTTTAACATTTATTATTGGTTTTCCAACCAAAATAACCCCACCCTCACGATATACCACAAGCCCTCCTCCATTTGTCCCAATCCATTTGTTTTCCATTGCATCTATAGCTATGGCATTAATATAATTACTTGGCAAACCTGAATTTGATGTATTATAAACAGTCCAATTTACTCCATCAAACTTTGCAAGTCCTCCTCCATCTGTCCCAATCCATTTGTTTCCTTGTCCATCTATCGCTATGGCAAGAACAGTATCACTTGGCAAACCTGAATTTGACCTACTATAAACGGTCCAACTTACTCCGTCAAACTTTGCAAGACCTCCTCCTGTCCCGATCCATTTGTTTCCCTCTCTATCTATGGCTATAGCATAAACACGGTTATCCGGTAAACTCAAAATTGATTTTTTATAAACAGTCCAATTTACTCCATCAAACTTTGCAAGTCCTCCATATGTCCCAATCCATTTGTTTCCTTGTCCATCTATCGCTATGACAAGAACATCATTATCTGGCAAACCTGAATTCCCTGTGTTATAAACAGTCCAAATTACTCCATCAAACTTTGCAAGTCCTCCTCCACTTGTCCCAATCCATTTGTTCCCTTGTCCATCTATCGCTATGGCACGAACATAATTACTTGGCAAACCTGAATACCATCTGTTATAAACAGTCCAATTTACTCCATCAAACTTTGCAACTCCTCCTCCCCATGTCCCAATCCATTTGTTTCCTTGTCCATCTATCGCTATGGCATAAACATCATTATCTGGTAAACCTGAATTTGATGTGTTATAAAAAGTCATACCAGATGTTCTATCAATCTTAACAAGCCCTCCGTCTGTTCCAACCCAGATATAATTTCCCTCAACTACGATAGTATAAATATAACTACCTGCACTAAAACTAACCCACTCTGGATTTTGTGCAAATGCAAAGTTAACAGAGATCGTAAGTAAAAGTGAAATCACCGAAAAAATTAACTTTGCGTTCATATGACTTAACCATTTTTTAATTTTTGATTTTACTAACCCCCCTGTCCCCTCTCTACAAAGTAGAGAGGGGATGTCCGAAGGACGGGGGTGAGTCAAATCCTTAACTTCAAACTTAACATAGGAACAAAACCAACATAATCATAATCTCTCATCTCAAAACTTAACTTGTTCTCTCTAACTTTTTGATATATCTCTTCATAACTTACCTTTCTCAAAGCATTGTAAACTGTCAATGCCCCGAAGACAACACCTACCCCAATTGATATATTCCGAAAAGTAACAAATTTTTTGTAATCATTTTTATACATTCTCATCTTTTCAACTTCAACTGCGCTTTGATATTTGCTGTATGCATCTTCTGATTTTATATGAAATGCAACAGCAACGCCAGCTGAAACAAGAGTTAAACCCGCACCAGTATAAGTTAAATTATTTTTCAAACCCAACCTTGACCTATAAATTCTCATCGCCTTCGTTTCGGCTGTCTCTTCAAGCTTTATCTTACGAACAATTGCTTCACTTCTTCTTACATCAACCTTCATAGTTTGACTTTTGTATCCAGGCTTCGTTACTTCAATTTCATAACTTCCATATTTTAGCTCAAAACTAACTGGGGTAACCCCAATTTTATTTCCATTTGCAATAACGATTGCCTCTGCCGGCTCTGTTTCTATTTTAACAATTGCAACTATTGGCACAAGCTCAAAGTTAAACTCCATCTCATCTTGATTTAAAGTATAAACCATCTCAATCGTTTCATAACCTTCCCTCTCAACCCTGAACTTAACTTTTCCTTTTTCAATCTCACTTCTAAATTCAGCCCCTGAACCAATGTATTTATCATTTACATAAACTTTTGCATCTTCCGGCTTGACCTTAAATTTAACAGTTGCATTGACATTAAGAACACTCGTTTTCGTCGGAATAAAAACAAAATCACCACCCATATCCCCAGCAAGAATTCCATATTCAGGTGTTTGAGACCTCCCTGTTTCAGCGGTCACACGAGGTGCAATGTATTCGTTTAATTCATAGGTTGTTATAATCCCGTCCTTGTTAAGATCTGCGCTCATATTTTGCAATGCATCAATGAAATAATATGTGAAAACGCTATGTCCACCAGGACCAGTGTCAAAAACAGTTTGATCTCTGCCTCCAGCTGTAAGTGCTTTCCTTGCTTTTCTTGTTGTTATAACCTTAACATATTCAACTGCCTCAGCTGTTATCGGTTGAGCCCTTGCAAAAATTAAACCACCATAGCAAGCATCCATAACAAAAAACAAATGTTTCGCCCTTATCAATTGACTTATCTCATTTAATTGATCCGTTGAAATCGCACTCGCTATCAATTCACTCTGTGAGCCATCATAAGGAAGTATATAACCTCTTTCTCTTCCATCTGGAAGTTGCACGGTTATCCCGTGACCTGCGAAAAACACAAAAACTCTATCCTCTTTATCAGCTCTTTGCCTTATCCTATCAAATGCTCTCATAATGCCTTCTTTCGTCGCCCGTTGATCGTATAACTCAATCACATTTTCCTTTTTAAAGCCATAATTTTCCACTAGAACCTGCGCAACACCTCTTGCATCTTTAACAGCGTATCTTAACTTCGGCGCTTTAAGATAGTTATCAATTCCGATCACGATTGCCCACGACTCCTGATAAAAACTTTGTAAACTTTGTCCACCGCTTTCCCTTAAACCAATTCCCCTTTGCTGTGAGAAAAGCGAAACGCTTAAAAGCAAAATTAAAATTGCGATTTTGTATCTCATATCACCATCCGTTTTATGTTCCTTTTACAGTGAAAATTTAAAAAAAAGAAAAAATTTTGTCAATATAGCCACTGCATTTTTTAAAGTTAAGTTTTCTTACTCACCTCCCTTCCCCTCCGAAGGTTCGTATGGACTCCTTCGGAGAGTCCTTCGGACCTCTCTATCGCATAGAGAGGGGGTGTCCGAAGGACGGGGATAAGTTATCCTACTCACTTTCGCACTCTTCATCTCATAGAGAGGGATGTCCAAAGAACAAGGTGAGTTTTCCTACTCACCCCCCTTCCCCTCCGAAGGAGTCCTTCGGACATCTCTACGGAATAGAAAGTTGGTGAGTTAATTTTTTTACTCACCCCCTTCCCCCTCTCTATCGCATAGAGAGGGGGTGTCCGAAGGACGGGGGTGAGTTCTCTTACTCACCCCCTTTAATTCCCCCTCTCTATGAAATAGAGAGGGGGTTAGGGGGTGAGTTACCACAAAGTTTGACATTCTTTTTTAATGTTTTTAAATTAAACAAAAAATTAGCCCGAAATCACTATGCCGAAGTCAAGCTATACAAATCCTGAAAAACTTGAAATTGATGTTGAAGTTGACCAACAATTAAGACCACTTAGATTTGAAGATTTCGTCGGGCAAGAAAAAATTGTGAACAATTTAAAAGTTTTCATTCAAGCAGCGAAAATGCGTGGCGATCCACTTGACCATGTGCTTTTAACAGGTCCACCTGGACTTGGCAAAACAACGCTTGCTTATATAATCGCAAATGAACTCGGCGTTGGTATAAAAGTTACATCAGGTCCTGTAATTGAAAAACCCGGAGACCTTGCTGGAATCTTAACAACTCTAACCGATAGAGAAGTTCTTTTCATTGATGAAATCCATAGATTAAGCCCTGTCGTTGAAGAATATCTTTACTCAGCGATGGAAGATTTCAAAATTGACATTGTGATTGACACAGGACCAAATGCGAGAAGTGTTAAGTTAAACCTTCCGAGATTTACGCTTGTTGGGGCAACCACAAGAGCAGGACTTTTAACAGCACCATTAAGAGCAAGATTTGGAATAAGCGCAAGATTGGATTATTACTCACCCGATGAACTTTGTCAAATTATAAAACGCTCTGCAAAAATTTTACAAATTCAGATAACCGAAGAAGGCGCCTATGAAATAGCAAAACGATCAAGAGGAACACCCAGAATTGCTAACAGATTACTTAAAAGAGCAAGGGATTTCGCTCAAGCTGATGAAAAACTTGCTCAATTCGGCGGAATCATTACAAAAGAAGTCGCTGAATATGCTTTAAAAGCTCTTGATGTTGATGAACACGGTCTTGATGATATGGACAAAAGAATTCTTCTCACGATCATTGAAAAATATAACGGCGGTCCTGTTGGCATTGGAACAATTGCCGTCGCAGTTGGAGAAGAAGAAGGAACAATTGAAGAAGTTTATGAGCCGTATCTTATTCAAGAAGGATTTATCAAAAGAACACCGCGGGGAAGAGTTGCAACAGAACTCGCATATCGTCATTTTGGGTTTATAAAAACAAGATCGGACAAACAACCCGGTTTATTTGATAACTAAACAAGGAGAAATTTAATGTCAAGAAAACAATACTCAATCCGTCGGACTTATATCGGTCGTCTCCCGCAGGGGGCTGATTTACTTGAAAGCATAACGAAAATCTGTAAAGAAGAAAACATCAAAATTGGAAAAATAACAGCAATCGGCGCAGTCAAAAAAGCTGTCATCGCTTTTTATGACCAGGTTGAAAAGAAATATCACAATCTCGAAATAAACCAGGAAATGGAAATTGTAAGTTGCATTGGAAATGTAAGCGTTTTAAATGGGCAACCGTTCGTCCATTGCCACATTGCCCTTGCGGATAATCAAGGTAGATGTTTTGGCGGACATCTTATGATTGGAACGGAGATTTTTGCGTGTGAATTGATAATTGAGGAATACGAAGGAGAAATCCTTGAAAGAGTTTATGATGAACAAAGCGGGTTAAGTTTATGGCATCCTGCTTCAATTTTAATGGAATAACAAAAATGAAATTTTAATTATGCCAATTGAAATCACACACAAAGATTTAATTTCAATTCAGCAAGCGCGTGAACTCGTTGCAAAAGCAAAAGAAGCATTTCTTGAATACAAAAATTATTCACAGGAACAAGTTGATAAAATTGTCCGCGCTATGTTTGAAGCCGGTTATGAAGCATCGGAGCGACTTGCAAAACTTGCGGTTGAAGAAACAGGCATTGGTAGATGGGAAGATAAAAAACTTAAAAATGAATTTGCCACGAAATTTACATACGAATCAATAAAAAATCTCAAAACCGTCGGCGTAATAAACTATGATAAAGCAAAAAGAGTCGTTGAAATTGCTGAACCAATGGGCGTAATCTCTGCTCTTATTCCCACGACAAACCCAACTTCAACCGCAATGTTTAAGGCATTGATCTCTGCAAAAACAAGAAATGCTCTCGTCGTAAGCCCGCATCCAAGAGCCGTAAAATGCACTTATGAAGCAATTCAAGTTATGCAAAGTGCAGCTGAAAAAGCCGGCGCACCAAGAAATCTTTTTCAGTGTCTGACCGAAGTTACTATTGAAGGAACGATGGAGCTTTTAAAACATCGCGATGTCTCTTTGATACTTGCAACCGGAAGCACACAAATGGTGAAGATGGTTTATAGCATCGGAAAACCAGCTTATGGAGTTGGCTCTGGAAATGTCCCCGCCTTTATTGAAAGAACAGCAAACATAAAAAAAGCAGTTGCTGATATAATTTTCGGAAAAACCTTTGATTATGGAACGCTTTGCTCAGCCGAAAATGCAGTCGTCTGCGACTCGCCTATAAGAGAACAGGTAATTTATGAATTTAAACAACGCGGTGCTTATTTTTGTAATCCCGCTGAAAAAGAAAAACTTGAAAAAATTATCTTAACACCACAAGGCGGAATTAATCCAGAAATAGTTGGAAAACCAGCAGCTTACATCGCTCAAAAAGCGGGTTTCACAGTCCCGGAACAAACAACTGTCTTAATTGCCGAACTTGAAGGCGTCGGAAAACAATACCCGCTTTCTGTTGAGAAATTATCACCAATTCTTGCCTTTTACACCGTTGATGGATGGAGAGAAGGATGCCATAAATGTATTGAACTTCTTGAATTTGGAGGTTTGGGACATACGATGGTTATTCATTCAAGTGATCCTGATATAATTGTAAAGTTTGCGCTTGAAAAACCGGCTTTTAGAGTTCTCGTTAACACAGTTGCTGCTCTTGGTGCAGTCGGATACACAACAGGTCTTGATCCATCAATGACGCTTGGTCCAGGAACGCTTGGGCATTCTATCATATCAGAAAATGTAACTGCAAAGCATCTTATCCAAATAAAACGCCTCGCATACGAATTAATTCCTTTACACGACATTGAAGGGAATAGAATTCACACTTCTGATTCTAAACGATTCGCTTCATCAACAACGGATAAATTTTCAAAAAGCATAATTGAAGAAATTGAAGAAAGGATAAAATTAAAAGCAGGAAATACTCCCGTTTGGTCTGCGAAACAAACACAGGACTTTTCACATCAGACAACCGAAAGAAAAATTTACGGCTCTGGCATAACAGAGGAAGAAGTTGAAAGAATAATCAGAGAATTTCAAGAGCAAATTTCACGAAGATAAATTTATCGCATTAAAATAATTTTTGGCTGAGATGCTTGTTTCAGAACTTAACACATCAAACTTTGACCTATCAAAAAAACTTGATCTTGATTTTTACCTTCAACCAACTTTAAAAGTTGCAAAAAATCTGTTGGGAAAAATCGTAGTGCGAAAAATTGGCAAAAACATTCTCGCAGGTAAAATCGTTGAAACAGAGGCGTATATTGGCGAAAACGATCCCGCATGTCATGCTTTCGGTGGAATGACGCCAAGAAATAAAATAATGTATCTTCAAGGCGGACATGCTTATGTTTATTTTACATACGGGATGCATTATTGTTTCAATGTTGTGACAGAAAGAGAAGGTTTTCCTTCCGCAGTTTTGATCCGTGCGGTTGAACCTATTGAAGGGATTGAATTGATGAAAAAACTTCGTCAAACAAAAGATATTTACAACTTAACAAATGGACCTGCAAAATTTTGTCAAGCATTCAAAATTGATAAGTCCTTAAATGGTACGTCTTTGCTTGGCGATGAAATTTTTATAATTGAGTCAAACGATAATCTCAACCTCAAAATCGGGCGAAGTTCAAGAATTGGGATAAAATCTGGGCTTGATAAAAAATGGAGATTTTTCATCATTGGAAATCCATTCGTCTCAAAACTGGTGAAGTAATTTAAAAATAAACAATGCTTGAAAAATGCCGAATAAAGTTCTACAAGAAGCAGAAATCAACGGGAAGTTAATCCGAATTGTTCACGGAGACATAACAGAAGAAGAAGTTGATGCGATTGTAAATGCAGCAAATGAGTATTTAAAACACGGTGGCGGTGTCGCAGGCGCAATCGTTAGAAAAGGTGGATATGAGATTCAAGAAGAAAGCGATAAAATTGGTTATGTTCCAACTGGAAGCGCAGCGATAACTGGCGCAGGGAAATTACCAGCAAAATATGTAATCCACGCAGTAGGACCTATATGGGAAGGTGGACAAAGCGAAGAAGACCAAAAACTTGAAAGCGCTGTTTTATCAAGTTTAAAAATCGCTGATGAGAAAAAATTAAAGTCAATTTCATTCCCAGCAATTAGCGCTGGTATTTTTGGATTTCCAAAAGAAAGATGCGCAAAAATTTTAATTGATACCGCTGTTAAATTCTTAAATCAAAATCCAAACACATCAATTGAAGAGATAAGATTCTGCTTATTTGACGAGCCAACTTTAAACGCATTCCTTGACGAATTCAAATCAAAATTTCAAAACAAATAATATCCCGCTTATGAAAAAGGACTTTACGATTCTCGTCACAAGACAAATCCCTGAACCGGGAATTCAAATTTTGAGAAAAAATTTCAAAAATGTAATTGTAAATACGAAAGATAGAAACTTAACAAGAGAAGAACTTTTGAAAAGTGTTAAGGGCATTGATGCGCTTCTTTGCCTTTTAAACGACAGAATTGACGCCGAAGTAATCGCAAATATGGATAAGTGTAAAGTTATATCAAATTACGCAGTTGGATTTAATAACATTGATGTTGAAAGCGCAACAAAGCGTGGGATAGTTGTCACAAATACACCTGGTGTCTTAACAGATGCAACTGCTGATCTGACCTGGGCTTTGATACTTGCTGTCACACGTAGAATAGTTGAAGCTGATAAATTCGTCAGAAAAGGTAAATTCAAAGGATGGGCGCCGATGCTTATGCTTGGAATGGAACTTGCTGGAAAAACACTTGGGATAATTGGAGCTGGAAGAATTGGAACTGCGGTCGGTTTAAGAGCAAAGGGCTTTAAAATGAAAGTGATTTACTTCAATACGAACAGAAATGAAATTCTTGAAGAAGAAGTTGGCGCTAAAAAAGTTTCACTTCAAACACTTCTCAAAAATTCCGACATCGTCACGATTCATGTTCCATTAACTCCGAAAACAAAGCATTTGATAGGAGAAAAAGAGTTAAAACTGATGAAGAAAACTGCGTATTTGATAAACACTTCAAGAGGAGAAGTTGTTGATGAGAAAGCCTTGATTAAAGCCTTGAAAACTCGCAGAATCGCTGGGGCTGGACTTGATGTCTTTGAACTTGAACCATTCGTTCCGAAAGAATTGAGAGAGCTTGACAATGTCGTTTTAACCCCACACATTGGAAGCGCAACAGTTGAAGCAAGGACGAAAATGGCGATCGTAGCTGCTGAAAACATTGTTAAGGTTTTATCAGGTAAAACACCTGCAAATGTCGTCAATCCAGAGGTTTTTAAAAAGTAAAAAACCTATCTTTGAAATTTCCGCTCTTTTGCTTAACTTTTACTTGGAAAACAAAAATTAATTTTCACATCCGCCATGAAAAACGAACATCCTTTTAAAGAGGCAATAAGCACAATCTCAATTGGCAGAAAAAAATTTAAAATCTTCAAACTCTCCTGGCTTGAAGATCAAGGCTTTGGAAAAATTTCAAATCTTCCCTACTCTATTAGAGTCCTTGTTGAAAACATCTTCCGAAATTGCGATAATTATCTTGTCACAGAAGATGATGTAAAAGCAATCGCATCTTGGCAACCCAAACCACCTCTTCGTGAAATTCCATATATGCCAGCAAGGGTTCTGCTTCAGGACTTTACAGGTGTCCCGTGCATCGTTGACCTTGCATCAATGAGAGATGCGGTAAAACGGCTTGGAAAAGACCCGAAAATTATAAACCCACTTAAACAAGTTGACCTTGTCATTGATCACTCCGTTCAAGTTGAATACTTCGGGACATCGTATGCGTTTGATTGGAATGTAAGGAGAGAATTTGAACTTAACAGAGAAAGATATGTTCTTTTGAAATGGGCTCAAAAATCATTTAAAAATTTCAGAGTTGTCCCACCAGGAACAGGAATAATTCATCAGGTAAATCTTGAATATCTTTCAAAAGTTGTTCAAACTGAAAATGGTTTCGCATTTCCCGACACACTTGTTGGAACTGATTCGCACACAACGATGATAAACGGGCTTGGGGTTCTCGGATGGGGAGTTGGTGGAATTGAAGCAGAAGCAGTGATGCTTGGGCAACCTTATTACATCACAATTCCAGAAGTAATTGGCGTAAAATTAACAGGTGAACTTCCAGAAGGTGCTACAGCAACTGATCTTGTTTTGACAATTACAAATGTTCTGCGTAAAAAAGGAGTTGTGGAAAAATTCGTTGAATTCTTTGGACCTGGCGTTTCAAAACTTTCCGTAGCAGATAGAGCAACAATTGCAAATATGGCTCCTGAATATGGAGCAACTTGCGGTTTCTTCCCGATTGATGATGAAACGATAAACTATCTTAAATTAACAGGTCGTGAAAACCTTGCAAAAATCGTTGAAACATACGCAAAAGAACAAAACCTCTTTAGATATGACGATTCACCACAACCTGAATATACAGACATAGTTGAAATTGACATGAGTCAGATTGAGCCAACGCTTGCAGGTCCAAGCCGACCACAAGATAAAGTTTTGCTTCGTGAAATAAAACCACAATTTGAAAAAGCCCTTAAAGAAAATTATAAAATCACGGACGAACAAAGAAAGCAAGTTGAAATAATTTATCGTGGTCAAAAATCCGAGTTAACACATGGTTCAATTGTAATAGCAGCAATCACATCCTGCACAAATACTTCAAATCCGACTGTCTTAATTGGTGCTGGCTTGCTTGCAAAAAAAGCAGTTGAAAAGGGATTAACAGTTAAACCGTATGTTAAAACCAGCTTGGCTCCAGGTTCAAGAGTTGTAACTGAATATCTCAATCAAGCAGGTCTTATGCCCTATCTTGAAGCGCTTGGATTTCATCTCGTTGGATATGGATGCACAACCTGCATTGGCAACAGCGGTCCGCTTCCAGAGCCAGTTTCAAAAGCAATCACAGAAAATAACCTCGTCGTTTGTGCTGTGTTAAGTGGAAATAGAAACTTTGAAGCACGTGTCCATCCACTCGTCAAAGCAAATTACCTCGCATCGCCGATTCTTGTTGTCGCTTACGCGATTGCTGGAAAAATAGATATTGACTTCAATAATGAACCAATTGGATATGACCCAAATGGAAATCCTGTTTATCTTAAAGACATCTGGCCAAGTCAAAACGAAATCAAAGATGTTATAAACTCAACGCTGAGTTCAAAACTTTTCAAGAAAAAATATGCCGATGTATTTGAAGGAACTGAATACTGGAAAAATATAGAGGTCACCGAAAGCGATCTTTTTGAGTGGGATCCAAATTCAACATACATACAAAATCCACCATTCTTTGAAAACTTAACACTTGAACCCGAACCACTGAAAGACATAACCAATGCATATTGCTTAGCTGTCTTTGGAGATTCAATCACAACTGACCACATTTCTCCGGCAGGATCAATTTCTGAAAATAGCCCCGCTGGAAAATATCTCATTGAACGTGGTGTGCCAAAATCTGAATTTAACACTTTTGGAGCAAGAAGAGGCGCTCACGAAGTAATGATGCGTGGAACTTTCGGCAACGTTAGAATCAAAAATTTAATGTTGCCCGGTGTTGAAGGCGGATGGACAATTTACATCCCAACAGGTGAAAAAATGTTTATCTATGACGCTGCGATGAAATATAAACAGGAAAATCGTCCGTTAATTATAATTGCAGGAAAAGAATATGGCACAGGAAGTTCCCGCGACTGGGCAGCTAAAGGCACCTATCTACTTGGAGTCAAAGCAGTCATAGCCGAAAGTTTTGAGCGAATTCATAGAAGCAATCTCGTTGGAATGGGAGTCCTGCCTTTGCAATTCAAAGAAGGTGAAAATAGAGAAACGCTTGGATTGACAGGATTTGAAGAATTCACCATTGAAGGCATCGCTGAAAATCTATATCCGCGAAAAATTTTAAAGGTGACTGCAAAATCAAACGATGGAACTGTGAAAACATTTGAAGTCATCGCCCGCCTTGATACCCCAGTTGAGGTTGAATACTACGCCAACGGTGGAATAATGCAAACCGTACTTAGGAAACTACTTAAAAATTCAAAATAAATTTTTGGCGGGGTTTAAAAACCCCGCCTTTTTAAGATTAATAAACTCTAATCTTGCAAAACTTGACAAATTGCTTTTAAAGGTGTATATT
>Ga0105163_1001635_pt1 | contig 11561 bp, 10 predicted proteins | sample JNZ110809AmetaG_FD_81531 | JGI IMG/M metagenome (GOLD analysis project Ga0105163, IMG submission 81531) | Hot spring microbial communities from Jinze hot spring, China to study Microbial Dark Matter (Phase II) - JNZ 110809A | ecosystem: Environmental > Aquatic > Thermal springs > Hot (42-90C) >... | reverse complement strand
TAAAGCAGACACTTACGTACCTCCTGACAACATAATACTTGAAGTACGTGAAAACATCAGGAAGTTAGGACCCCCTACACATTAATGTATGACGTCCTAGTAAGCTCAGAATGCAGGGGGAACTGAAGCAACCCACCTAATCAAGCACGTGAATGAGCTGAGGACCGTAGACCTAGGCGAGTACGTTAGAGTGCACCTAGACCTCCAGAGGGCCTCAAAAACGTGTTCGCCCTCTATCTACCCAAGGAAGTATATGAGAGTACTCAGGACCCGTACCCCATCAGGACACCGTAGAGAAGACGTTTAAGGAGACGGGACTACAAATAAAATATTTTAGAAAATGGTGGAGGCAACTGCTGAAGAGAATAGGCATAGACTCAGAAGACATTGAAGCGTTCCAGGGCAGGGTCTCAAGCATAGGCGGGAAGCACTACACGGACTGGACCCTCACCTTGGACAAAGACTACGAGAGAATACTACCACGCATAAAGAAATACCTAACAAAAACAGACAAAGGAATTGGAGTTAAGTTAACACTTATACATAGCTAGTGATTATTATTACTAGCTAAGGCTCTTTAACTTCTCATTCGTTTGATCAAGTTTTTGAGTGATACATGACCTACGCTAACTGAGTTTAAAGCTCCTTAACGTGGTCTGAGCTTTGCTTAGCATGTGCATACACTTTATACATCTTGAGCCATAACTTCACATATTCAAATTGGTACTCGTCTAACAGCTTGATATTTGGGACCTGAACGGTTCGGCTTCCGAGTTGTCGGTATGCCTTAGTTAGGCTTTCCCTGTATGTCGGAGCATCAGGCAAATGCTCAGGCTTCTCAAAGTACCTCAGAAACTTACTAGGTGCTTTGCTGACAATCTCTGAAGCCCTTTCGGCATCCATCTCCACATAAAGGTTTCTGGGCACATAAACCTTAGGGGGCTCCACACACTCACACGGCAATCTGCTAAGAATGTATCCCTCACAAACGTCCCCTAAAGCTTTTATGGAAATAAGCGCTACAGCACAGCTACCTCCCCTATCACTAAAATATCTCTTATTCAAGCTCCAAGATGCAGTAGGCAATCCTGAGCTGACATCTAGAAAATCTATTTGAACATAGTTACCTCTATCTTTGTACTTCACGCTTTTTCCGTCGAGCTTGACCGCTATTATATGACCTACAGTCGGAGCTATCCTCTCCTCACTGATGAAAGGCATCTCAACAAGCAGATGAGGTAAGATAGCCCTGCACCTTAATAAATTGGCGACCTCAGCCGTTACGCAGGGCAGTTCCGCCGTAGTGCTTAAGGGCGAGAGCTTAGCTCTGCGCCTCCAAGAATAGATCTTGTTAAGGGGATAGACATAGAGAAACGCACCTTCCTCGACTTTAATTCGAATGGCTCTGCCAATGTATTTCCCGAGGACCTCTGCCCCCCTGTTGCTGACTGCTAAAACAGCAAATGCACCTCTGACAGAATCGAGTGACTCCAGTAAGTGTACATACACCCAAGCCCTGCCCCGGCGTCCAGGTCTGTCGGTAATGCCTAAGACAAAAACCTTCATCTCTTCATTGCTCTTGTCGAAGTGTATCAAGCGCAGATTGTCCATAATAAGATCCGCATAGTCATTCAGGACTCTGGATGCTCTCTGAGCCCTGCTTAGACACTCCCTTACGCTATTCTCGCTGAGGCTTCTACAGCTTGGGTCCCCCCAAGCTCTTAAGTAGAACCTGCTGACTTCATTCACGAATGACCTCTTATACTTTACCATCTTCATTCCCTTGCACGGCATCCCACAGCTTGTCAAACACATCTGCCAGAATTTTCACTACTTTCCCCTTTACCATGACACCTACGTCATAGTTGACCAGCAGGTGCGCCTCCGTCAGGTTGAACGTGCCTATTAAGGCGTAGTCTTCGTCAATAATAATAAGCTTGGCGTGAGCCCCTTCAACTTTAACTCCTCCCGCTTCTTTCGTAGCGTAAGCCACCTCTAGATTTGGAAAGAATCTCTTCAGGCGTTCCAACAACACATAGTTATTTTGAATACGCTCCGTGATGATGCGCATGCAACTTAGACCTTTAAGCCTGTCAGCACAGTTCAGAAAGAGAAGACTAACAAAGTCGCCTAGATACGGCATCATTATTCTCAAGTTCTTTGAAGCTGAACATACGAAACCTTGGAGAGAATCCACTAGTCCTATAGAGCCCTGAGGGGGAATCCTTAAGATTCTGAGCACTGGAGGATTCAGGATTAAGCTAACTACGGTCCCCATTTCAATACTCTCCAAACTCTCTTCTGTTTTTTCTGAGATGCACCACTTAGTGGTAGCTATGGGCTTTGTAAGATCTACTGGCGGACCCTGTTTCTTAATAAGGTTCTGGGACTCAAGTGCTGTAATCTCCTCTACGAGATCACGCCAAGGTATCCCAGTAGCTTCCTTTACTTCAAGAGCGTAGGCACATCCCCCTTTCTCTTTGAGCACCCTAAGTATAAGCTCCCTCTTGTACTCGCTCAAGCACCGCACCCTCAGTATCCGCTGAAGTAGTGGTAGGCTGCTAGCCAGCTTAGGTCAAAATTTAGCATAGAGCAGTTTTCTAAATACAGGCAAGCTCTGCAGGCACGCCTGCAACCTCTAGGACACGGCTCCTTGCTACGTCTGATCTTCTCTCTGGCGTCTGCAGAGTACTCTTTTAAGACTCTGACGCCTCCAATGCCTCCGGGGGAGTCGTCATATATCAGAAGCTCTATAGTACTACCATTTTCATCTAAATACATGGCTTCACTGAACTCGCTCGGCGACAGCCCTGAGAGCTCGATCACAGCCTTCATAACTACATGAGAAATTGAGTGAACGACAGTCGACTCGCTAACCTCAACCTGTTCCTTAATAGATGCTACTCTATTAGTATTGAGTCTGAAGAGCACACCCTCCGTGATCATATCTCTACCTATTAGTGTTATCTCGCCATCGCTCTCCACTATTACCGGCAATCTTCTGCTACGAGGCATAGAGGCGCTTCCCAGCAAGTAGAATAAAGTGACGAACCACACCTTAAACTTGCCATAAATTACTTGGTCAAAGAATTCTCCGCCCAAGTCTTTTGTGAGGTCTTCTGTCTCCTCTTCCTTATTGAACACAGCTAACGAGAAAGGCTTGGTGAGACCCTCTGCAGGAAGTGATGGAACTCTCTTGTACCCTTCTTTATGCATGAACGTAACGATGCGCCTCCTGTTTTGTGTACATAAGTCTCCTGAGCTGTAGTACTCGCAACTTCTGTCACTCCACGGGCAGACGTACTGGAGACTGTAGATAGGTCTATTAGGGTTCAAAGGCTTTACTCCCTTCAAGTCTTTATGGATACCGCAACGGATGTCGCTGAGATAGTTCGTAGGCATTATAATGAAGTAGTCTGACCTTTTATGGGCAAGGCTGATTATATATGGCTGACGTCTCTGGCCATAATCTACGGGAGTGCCTACATATGCATGGACCAAACTCTTTTTACATCTTTCACATTTAAGGCTATTAACTCTTGAGGCATCGTAGATAGTCCCACAGCTGGGACACCTGAGGAATCTAAAGTCTCCTATATCGTAAACTATTAACCCGGTATGGACAGTCCTAGGCTTATAGACGCTTGCTCCGTCCGCATTTACCTTTTCTAAAACGTATTTAAGGGCGTTTGATAAGAGTGCATTTCTAGAGTATGCATTAGCGTAGTAGCTTATCATTCTTTTAAACTTCTCTAGGGGGCTCATCGCTCTACTCACTCCTGGTGGTTTTAAGGAACTCCCTGATGGGGGTGATGCTCTTCGAACTGACGTCTGATACCATGTAGAAAAGACCCCTATAGGAGACTACCTGCCCTTTAAGGGCGTGTCTTACGACATACCTAAGTTCTCTAGAACGCTGTGCTTCCTCTGGTGGTATGAGATTTTCTGGATACTTCACTGTAACCTCCTCATCAGCTACCCTCAGCGTGTACAGCCTATCTTCATAATCCATTGTCAAATCTCTAAGCGTTCTTATGTTACTTCCGTTTGCTCTTATGCGATTAATTAGCTTGGTCACTTCTCTATTAACTAGAGCGTCGTACACCTTAGGGCTCAAGTCTATGAGTGCTTGTATGCTTCTAGGTCTAGTCTTTAACGCTTGACCGTAATCTGCGCTGTCCAAAATGCTTGTCCACGCCTTAGAGGCCTGCTGTCCTGCACTCAGAGTTCCTGTCACAATCTCGCATGCCTCTTTCATCCTATGTCTGCTACACATTAGATTAATCGTGGCAGCTAGCCATCTCTCTGTCGCTCTTCTCACAGCTTCTATGTTAGACGGACTGATCACTATCATCTCCTTTTCTATGGCCTTTTCTCTAAGATTCTCGTCGTAGAGAAGAGCATAATTCTCGTACAATGTATAGTTGTGCGGAAGATCAGGGTTGAACACTATAAAGACCGTGGCATCTCTTCTGCGCCCAGCCCTCCCAATTCTCTGAACAAAGCTGGTTATTCTGGTAGGCATTCCATAGATTACAACGAAGTCTATGACGCCATAATCTACGCCGAGCTCTAGAGTACTTGTAGCTACTAGCCAGTCTATCTTGCCTTGCTTAAAGTCATTCTCTACCTCAATTCTCCTTCCTTCATAATCTGTGCTGTGGCCGTCAACGACGATGCGGTTCGAAACCACGATGCTGTTTCTTAAGGCTTGTATTGCTTCATTGCTCTCACCTAAGGAATTGGTGAATATAACCCCTCTAAGACTCAAAGCACTTCCGTTCGGCTTATCACTACTCACCCTCACCAGCTCTTCAAGCATTCTGACCATAGTAGCATCTCTAGTGTACGTCTTAGGCATTATGAAGACAAACGTCCTCTTATGGGCAGGGTTTAGGTGCCCCCCTCGACCTGTTCTAGCCTGGATTACACGTATCTCATCGGGATTTTCTATTCCTAACAAGGAACTGGCGAACTCCTTAACCCTGCCTAAAGTAGCGCTGGAGAGTATGAACAGCGGTGTAGCTCCGAGCACGTGGTTTAATAGAGATAACATGTGGTGCACCTGCACGCCGAAGCTCCCATAAATCTGGTGAGCCTCGTCTAAAACTACTACCCTCAGCTTAGGTAGTTTCTGAATATTTTCAATGCTCTTACTCCCACAAGCAGGACACCGCCGGACATTCAGCGCAAGCGGATACGTGTATCGGCACTTTTGACATCTGGAATACGGATATCCGAAGAGCCCCCACTCATAGGCGAACAGTAATTTCCCGCCCGGCGATTTCCCGCCCCATCTTCTAGCTCCTGACAGTATCCTGTTTATCATATCCTCGTCTGTTATGAGGAAGTTCGGCGGGTCATAGTAAATCTCCTCACGGGTCTTCCTCATAGCTATATTCAGGAACCTGGCAAAGTCACAATCTCCTTCGCATTTCGCATTTGCTGAAGTTTCATTAGGAAGTGCTGATATTTCTATACTTATACTTTTTTTGTGCTCAGGACACGTTACCGGCAAGGTAGGTTGCTCAGCTTTATGTCTGGCGTCGGCCTCATAAATGCTGGGCGTGTTCCCGTGAAGAACTCCGAAGCTAACCACGAAGTTTGAGACCTTCTGAAGGTGATACAGTATGTGTGCTATCTCCTCGACTTGGTCATTAGCTAGAGCCTTGGTAGGATATGCCAAAATAGCTGTTACTCCCCTCTCAGCGGGGCTGTCTTTGCACAGCCTTTCGTATGCTGTATATATAATTAGCGGGATGAAGAAGGCTAAGGTTTTGCCACCCGCCGTCCTCGCCATTATCGACACGGCCCTGCAACCCTCTGAGGGACCAAGTAAGCCCAAACAGGTTAAGACAGTTTCTATAGATTCCTCTTGATATCTATAAAGCTTTTTTACGCCAATCATATCTAGAGCTCTTGCTAGTGAGTTTAGAACTGAGGCGAACTTCTCGCTCTCCTTGCATGATAGACTAAGCTTGCTGGCAATAGAGTTCAAGAAGTCCCCGGCGCTTCGCTCGCTTTCCTCAATTGGTTGCAACACTTCTTCTCGAACGTCATAATCTCTCAGCCTAATAGTTCTATTGTTCTCCACGATTACTAAAGTATTTACGGGGTGAGCTCCAGTCATCCCGTATTCGGTCCATCTTACTCCGTGGGTCCATCCGCCAGCAAATCTCAGGACACCTTCGACTTCCATTAGATGACCCAAAATCCACCTGTTGTCACTGCTGTCATATATGAACAGCCTGTGCGGATTCTCGCATGAATGCCTAACTAGCTCTTTATCCCCTCTAGCTACACACCCTAGATTCAGCAAGTACGCCTTGAGGAATTCTCCACACGTGCCGAATACTAAAGCGAAAGTGTGATGGCATGAGCCTCTGTATTCGTTCTGCCCTCTGTCAAGCTTGAGAGATACGTCAAGCAACCCAGGCCTTATCGGCACCTTAATAACGCTCAGTTCCGCCTCTGCGCTTCTTGCAATCTGCTCCTTAACTACTCTTTTTAAAGAGTCCTCGCCGAGTTTCCCCAGAGATTCTTGAGACCCAAATACGGCGATTGTCAGGTGACATCGGGAAGACAATTTATCGTCATCATGACCGCTTAGTCTCTCTAAGACGCTGGTCTGCCTCTTGATTTCTAGCACTACATCAGTACCAGCAGTTTCTCTGAGAATAGCCCCTATCTCCACCTCAACATAGCTGTCTTCTCTCCACTGACTCCGCTCTTCAGCGTCAACATCCAGCCTCACATAAAAGCTGAACCTGACTTCAGCAACGCCAGCGTCTTCTCCTGTCCTGTGTACTATAACGTCTGAGCCGAACATCCATCCAGGAAATCTTGAGACCTGAATAGTCTCGGCCTCCTCCATGAAAGCTTCTTCATCTTCGTCTTCAAACTCAACCTTTTCAAAATCTCTGCATATATTCCTCCAAAGTGAAGAGTAAGTATATTTATCAGGTGGTGCCAGCACTGAGATGTGTGGGTTTTCTGGATGATGCCTGCTTTTGAGAAACTCAATAACATCCTTGACAATTTTACTGTCACTCACTATAAGTCCCAGAATATATAGAGTTTCAGCAAAATTTAAATCATTAACGCACTAGAATTAGTTTAAAGCTATGTTACTAGCGTTAGTAATAACTGCTACTAACGCTTTGCTAATTAATTTTTAATCTAAGAAGCTGAGGATGACAGTGTACGTCCTCTTTAAAACTGTCCAGAACATAATAAACCCCCAATTTGGGGGCTTTTTCATAGTCTTTGAAGATGGGCATCCTTGATCAAATCATTTTAATTTCACGTAACTATTTTTATTGTAGAGAGCAAAGTGTGTCTTGAGGAGTATAGAGTTGAGGCCCCAAAGGAGAGCTTGGGTATTTTTGGCAAGAGCCTGCGATATCCCCGCTAAGCAATTTAAGGACATCTCAGACATCATCGGTAGGGAGCTCGCCGGAGGCGCGGTCTCAGCGAGGCTTTTCGAAAGCTTCGTCTTATAACCTGCTGTGAAGTCAGGAGGTTTAGGGGGTTCAGTAAGTGGGCAGGTTTAAGGTTGTTTCACTCTTTTCTGGTGCTGGGGGACTTGACTGGGGTTTTAAGGAGGCAGGCTTTGAAATAGTGCTTGCAAACGATATTCTGGAGCCAGCTGCACTCACGTATTCACGTAACTTTGGGCTGAAGCTGTCGTCTTGTAGATCTCAGGGGTCTTGTGTTCCGATGCCCGGAGAGGTGTTACTCTGTGATATAGAGAAAATGGACCTTACGGAGATCAAAAAGCACGATATAGACGTCGTGATCGGTGGACCGCCTTGCCAGGATTTCTCGATCGTTAGGGGTCCTGAAGCTAAGAGGAGGGGCATAAAGGTGAAGAGGGGAAAGCTCTACGCCCACTTTGTTCGGGCACTCGCGGTACTACAGCCTAAGGTTTTCGTGTTTGAAAACGTTCCAGGTTTGATGAGTGCTAACGGTGGGCTTGCATACAAGACCGTGATTGAGGACTTTCAGAAGCTGAATCTCAGGTGGGGTGAGGTGAGGAGAGACGTTCAGGTCGGGAATGACACCAACAACATCCACGGATATTATTTGGTTCACTCGGGGGTCGTAGATTTTGCTAGGTTTGGCGTCCCTCAACACAGGGAGCGTCTGATAATCATAGGTGTGAGAGCCGACCTCATCAAGCATAATGTCAGGCTCTTGTTGGAGGTTAGGAGCAGAATTGAGGATGTGATTGCTGGGAGGAGGTGGTTCTTCAGGAAGTACCCCCTCACGCCGATCGAGGTTTTTGAGGGGAAGCCCTTACCCGACCTTCAGCGTGAGTATGCTGAAGTGATGCGGAAGTGGGAAGGTGTGTGGAATGATGTGGGCACTCAACTGGCAACAAAGTGGAAGAGGGAGGTCTGGGACAAGCTCACAATGAATATAATTAGGGACTACCTCACCGCAAACGGAGTGGACAGCAGTAGCGAGCTTGAGCTGGAGGAGGCTTGGACTGAGCACAGGTCTGTCTTAGAGGAGCTGAAGTATCTCGGCAGACCTGTGTGCTCGGGGTCCGTGACTGACGGAACGTGCAGTCAGCCAGCTGACAGTGTAGAGGTGTGTGAGAGGTTGAGGAGAATACCCCCAGACGAAAACCATGAGTTTGTTAGAGGGACTAAGTGGGAGGTTGAGGGAAGGGGCATAAGCCTGGTGTACAGGAGGATCCACCCGCTCAAGCCCAGCTACACTATAGCGGCGTACGGAGGTGGCGGAACCCACGGCTACCACTACGACAGAGACAGAACCACCTTAAAGCTGAGAGAGAAGGCAAGACTCCAGACATTTCAAGACTCATTCTCTTTCTGCGGAAGCAGGACGGAGATCAGGGCCCAGATAGGGGAGGCGGTGCCCCCGCTCGCTGGAAAAAGGATCGCCGAAGCAGTTGAGGAGATTCTGAAGATGGTTGAGCAGGCCTAAAGTATTGTCAGAATGCTCCTCCAGCTCTCTTCCCCGCACTTCAGGACCCCCGAGCTCACGAAGAAGTGAAGAGTTTCTGAGGCAGTTCCGATGCCTTCAAGTTCAACCTCAAACTTATTCAGATCTTCGGGTATGCTGACTACCCTCTTCCTCAGAACATCTGCAACTCTCTGCTTGCATACAGGATTTGAAGGATTCCACCATCCCATGAATTTGTTCAGAGAGAGCTTAACGGTGCCCTTCCTGCTTGATGAGATCCTCCCATCAGCGATCAGAACTGCTGTGCGGTCTCGCTCGATGTTTGGATGCTCGCTCTTGTCAAAAAGCCGACCACAAATGCCGGAATGTCGGTGAAGTCCGGCACAGCACTCCATAATTCATCTTCTTCAAAGTGCATGCCCAACTCCTTAGCCATTCTGAAAATCTTGTCCCTAATTACACTTATTTCCTTCAGAAATGCGATGAAGTGACTTCTTGACACACCCATACGAACCAGCACGAAGATGTCGCTGTGCTCAAGCTGAGCATAGGGTATGTCCAGCCACATCCCCCGGAGCTTAGTTGTCTTTATGCTTATTCTGAGCTTTGGCTTCCTTCAGGGCTCGCCGGGCACTGCGATCCTTGTAATATCTGACGGCAGAAACTCCTCAATTTGTCCTTTCCTGAAGTCCAGCTCGGCCTCCATGCCGAACCTGGTCTTGAACCACTTAATAAAGGCAATCTCCCCTAAGAAGCCCCTTATGGCGTCAGTCCAGACCTGCGCCAGGTCCCTCTGTCTTGATGTTCCATAGTCCGTTGCGGCTCTTCTCGGAGCCAGGCTGAGAGCGTGCAGAGCGGCTCTTAAGTAGTCTTCCTTAGTGAGGAGGACTGAGCTGAAGGACAGATTCTTCACCCATTCAGAGACTGATGTAAAGCCGTCAGCGTCACGCCCTTTTACAGCCCCTCACACAGTCTGTCGAGGAAGCTTTTGCAGGACTCCTTAGCGCAACTCTCTACTTCCTGAAGAACGGCTGGTAACTCCTTTCGAGTTATGCACTGCTCAACGCGCTTCTGCAGATCTTCTCATCCAGAGAAGTCAGACCCACCACCATTAAGCCTTCCTCAAGCCTGATTAAAAACTTATTATCAAGAGGTTATAACTTCTTGGGGTTGCCTGCAGACATGGAGAAAGCCGAAATCTTCAGAAGGAAGATTGCTGAGTGGTACCTATCTCACGGCGACAGCAACCTGCCTTGGAGGAGGACCAGAAACTCGTGGGCCGTGCTTGTAGCTGCGTTTCTGTTGCGGAAGACTACGGTCAAGCAAGTGGCTGAAGTTTATGAGGAGTTCCTGAGGAGGTATCCCAGTCCCCGTGCGGTGTTGCAGGCCGATGCCGATGAGATTAAGGCTCTCATAAAGCCCCTGGGCATAGAACATCAGAGATCGCAACATCTCATCGAACTCGCCAGGCGCTTAGTTGAGAAGTTTGAAGGAGCAGTGCCGTGCTCTAGGGAGGAGCTTAAGGAGCTACCAGGGGTTGGAGACTACGTAGCCTCAGAGGTTCTCCTAGCCTCATGCGGCAGGCCCGAGCCCCTGCTGGATAGGAACATGATTAGAGTTCTGGAGAGGTTCTTCGGGCTAAAGTCAGCTAAGAAAAGGCCCCACACTGACCCTGCTCTGTGGTCCTTTGCAAGGACGCTGATCCCTCAGGACCCGGAGGAGGCGAAGTCCTTCAGCTACGGGGTCCTCGACTTCGCAAGGAAGGTCTGTACGGCCAGAAGGCCGCACTGCACTGCATGCCCGCTCAGCGAGTACTGCACCTACTGCTTAGGGACAACACGCATCCGGAGCGGTCCTCAGAATGCCACACCTACAGGACGTGCTGAAAGCAAATATAACGGCCGAGCCCAGCTCTAAACATGGAGGCTGGCTTAATGAAAGTGAGAGACGTTGAGCCTGGTATGGAGAACATCTCCTTAGTAGTTCGTGTTGTCAGCGTAAGCAGACCGAGAAAAGTCTTGACTAGGTATGGCGAGGTGGCAGTGGCAAGCGCCGTGGTGGCTGACGAAACGGGCAAGATAGTTCTCAACCTCTGGAGAGGTCAGGTGGGTCTAGTTAAGCCAGGTTACATCGTAAAGATAGAGGGGGCGTTCGCCAAAGAGTTTAAAGGCAGGACGGAGCTCAACGTCGGCAGGAACGGATCAATAACAGTGCTGAAGAAGTCCTGAGGACCCTTATGAGGCCTCACCGAGCCTTAGACCGCAATTGCCGAAGGAGGCGCGTGCTTTATATGCTGTGTATTTGATGATTCTTCATGGTGGTGTGAGCACGGGATTCCCAGAATCTCTTGAGGAGGATGTCCATCGAGCAGTAGAAGTCTTTGCGGAGATGTTGGTCTGGGTTGCCTTAAGCATCGCTTTGTTTGCAGTTCTACGGGCTTTCCGTGAGGCGCAGAAGTCAGTTACTGTCCCGCTTCTCATTGACCTAGAATCCTTGCTGGCTTTACCTCTAGTAGTAACTGTTATTCTTGGTCTGTGCGAGTTAGCACATTACTTCAGTTTAGGCTATAGTGACCCGCTCAAAGGGGCGGCGCTCGTAATCGCTGGATCGGCGATATTGTCCTTACT
>Ga0105163_1001631_pt1 | contig 11582 bp, 13 predicted proteins | sample JNZ110809AmetaG_FD_81531 | JGI IMG/M metagenome (GOLD analysis project Ga0105163, IMG submission 81531) | Hot spring microbial communities from Jinze hot spring, China to study Microbial Dark Matter (Phase II) - JNZ 110809A | ecosystem: Environmental > Aquatic > Thermal springs > Hot (42-90C) >... | reverse complement strand
AGATATTAGCCTTGAGGTAGATATCTTATTGGTATAAGTATGCGGGTTAGGAGTATTCTTAGCTTGAGGTACCCTACTTTAGGTAGGGATCACCTGCTTACTCACGCTAGGTCCTTGATGAGGGATTTGGGTTTGAGGATGGTTCCTGTTGTTGATGGTGGTAGAGTCGTTGGGGTTTTAACTAGGGAGAGTGTGTTAGTGGTTACTTCAACTAGGTCTAACGTTTTAGTGAGGGACGTTATGGAGTCTCCTAGAGTGGTCTTCGGGCTTGACGAAGACCTCTGGACTGCTTTAAAGGTTATGCTAGAGCTTGACGAGTGGTACGCACCGGTAGTCTCTCCTGTGGGTAGGTACGAGGGGGTTCTCGAGATCGATGGCTTCATTAAGAGTGCTCTCCTAGAGCTCTCGGAGAAGAGGAGCTTGGGGTTAGTTAGAGACTACATGTCGTCTGAAGTAGAGTACGTTACTCCAGAAGACTCGGTAGCTAAGCTGTGGAGGAAGATGGTTAAGACTAAGTACGCAGGGTTTCCGGTAGTGAGGAGCGAGAGAGACCGAAGAGTCGTGGGTATAGTAACTCAACACGACTTACTAAAGAAGGGCTACACGAGGATAGAGCTTGAGTCAGAGTCAGGACCGAGGACCCCTAAGGTTAGAGAGGCTATGACTTCTCCAGCACTAACCGTAGGAGAAAGTGAAGACATCTATACAGTAGCAGAACTAATGGCGAGAAACAACATCGGTAGAGTACCCGTAGTCGATACTAAAGGCAACCTACTGGGTATAGTAGATAGAAGTGACGTATGTAGAGCATACCTAAAGCTAAAGCAGGTGGGAAAATGAAGCTCCCAAACCCTAGGAGAATGTACGAGAAAGCTAGGTGGTTGAGAAGTGATGGAAAACCGAGCTTTAAGACAGCTATCCGCGGGAGAGAGCCTGAGATAAGGTCTCTACTAGTAACAGAGATCCCGGTAGTATCACCCCAGACACCCCTCATAAAGTGTGCTGAAGAAATGCATAAAGCTAGGTTTAGAGCTGCCGTAGTAGTTAAAGCCGGTGAGCTATCGGGCATAATAACATTCCACGATATCGCAGACTACCTAGGTGGAGGAGGAAGGCACAAGATAGTAGTCGAAAGATACGGAAGCAACATCTACAAAGCACTATCAGTACCAGTACAAGAGCTAATGAGCAAGAACGTCGTATACGCCAGCATTAGCGATACCTTAAGCAAAGTCCTCGAGCAAATGGTGACCTACGGCTACGGACTAATACCTGTACTAGACTCTAGTAAGCAGCTAGTAGGAGCAGTAACTGAGGGAAGCATAGTCAAGCTCTACTCAGGAAGAATCAGTATGAAGCCCGCAGGCAACTACATGACGAAAAACGTAATAACAGCAGATGAAAAAAGCCCACTAGTAGACGTACTCAAGCTAATGGTCTCAACTGGTGTGAGGAGGATCCCACTAACAAGTAGTGGAAGAGTAAGAGGTGTAGTAACTTGGCGAAGCATAGTAGACTTCATAGGGTCCCACAAGATATTCGAAGCCTCAAAAAGCGGCTCAATAAGTGAAGCACTTGACGTAGAAGCAGTAAGTTTAGCAGATAGAGACGTAATAGTAGTCGAACCAACAACACCACTAGAGAGCTTAGTGAGAGAAATGCTCGAAAAGAACCTCGACTACGGGCTAGTAGCTGAAGGAGGAATCCTACAGGGAATAATAACAGAGAGAGATATAATGTACGCAGTACTTGGGTCCTAGGGGTGGTCGCGTGAAAGTAAAAGTAGAGCACTACATGAGTCACCCGGTAATAGTAGCACACCCACAAGACAACCTAGCGAGAGTTAGAAACCTCATGCTAAAGTATAAAGTAGGACACATAGTCGTATCAGTAGACGAGAGACCTCAGGGAATGATCAGTAGGAGTGACTTCGTCAAACTAATGTATAACCGAAAGTGGCTGTATAAACCACTCACAGACATCAAAGCTCAAGACATTATGTCTAAACCAGTTTACGCCATATTACCAACGAGGAGTGTTACGTACGCTGCTAGAAGAATGCTCGAGAAGAGCGTAGGCTCTCTAGTAATAGTAAAGGATATAGCCACAATGAAGATAACAGGCATAATTACGCGAACAGACTTAGTTCGAGCATACTCCGAGAACTTCGAAGGTCTACACAAAGTAGGAGACTACATCGAAAAAGATGTACAGACCTGCAGCCCCGAGCACTCGGTATTCTACGCCATAGAGAAGGTAGCAGCAGGACAGCCGGTAGTCGTAGTCGACAAAGGTAGAGTAGTAGGTGTAGTAACAGCAAGAGACCTAGCTTTCTTGAGTATGGCGGCTACGGGCATCAAGAAGCCCTTAAGAGTTAAGGGGATCTCACCTAGAGGGTTCGAGACGGCCATAAAGATCTATCCAGCGGTCATGGTGTCTGAGATCATGGATACAGACGTCGTAACAGTGAAACTAGAGGAAGACCTAGCTCTAGTCGCTCAAATAATAGTTCGAAACAACGTAGACGCCCTACCGGTAACTAGCAGTAGTGGAGAACTAGTTGGAGTAATCACTAAGTACACTGTGCTAAAAGCCCTCAGAGACTCTAGCTTAAAAAAGACCTAGAAGAGAGTCGTAGGTAGACATGAAGCCGAGACTAGATAGACCCTGGGTTCGCGAAGCTCTCTTCTGGAGGAAGCTAGAGGACAACAAAGTCAAGTGCGAGCTATGCTATAAAGGCTGCCCAATCGCTGATGAAGGATTTGGAGCTTGCGGAGTTAGATACAACGAGAAGGGAGTTCTCTACACTCTAGTATACGGACTACTAACAGCAGCTAACTTAGACCCAATAGAGAAGAAGCCACTAATGCACTTCCACCCAGGTTCAGCAGTATTCTCCATCTCTACAGCCGGCTGTAACTTCATGTGCTCCTTCTGCCAGAACTGGACACTATCTCAATCGAGAAGAGAGGAGGTATTCGGTGAGTACGTTGACCCCGAAGAGCTAGTCAAGTTAGCTAAGAAAGCTGGAAGCGACGGCATTAGTTACACCTACAACGAGCCAACCATATTCTACGAGTACATGTACGACGTAGCGAAGTTAGCGAAGAAGGAGGGGTTATTCAATACTATGGTAACAAACGGGTACATAAGCGAAGAAGCTCTCACTGAGCTATCTAAGTACATGGACGCAGCTACCGTAGACTTCAAGGGAGGTGGCAACAAGACATTCTACATAAAGTACATGGGTGTCCACGACCCGGAGCCGATCTTCAGCACTATACTGGAGATGAAGAAGAAAGGCATCTTCGTAGAAATAACGAACCTAGTAGTCCCGAGATACGGAGAGGACCCAGCCGACATAAAGAGGATAGCTAGGTGGATAGCTGAAGAGCTTGGTGCGGAAACACCGTTCCATCTCCTGAGGTTCTACCCACACTACAAGATGAGCTACCTACCTCCAACCGACGTAAAAACCCTCGAAAAGCTTGCTCAAGTAGCTATCGGTGAGGGCTTAAAGCACGTTTACATAGGCAACGTCCCGGGTCACAAACTAGAGAACACCTACTGCCCGAAGTGTGGGTACTTAACAGTAAGAAGGTACGGCTTCTACATCATAGACTGGAACTTGAAGCAAGGGAATACGTGCCCGAAGTGCGGCTACAGACTGAACATAGTCGGGGAATACAAGGGCAGAGCACTAACGTACTTCTAGCAGTAGAGAGTACCTAGAGAGTAGTTATTAGTGAGAAACCATATTTGAGTCTCCAACTCATTACGTGGGTGAGTACTTGAAGGTCTACGTAATATCTGATACTCACGATAGACTAGACACTCTCGAAAAGTTCCTCAAAATCGTGGGGGCATTTCTTGAACCAGGATACTTAATACACTTAGGCGACATAGTGTCACCGTTTACACTAAGGTATATAGTATCTAATCTACCAGAGAACCTCAAACTTAAGGTCGTGCTAGGTAATAACGACGCAGATAAGGTACTCATATCCAAGATCGCTGAAGACGTTGAAGACCAGCCTACTGAAGTAGAGTTCTGCGGAATGAAGGCACTACTTCTCCACGGGTTTAAATCTCCTGAGCTAACGGAGAAGATCGTTGATAGCATAGCGTGCTCTAACTACTACAGCGTAGTTATGTACGGACACACGCATAAGTACAGACTCAACAAAAAGTGTTCGAGCTACGTACTAAACCCAGGAGCGCTTTCCGGCTACTTAGCGCAAGAAGCTACCTATGGAGTAGTAGACTGCGAGTCCCTAACGGCCTCCATAGTCGATCTAGAGACCAACCGAGTAGTTCTGAGCTCACCAATCAAGTAGTGAGTTACTCAGCAGGTTCTTCCAATAAGGTAAAACATTTCCAGCAAAAGTAGGTAGACTCCTAGTTAAAGCAGTTAGTACACCCTCTTTACTATACCTAAGTACTCATCAGTCTTTGAAATAGATGCTCTAGCCTCTTTCTCGAGTTCTGTTATTGCTCTAATCGCATCTACGTTCTCTGGGACCACGTTAGACTCGTTCGGTGTCGCCCATATTAAGTAAACCTCCAACCCATCCTGCGATACGGAGACGCTATCCTTCCACACCGGTATTTCGTAGAGGTCTCCCCTAGGTCTCCCCAGATCTCTCGATAGCTCAAATATGGCGTTAAGACCGTCGACACCGTCTTCACCGCTTACAAATATAACTCTCGGTTCTTCCTCAACGACCTTTAGTACGTCTTCTACTGTAACCTTACTCCTCACTTCAACCATAGCCATGTGTAGGTGGTATAGATTGTGGCTTCCTTTAGCTGCCATAGTCACTATGTCTAGGTCTTTTATTACAGTTTGAGCATCAGGTCCGTGATGCGATGGAACCTGAAGTTCGGGAACTACCGTGTTCATAATGCCGGTCCTACTCGACTCCCACACGTCAACAGCTCTCCTAAATACTACTACCCTCGCCTTCTTAACACCGATCTTCTCGTGTATACCTCCAATCACTCTACATATAGCTGTAGTATTACAGCTAACTACTCGAACGAACTGGCGCCCTAAGGCTTCACTGTAGTTTCTTTGAGCAACAAACGATACTCCAGCGACCTCGTGTTTCTCACCTCCCTGGAAGACGGCCTTAACACCGTATTTTTCGTAGAGCTCTCTATTTCTAGCTCCTACCTTAGCTGGAGTACAGTCAACAACTACGTCTACAGCACCATTTCTAAGTAGCTCCTCGAGTGTACCACTCACCTTTAAGCCCTTCTTAGCCATCTCAGTAACTCTATCGGCAGTCGAAGCGTATACTGGTAGCCCTTTAGAAGCTGCTAGCTTGATCCTCCAGTCTGCGACTACGTCAGCAACACCGACCAGCCTCATATCCGGTTGGCGGAGAACGGAATCAGCAACTCTCTTACCTATGACTCCGTAGCCGTTAACTACTACGCTCACCGAAGTTTTAACCATGTTAAGCACCAACTATAGCTACAAGCCAAGGTATTTATTTCCTCCCTCAACGATAGCTAGGTGCTAGTTTTGGAGCTAGAGGAAGTAGTTAGGTTGATAAGAAAAGTGGTCACAGTCCCTAGATACAGCCTAGTGGGAGTAACCAAGAGTAATTACGTAGTATTCGGCTCTACGGTAGAGGGTGTATACAAGCTCTACAAAGTCGACCCAGCATCTGGTGAGATAAGCAAGCTCGTCGACCAGCCGGTATACATGATCGCTAGAACTTCAAGAACTTCTGACACCGTACTCTACACTGTTGATGTCAGTAGAGGTTACGAAAAAGTAGTCGTTTACGGAGTAGACGCTAAGTCGGGTGAATCCCGCGTTCTCTCGGATGGAGTCGAACCCCACAGGATAGTAGGTCTCGGTTACGATGGCTTCAGAATCGCTTGGTCAGGTTCCTTCGGTCCTAAAGCCTACATATGCATGTCTACAGTCTCTAGTGGAGTAGCTGAAGTAGTAGCCGAGGTTAAAGGCAGAGAACACGTCTCTGACGTTAGTGAAAAGTACATAGTGGGTTCGGGACACCTCAGAGATAACCCCTTCAGTACCGAACTCTTCGTTTTAGATATACAGACACGGCAGATGAAGGTGTTTACCCCTAGAGAGGGGAGTATTAACCGAGACCCGAAGATCTTCGGAACTAAGATACTGTTTGAGAGCAACTACGAAGACCTAGATACGTTCAAGCTCTACGTTTACGATGTCGAGACCCAGGAAGTCCAGAGGCTTAAGACGCGCTACGACCACATGGATAAGTACGGACCGGTCGAGTTCGTCGACTTCGGGTGGACGGATGATGGCAGAGTTTGGGCTATAGGTAAGAAGAAGGGTAACTCGAAGCTGTTTATAGACGGTGCTGAAGTGAAGACTCCCGAAGGCATGGTCTTAAGCGCTGAAGTAAGCGGTAGTTACGCCTACATAACTCACACATCAATAAAAGAGCCGCCCAGAGTCTTTAGAGTAAACCTAGAGACTTCAGAGTACCAGCTAGTTGCTGGAGCAGAACCTCCGAGTGAGGTACTGGAGTCACTGGAGGAGGTACTGTTCGCTGAGGTTGAGTCGGAAGGCGGTATTAAGGTTCCAACGTACGTATTGGTAAGCTCGAAGAGCCCCAAGCCAGGACCCACCATAGTCTACCCTCACGGAGGTCCCTGGGCTGAGGTCTCTAACTCTTGGTCACCCATGCTAGCTCTACTAGTGGCTCTAGGTTACCACGTAGTTGCTCCGAACTTCAGGGGCTCGACCGGGTACGGTGAGAAGTTCAGGAGACTCGACCTAGGGGACCCAGGTGGTGGCGACCTCGCAGATGTAGCTAATGCCGCTACCTGGTCTATAGCTGCGGGTATCGCAGACAGCAGGAAGCTGGCGGTGTTCGGCTATAGCTACGGAGGTTACTTAAGCTTCATGGCTATGGTGAAGTACCCAGACCTATGGAGGTGTGGTGTAGCTGGTGCTGGAGTAACTGATTGGGTAGAGGACTACGAGCTCGCTGACGCATTCTTCAAGAGATACGATGAAATACTGTTTGCTGGTAAGAAAGAGCTCTTTCTAGAGAGGTCACCAATAACGTACATAGACAACATAAGGTCACCGCTGTGTATAATCCACCCGCAGAACGACTCTCGGTGTCCGCTTCGACCGATAATGAAGTTCGCATATAAGCTCATGGAGCTAGGTAAGACGTTCGAGCTCCACGTGATCCCCGACATCGGGCACGCCATAAGCTTAGACACTAAAGCTATGGAGAAGTACCTACTATACTCTATAACGTTCTTACGTACTTGTCTCTCTGATTAAAGCCGAGTCTACAGTGGAGAATGAATGGCTATATTAAACGATGGTCTAGTACACGGGACCTGATAGGGTTGTTTGCTTTAAAAGAAGCTCCTCATTGAGAGGAATTGTAGGTGAGGGAATGTCTGAAAACGTTGTAGAGTCACTAAAGTACTTAGTAGTTAAGGTGTTAGCCGGCGACTTCGTCACTCTTCACGCTCTCAAGGAGTACTTACTCGATGGAGAGTCTCCATCTGTGTTAAGCCACAAGTACAGAATAGGGAAGTTTAAGCTGAGAGGGTACATACAGAGAGTAATCGAGAAAGCAGGTAACTACAGAGTAGCCCAGTACGTCGTTAAGACTTCATACGGAACTCTATGTAGTTTGACTCCAATAGTGATTAGAGTTCCCGGAGGCTACTACTGCACTGTCTGCGATAAGGTCTTGACTATGAACCCCGAGAGGCACGTTAGGCTGGAGCACAAAGACGTTGTTAACAAGGTCATATCAGACTGTATCCGTATAGCTAAGAGAAGCAAGTCTTAGGGATTCACTATGACGTTCTTAGACTTTCTTAAGGTTGCTCAAGACTACTCAACGAAGAGGAAGCTACTACTCGAGAAGATTAGGAGAGTTCTAAGCTCTTGCAGTAAGCGTGAAGAATGCGTCATAAAGTTGTTTAAGGTTCTCTCGGACTTCCTCGAGAGAGACCCAGAAGAAAACACTAAGATAGCTCTTAGTGTAGCCAGCTCTCTCCCGGCAGAGTACGGGGTCAGCATAGTAAAGTTCATAGAGGCGTTTAACACTCGCGAGTCTAATGTGAGCTACCCTAACTTGGGGGGACACGGTCTAGATGACGTAGGAAAAGCTCTCACTGGAGATATAGGGTGTTCAGACCTCGAAAGCATTGTTTACATAGCTAGTGAGTCTAAGGACTTTATAGCGATAGCACTAACTCTAGCTATACTAGAGAGAGCGAGTGAGCTAAAGAGTTGCGACCGAGATCTCGCGCGCAGTCTGCTAGCTCTCATAAGGAGGCTATACGAGCGCGGTGGTAAAGACTTAGTCGCTTCAATACTAAACAAGTACGCCGTTAAGATATACGTCCTAAAGAATGGTGAAGAAATAAAGGGTGCTAAAATAACTATAGGTAACGAGATATCTGTCGACTTAACAGAAGTTATGAGCTTAGTTTACTCAGACTTAAGCGTGATCCTGAACTTCGGAAGTACTAAAAGCTAGAGAGATGATTAAGTACTACATACGATACCCACAATCTGTTAAACTCGAGTTCTTCTAGCCACTCGAGCTGTTTCCGAGGCCTATGTTCGAGAACAAAGCTCTAGTGTGATAACGCAAACGGTAGCATGTCTGTATAAACTAAGCTCATCACTTACCGATCCGCACACTACAGAGGTTCTACATGCTAAAGGATATGGCGTCGTGGACTGAGTTCTTCAAGCGAAATACGAAAATAAATATACACTAAATATACAAGTAAAGGGGGTTAGTGTGAATGCTGATGCCTTGATATCTGTTCGACTTCCTGGAGATGTGGTGGAACTCATCGACTACTTAGTTAGGGTCGGTGTTGTTAGCTGCCGAAGTGAAGCACTAAGGTTGGCCATAATATATAAGTTGAAGAGCTTGGGTTACGACGTAGATACTAAGGAGCTGGATAACGTGTTAAGCAGGCTAAAGCGCTTAGAGGAGTTAAGCAAATGAGCTACTGGGAACCTCGCTGGGTAAGAAAAGAACTCAGTTCTCACGGAATTACTGTGGTCACGTGCTTTGACCTCACTACGTCACTAATGCTTTGCCCGATCTGTAGCACTATAAACATCGAGGACCTATGCCCCAGCGACCGCGAGGGCAACCTCCCGGTAGCCGACGTACCTCTTTTCATTTCAGTAGATGACTTAGTAAACCACATGAGGACCCACTGGCACGTCAAAAGGTATAAGAAAATAGGAGTACCAACTACGAGGGAGATAGGTGAGGAAGGCGAGAAGGGTATTCTTAGGGAATTCGCTAACAGCAAATCTTCTAGCAAGAGAAGATGATGTAATAGTTGACTTCTGGGAAGGTGGTAGCGATCTCTACGGGTGGAGCTTGGGTTCAACTTGTCTAGACCGCGTGCCCATATTTCTACGTAGGAGTTGCTGTCATCAGCTTTTCGGTAACGCCTTAAGAGACGTAGATGTAGAAGTCGTCATCGAAGGCTTCGAAGACATCGTAGTCGAGAAGCTAGGTGATATCAGTAGGTCATTCATAGGCTTCAGCGGAAGAATGCTTACTCCAGAATACCCAGTGTGTACTTACTACAGAAAGCTTCTTTCAAAGTCGAAGAGCACTAAGGTATTTTCACCTATTGCTAAAGTAAGCTTACAGTCTAAATGCGTAAAAACGTATCACTACGAAGTAGAGTACGAAGAGCTCGTCAACACATTACCTCTCTACTATCTTCTATCTAAGAGCGGCTTAAGCGAGCTAGCGAGCCACTTAACGTACTCATCAGCGTACGCTCTCCTAATTATCTCTAACACAAAACTAGGAGAGTACACCAAGATACTTATTGGTCACAAGGGGTATTCCTTAGGCTACGTAGTTGTCTACGGCAAGCACCCACTAGGCAAACTTATCTATGCCTTTGCACCCCTAGAGAAGGACCTCCTCAAAGCAGAGCTAACAAACCAGGCTGTAGTCGAGCTTAAGAGGCTCAAACTCATTGAGGGTCCGATAAAGCTTATGAGGTCATTCTTCATTAAGTACTTCAAGATGGGGGGAGACATCAGCGAAGTGCGTAGAGCTCTAAAGAACTACGGAGTCACCTTAGCTGGTAGATACGGAAGCTGGACAGATATCTCTCTCTGCGATATATGTCCTTAATATACGAATACAGCATCAGCTACCTCAGGGTCCTCTAAAGACGCTAAAAGTTCAGCCCCATCGTCACTATCTTCAGAGTACATCGCTACTGAAAGTATCAAGTCTTCTAGCTCTGCGGGACTTGGTGGACTCTTAATGGCTACTCTTACACCGTTTATAGATATATATGGAAACCGAGAGTTTACTGTTACAGGCACTACGTAGACCTCTAGTCCATACTTTTTGAAAATCCTTTGAGCTACCTCCCACACGATCCTAACGAGGTCTTCGGAGATCTCATCACTGATTACACCAACAACTACGTTCACAGCCATGAACCATCCAAGACACGTACTGGAAGGAGTTAACTTAAAAAGCAAGAGGCTTATCGACCAAATTAAGTACATACCGTCAAGCTTATACCAAGAGTAATAGCAGACTTGATTAAGAGCGACTACTAGCTCTCTTAGAATCTAAGTACAAGGTACGTTCGATCACCTCGAGTACTCTAGGTAGTGTAATTCAGTAGTTTTACTGAGGGAGGTTGTTGGACTAAATAACGGCAGCAGTGGAGGTTTTACATTGGAATCCTGTCCAAAAGTTGATTAACGGTGAAAGAATAGAGTAGTGTAGTCTAGGTAGTCCACCATGAATAAGACCTACAGTCTACTACCACACAAATACGCAGAGTCCCTACTTTACGTAGACCTAGTCGATCTGCTATCTGTATACAGAAGGTTCACTAAGCTGACTTCCTTAAGTCAAATCCTCGGTATTCGCGAAACCTCGTTGAGTAAGTATGCAAACGGAAGGATAAGACCGAGAACCTCTAAAAGCATATCTCTAATCAAGACGTTAACTGACGCTAAGCTTGTGAGGGAGGCGGTAATGGAGTACTTAAGGAACGAGAGCTTAGTAGACCTCCTTATGGACGCATCCTTCACGAAGCTCATAGCTTTATCAATACTCGAGAAAGTCGTTAGCATTTTTCACGGAAGCCGCGTCGAAACTATACTGACGTCAAGTGAAGCCGTACTGATAGCTTCACACGTCGCACATAGACTTAAGTCAGCTCTTCTAAATATACACGTAATGCGAGGTAGTTCTAAACTCAAGAATATTGGAAACTCCGTCATAATCTTAGTTATGGCCGACGAAGAAATAGTTAAGGAGCTTGCTAAAGTTAGAGCAGAAAACAGAAAAGTCGACGTAAAGTACGTGTTCTTAATGATATACTCAAACGACGTAGAGCGACTCACCTCCCTATTTCCTAACGCAACCGTTGACTGCCTAATTGGGTCACCCACATAAACACAGAGATCGCTACTTAGTATACTCGAAGCAGTAATATACAGCACAAACTAAGAACACCACTATAGCCTCCAACACACCGCTATTCCTTAAATAACAAAGTAAACACTTTAGGTACTACGT
>Ga0105163_1001630_pt1 | contig 11584 bp, 12 predicted proteins | sample JNZ110809AmetaG_FD_81531 | JGI IMG/M metagenome (GOLD analysis project Ga0105163, IMG submission 81531) | Hot spring microbial communities from Jinze hot spring, China to study Microbial Dark Matter (Phase II) - JNZ 110809A | ecosystem: Environmental > Aquatic > Thermal springs > Hot (42-90C) >... | reverse complement strand
TCTTCTTATCTCGTTGATCTCGATGCCAAGCTCGAGGGCCAACTGATCGTCTGTGAACTCGTTTTTTATGCCAAGGGAATAAAGAATTGCTCCAATTTCTCCCGCAACTCTCGAGACAAGTTCGGCTATGAGCTCCTCGCCTTTCATCAACGCTTTCACAGTTAAGATTTTTAAACGCTCAACTATTTTAAGCTTGCGTTCTTGCTCAAGTTTAGCATTATCTTTACTTAAATTGTAACTTTGCTACAGTGTTGTTAAGCCAAGTCTAAACATGTCGTCGCTGGTCAAAATCTTCACACCACCTTTTCTAAGAGCTTTTATGGTTTCGAGCGTGTCTTCGATGAGCCTTAGCATCTCCTCCCTCTCTTCAGGAAGTCTTCCATGGACTCCTGTAAAGACCACACCACGATCTGTGAAAATGTAATTGGAAACGTGGTCGCATGTGAAGTAAGTGTCGACTTTTATCCCCAAAACGAAGTTTCGCAGTTCTTCAAGCTGCTGTTCAGCATTCAAAGGCTCCAAAATTCCCCGCATCTCTGGATTCGTTATTGTGAGATTCCTAACCCTAACAAACGTTGGCTTAACTTCGTTTATAACCTTAGCAGTTTTCTCCACATGTTCTTTGCTCCTTTCAACACCCCCAAGACCTGTGATCACGTAGTAAGTAGTTTCAAAGAACTTTCCAGCCTTTTTTCCGGCTTCGATCGCATCTTTCGCCGTGATTCCTTTACTAACCCTTTTCAAGACTTCATCATCACCGCTCTCAAGTCCCATGTGCAGCCTTGTGAGCCCAGCAGATTTCAGCTCCCTGAGCTTCTCTTCCGGCATGTTCGCAATCGTTTTAATTCTTGCATACGCTGTTATCCTTTCAACCTCGGGTCTTTTGGTTTTCAGATATCGAACGATCTCTACGATGTCCTTGTGGATCAAAGGATTTGAATCACCGAGAAAGGCTGATTTCGATCTCGGAAATACTTTCGGAATTTCGTCGATGTCTCTCAGTATCTCTTCTTTCGGTCTCTGCTCGAATTTAACACTTTTATACATCGAACAAAATGCGCATCTGTTCCAATTGCAACCTCGAACGACTCGAATCAAGTAACTGAAAGCCTCGCTCGGTGGGCGAAATGGTGGGAGCTCCATATCACTTCTTCAGGCTGAATCTCTTGAAGTGCAAATTCGCCAAAGCCTTAAGCCACATTTCCGCTTCCACGCTTACGAGATCGCTTAGCTTTGCCGAACTTCTATCCACAAACCCGTGGAACTCTCCGCCAACGTAGAACTCGATTCTCTCTCGCCTTATAACTACCTTTAGCGGGTCATCGTAGATCACGAGACTACCATTTTCGTTTTCGAGGAGTTTTTTTAGCGTTTCAAATGAATCGAGGATCTTCGTTGCATAGTTTACGAGCATAGTGACTTTTCTGCAACGCTATTTAAAGTTCTTTCCCTTCCTGTAAAGACACGACTAGTTAGCTGCTCAAATCAACTCTCCCATCCCTTATCCGCACAATTCTGTCTGCGTAATCCGCAAGCGACAGATCGTGGGTTACGAGCACAACTGTCACGTTTTTTTCCTCGTTCAACCTCTTTATTATCTCCATGACTTGCCTTCCGGTCTTTGAGTCCAAGTTTCCCGTGGGCTCATCGCAGAGCAGTATTTTGGGATCGTTGGCCATCGCCCTTGCAATCGCAACTCTCTGCTGTTGTCCACCGCTAATCTCGTTGGGCTTTCTGTTGGCAATCTCTTCGATCCCCACCTGGCTTAAAAGTTTGAGAGCCTTTTTTCGCCTTTCTTCCTTCGGAACACCCTTGAAGATCATCGGTAGCTCAACGTTCTCCACTGCGGTAAGCGTTGGTACAAGGTTGTATTGCTGGAAGATAAACCCTATTGCATCCCTTCTTAGCTTCGTAAGCTCGTTGTCGCTGAGCTTTGAAGTTTGGACGCCGTTTATCACAACTTCTCCCTTCGTTGGCTTGTCGAGACAACCAATCAAATGGAGCAATGTGCTCTTCCCACTGCCCGACGGACCCATTATTGCGACGAATTCTCCACTCTCGATCTTCATCGTAACTCCGTTTAATGCGTAAACTTCGTAGAACTGCGTTCTGTAAACTTTATGGACATCGACAAGTTCTATCATGATCAAAAAAATTGAGATTACTTACCCTTGAACTCTGGTTTTCTACGCTGGAAGAAAGCAGAAATTCCCTCGATAACGTCCTGCGTTGAAGTTGCAAGCCCAAAAGCAAGTACTTCGATCACTTTGCCAACATCCGTTGGTAATTCATAGCCAAAGTTTATCGCAAACTTCGCAGCTTTCAAGCTTATCGGTGGCATCTCAGACAACTGCTTCGCAAGGCTCATAACCTCGCTTTCGAATTTGTCTGGATCGACAGCCTTAGCAAGCCCTATTTTCTCCGCTTCATCCGCATCGATGCGCTTTGCGAGCATTATCATCTCTTTTGCCTTCGCGACGCCCACGATCTTCGGCAGTCTCTGCGTTCCTCCCCATCCCGGAATCAAAGCCAAGCTAAGCTCAGTCAATCCAATCTTTGCTCCTCGCTTCATTATTCTAAAGTCACACGCCAACGCAAGTTCACATCCACCGCCAAACGCATAACCGTTGATCGCTGCAATCGTTGGCTTGGGGAATCGCTCCAATTGCGAGAAAACTTCATTGCCCTTCATCGAGATCTCAACAGCCTTTGCAGGTGTTAACTCGGTTGTGGTTTGCAGATCAAAGCCGGCAGAGAAGGCTTTGTCTCCTGCACCTGTTATTATAAGAACCCGAACCCCTTCATCTTTTTCGAGCTCCTTCAAAGCGTTCGAGATCTCCTCAAGCGTTGCGAAGTCCATTGCGTTCAATTTTTGGGGTCTGTTTAGTATCAGCTTCGCTATGCATCCTTCTTTCTGCACCTCTATGTTCTTGTAAACGATCTTTGCGTAGTCGTAGAATCCTTTCCCTACTCTGATCCCTAATTTGCCCTCTGCAACCATTTTCTTAAGCAACTCCCTCGGTTTCAGAATTTCGTAGCCCTTCTCCTTGTATAGTTGCTCAAGTTTTGCAAGAATCACATCCAAGCCTATTTCATCGCCGAGCTCACAAACCCCTTTCGGCATGTTTGTTCCGAGCTTCATCGCTGTGTCAATTTCCTTTGCATCCGCGACTCCGAGCTCGATTAACTCTGCAGCGATGTTTACCATCGGCGCAATTAATCGAAGCTCGTCGTAGCCTTCAGCTTTTGAAATCTTTGGTCTTCCGGCACTCCAGTCGTAGAAGCCTTTACCAGTCTTCATTCCAAGCTCCTTCGCTTCAAACTTCTTCTTTAAGGTCTCCGAAACTGGCACAAGCCCCCACTGCTGTCCAGCGAAGTAAAGGATGTCGAGTCCAACGAAGTCCGAGAGCTCAATTGGACCCATTGGGAATGCGTATTTTGTTGTAAAAACGCTGTCAATCTGCTCGGGTTTCGCAACCCCTTTGTCTACATCGTCGATTGCAAGCGTCAGATAGGGAACGAGAATTCTGTTCACGATAAATCCAGCAACGTCTTTCTTCACAACCACTGGAACCTTTCCGATCTTCTTCACGAAGTCAACTGCTTTTGCAATCGTCTCTTCACTCGTCTTTTCCCCCTTGATAACTTCAACGAGTTGCATCACAACTGGTGGGTTGAAGAAGTGCAATCCAACGAATTTCTCGGGTCTGTCGGTTGAGTTTCCAAGCTCAGTTATACTCAATCCAGATGTGTTGCTTGCGAAAATGCACTCGGGCTTTGCAAACTTCTGCACTTCTGCAAAGACCTGCTTCTTCAGATCCATTATCTCGGGAACCGCTTCGATTACGAGATCCGCATCTTTCACTGCTTCCTCGATCGATAGAGTAAACTTTATTTTCCCAAGAATCTCCTTTGCCTTGTCTTCGCTCATCTTTCCCTTCGAGACTGCCTTGGAAAGATTTTTCGCTATTGCATCCTTTGCTTTGTCGAAAAACTCCTGCTTTATGTCTCTCACCACAACCCCAAAGCCAGCGGTTGCGCAAACTTGTGCGATGCCATGACCCATTGTCCCCGCGCCAAGAACTGCAATTTTCTTCATAATTTCACCCGACATCAGTTGCAGGGATACTAAATAAATTTTCCTTTGGTCTTAGGAGGTAATAGCTCTCTTTCTTCTTCTTTGCAACTTCAAAGCCAAGGATCTCAAAATTCCTGAACTTGGCTTTGCAATTTTTGCACACGAACAAAATCTTGCCATCCCTTTTCAGCTTAGGAATGAACCTCCTCAAAGCCAGCATCGAAGATTCAAACTCGAGGGTTAAATCATTCAAAATAACATCTAAAGGCTCTATTTTCTCGATATCGAAGCTGAAAACGTTGTCAATGAACACCTTCACGTTTTTCCTTTCTTTCTCGATCTTTCTAAGCTCGTTCTCGAATTCTCTGCTGAACTCTATGCCGTAAACGAACCTCGCTTTCTCGCTTGCATAGAGCAAAAATCCGCCTGCAGAACTCCCTAAATCCAAAACTACTTCGCCTCCTTCAAAAATTTTGAATTTCTCATCGAGATCCTTGAGCTTCCAGTAACCAGCAGGCTTGTCATCGAGGACTACGATCTCTGCCTCAGGACCCACTTCCATTGAAGCTTTTCTCGCAACCTTTCCGTTCACGACAACGAGTCCTCGGTCTATCGCAATCTTTGCCCTACTGCGTGACTTGAAGTATCCTTTTTTCACGAGCAAAACGTCCAACCTCATCGCTTTGCAACTTTCGCAACAATTTCCGCAACTTCTTTCGGAGTTTTTCCGACTTTCGCTCCTGCTTCGCTCAAAGCCTTTATCTTGCTTTCTGCACTTCCAATTCCGCCTTCTATGATTGCTCCCGCATGGCCCATTCTTTTCCCTGGTGGCGCAGTTATCCCGGCAACGTAGGCAACGACAGGTTTGCTCATATCCTTCTTTATGAACTCTGCAGCCCTTTCTTCGTCTCTTCCGCCAATTTCCCCGATTAAAACAACGGCATCGGTTTCTTTGTCCCTTTCAAACATCTCCAAGACTTCAGCGAAGCTCAGCCCTACGATCCTGTCTCCACCGATGCCTAAAACGGTTGACTGCCCCACACCGAGCTTTGTTAAGTTTTGTGCTATCTGATAGGTCAGCGTTCCGCTCCTAGAAACGATTCCAACGTTCCCTTCCGCGAAGACATGTGTAGGCATTATTCCGAGGTGGCACTTTCCTGGAGAGATTATTCCCGGACAGTTTGGACCGATTAGAAATGCTTTTGCCTCTTTAGCTTTGAGATAAGCTTTGAGCTCGTCATGCACTGGAATTCCCTCGGTTATGCACACCACAACCTTGATCCCAGCATCGATCGCTTCGATTATCGCATCCGCAGCAAATGGTGCGGGAACGAAGATAACACTCGCATTAGCTCCGAGCTTAACTGCTTCGCTCACAGTGTCAAAAACCGGAACCCCAAGGACTTCGCTGTTTCCTTTGCTAGGCGTAACTCCGCAGATAATCTTCGTTCCGTATCTCAGCATTCTCTCCGTATGGAATCTGCCTTGGCTTCCTGTGATCCCCTGAACTACTGCTTTAGTTTTTTCATCTACAATTATCGACACTTCGCCACCTCCACCGCTCTTTTCGCACCTTCCTCCATTGTCTCAACGATTTCAACATTCTTTAGATTTTCTGCGATTATTTTTCTCCCCTCTTCCTCGTTCGTTCCCGAGAGTCTCAAGACAAGGGGGACTTCGATTTTTAGCTCTTTGAAAGCTTTTACGATTCCTCTAGCAACCTCGTCGCACCTCGTTATACCACCGAAGACGTTCATAAAGATGACTTTTACATCTTTATCTTTGCTCAAGATCTCAAAAGCCTTCTTAGTGAGCTCAGCACCCGCACCTCCGCCGATATCGAGGAAGTTCGCCGGTTTTCCGCCCACGAGATAAATTAGATCCATTGTTGCCATCGCCATTCCAGCGCCGTTCGCAATCACGCCAATGTTCCCGTCGAGTTTAACATAGTTCATGCCCTCCCTTTCAGCGATTCCTTCAAGCCCTTCAGAAAAAGTTCGCATAGATTCAAGGTCTTTGTGGCGGAAGAGTGCGTTGTCGTCAATTACGATCTTTGCATCGAGCGCAATTAAGCCTTGCGAAGTAACTGCCAAAGGATTTATCTCCACGAGCTCTGCTTCGTTCTCAACGAATATTCTGTAAATCGCTTTTACGATCGTTGTCATCTCTCTCCAAAGCTCTTGCGGAACTTTCGCTTCACTCAACAGTTTTCTTATTTGGTAATCCCAAAGACCCCACCTCGGATCTATCTTGACTTTGAAAATCTTCTCCGGAGATTTTACAGCAATTTCTTCAATGTCCACACCACCCTCAGGACTATAAATAAGAGAAAAACACTTCTCGACCCTGTCGAGCGCAATGCTTAGATAAAACTCCTTTTTCACATCGCTTAGCTCCTCCACATAAACCTTGGTAATCTTTTCTCCCTTGATGCTTTTTCCGAACATCTCCTTCGCAACTTCAATCGCCTGAGCCACGCTTTCAACTTTCCTTATCCCCCCAGCCTTCCCTCTTCCCCCAACGAGTACCTGGGCTTTCAAAACAGCTTTTCCACCAAGTTTTTCTGTAATCTTTGCGATGTCTTCGATCTTCTCCGCAACTTCACCTCTCGGAATTTTTATTCCATAGCGAGCAAATATCTGCTTCGCTTGGAACTCATAAAGCTTCATATTACGATTTAGTTTTTCAAAAATTTAACTTTTCCATTTTTAGTCAAGTTAAGGAGTTTTTACCTTTTCGCTGATAACGAAACCTTTGTCACTTTCGCTTACCATGAGAGAAAAAAAGAAAGAGTTATATATCACCGGAATCGGCGAGAATCATGCGCGATCCTCATGATGATGATAAGTTCGAGGAACTCTTAGACAAACTCGGGCTCTAAAAGACAAAAACTTAACTGCCTAAAGCAAACTCAAGCGCATGCAGAGGATAAGCGGCGAAGAACTCTCAAGGAATTTGCAGAAAGTGAAGTTCAAAATAGCAGTGATGAGCGGAAAAGGTGGTGTGGGGAAGTCAACGGTCTCGGCTTTGCTTGCGGTTCACTATGCAAAGAAAGGGAAAAAAGTCGGAATCTTCGACGCGGATTTTCTTGGTCCAAGCATTCCAAAGCTCTTTTCCCTCGAAAAAAGTAGGCTTAGCGTAGTTGGTGACAAGCTCGAGCCAGTTTTGAGCACTAAGTACGGCATAAAGGTCGTTTCAATCCAAAGCCTTTTACCGTCGCCTGACACTCCGGTGATTTGGCGTGGCCCATTGATAGCGGGAATGATAAGAGAACTCTTAGGCAGAACGAACTGGGACGAGCTTGACTACCTAATCATCGATCTTCCTCCGGGAACAGGAGATGCACCTCTAACGATCCTTCAGGACGTAAAGCCAAACGGAATACTCGTGGTAACGACTCCCCAAGATCTTGCGGTGGCGATAGTGGAAAAGTCAATAAAGATGGCTGAGGAACTGAAATCAGCAGTTCTTGGAATCGTAGAGAACATGAGCTACTTTATCTGCCCAAAATGCGGTGAGAAAAGCTTCGTTTTCGGAAAAGGTAAGGCAGAGATTCTTTACCGCAAATACAGGCTCGATTTCATAACACAAATCCCCATCGACAGCGAACTGCTCAAGCTAAGCGAACTCGGAAAGATCGAGAACTTCGATACAGATTACTTCGAGTTCTTTCCCTACTGAGCCTTTGAGTAAAACTTTAAAATATTTTTGAGATATTCAAAACATGCACTCGAAGCTCGAAGAGATCTCGGATGGTATTTTTGCATACGTCCAAGGAAGGGGAGAATGGTTTGTAAACAACACAGGTCTGATCACGACAAAAGAGTTCTCAATCGCCATCGACAGTGTTGTAAACGAAGAAAGGGCAAAGATTATGCTTTCAAAGTTTAGGGAAGTCACCAGATCGCAGATCAAAATTCTTGTGAATACACACGGACATGGAGATCACGTATGGACGAACCATCTATTTAACGCAACTTCGATTTGCCATGAGAACTGCAGAAAAGACACGATTATGGCGAATCCTGAGGTTTTCAAAAGCATTTTTCCAGAGTTCGACTTTAGCGGTGCGAAGGTCACACCACAAGACGTGACTTTCTCAACGGAAGTAAAAATACACGCCGAAAACTTGGAGATTCGATTGATCCATCCCGGAGTTGCACATACGAGCGGAGATGCTTATGTTTACATACCAGAAAGAAAGATCGTTTTTTGCGGGGATTTGCTATTTGCAAAGCCGTGCACACCATTTGTCCTGATGGGTAGCGTTTTGGGAAATATAAAAGCTCTAAAAGAGCTTCTAAATCTCGATGCAGAAATCTACGTTCCTGGGCACGGAAATGTCGCAACAAAGGACGAAGTAAGAGAAGCAATCGAGTATTTAGAGTTCGTTTACAATGAAGCAAAGCTGGGAATCGAGAAAGGTATGAGCTTCCATGAGGCGATCAGAGATCTTGAACTAGGAAGGTTCAAAAACTGGAGTGAGAAAGAAAGGATTGTGGCAAACCTTGCGAGAGCTTATGCGGAGTTAAGCTCTCACGAGATAAATCTCTTCGAGATCGTAAGACTTATGAGGGATTGGAAATGAAGCTCGCAACCTTCGAAATTGGAAACGAAGAGAGAATAGGTTTCGTCGCCTTCGACAAAATCGTAGATCTAACCCTGGCTTATGCTTCCTACCTAAAAGATGCTAAGGGCGAAACGAGACCGCTTAAAACTGCAAAAGCGTTGATTCCGCCGAATATGCTCGAATTCCTTGACAAAGGCGATTTAGCGATGAGCGAAGCTAGGAAAGCATACGAGTTTGTGCTTGAGAAAATTGAAAAAGGAAAAGAACTTAGAATTTCGGGAAAAAGAGTCGTCTACGAGTTAAGCAAAGTGAGGCTAAAAGCTCCGATCCCAGTTCCGAGGCTAATGGTGGACTTCTCGACCTTCGAAGAGCATGTGAAAATGTCCTTTGAAAAACTCGGGTTAAAAGTCCCAGACGAATGGTATCAGATGCCAGTTGGTTACAAAATGAACCCGTTCTCAGTCATAGGGCACGGAGAAGACGTTTTATGGCCGAGCTATTCGCAGATATTAGATTACGAGCTGGAGTTTGCGATTTGCATTGGAAAGAAAGCCAAGAATGTTCCCAAAGAGAAGGCCATGGACTACGTCTTCGGATACACAATAGCCAACGACATGAGCGCGAGGGACACAGAATTCATCGAGCTAAGGGCTATGCCCCTAGGACCGCTGAAGAGCAAGGACTTCGACACTGCAACGCCGATGGGTCCTTGGATTGTAACGAAAGACGAGATAAAAGATCCACACAATCTGAAGATGTTCGCAAGAGTCAATGGCGAAACATGGTCGGAGGCGAACACGAAGGACATGTACTGGAAAATCCCAGACCTCATCTCGCATCTCTCTATGGATCAGACTCTCTACCCAGGCACGTTTTTGCTTTCGGGCACACCGGGAAAAGGTTGCGGGCTACATTTGGGTAGATTTTTGAGTCCTGGAGACGTTTTAGAGCTTGAGATCGAGGGGATAGGTGTGCTGAAAAACAGGATAGTAAAGCCTTAAAATCTCAAAGCTCGCTTTCCTTACTTTTAATTCTCGATACAAAAAAGTGTTTCAGCTCTCTGTATATCTTTCCCAAGTCTTCAAAGAAGAGTCTTGGCATGTTTATGAGCGCGTTACTTGTAGACTGACCGAACTCGTCGTAAAATCTGAGCAGTGGAATTAGGAGTAGAGAAGTTGTGAAAGAGAATAGAAAGAGCACTATATACGACTTCTCTCCGAGAAATGCGAGGTTTACGAGTAGAATTCCACCGAAAATACTACCTAATGCCGAAAAGATGTCTTGCATCCAGTTACCGATCGCATAAAATGGAGCGGAATGCTTCCTGAGCGTCATGTCCGCGACTGCGTTCATAAAAGCTATGTTCGGTGCATAGGTGTAGAAGCCGTGCAAAATGTATGCGAACAAGAGTATGCCAAAAGATGCGTTAAAGTTGGAAAGGATGAAAAGGATTATCGAGAGATCAAAAAACGCTACCGAGATCGCAAGAAGAGGTTTATTCCCAAATCTATCCGATATCGCTCCAGCGAATCTAAGCGAGTAAACCGAAGACAGATGAGCTACAAACGCAAGGGCGAGAACAAGCCAGATCGGATATCCAAGAACGTGCAGAACGTAGACCGCAAAGAACGTACGTGAGGCGCTCAGCGAAAAGCAAAATCCCGAGTTCAAGAGCGACCACTTTAGGAAGTTGCTATGCTTGAATGGCAATATTAGACTGGGTTCGCTTATTCTTTTCGACTTAACATCTTCGACTTTCCTTAGAAAGTAAACACTCGCAATTCCTGAAAGAAAAGCCAAAAAAAACAGGATCGAAAAAGCAGATCTGTCGAGCTTTTCAAAAAGCCAGATCTGGGATGCTAGGAAGGGTATTGCAGCTATTTTTCCATAAGCCAATCTTTTAGATAGTCTCTCGCCAAGTTTTGCGTCGAAAAAAGAGATCACGAGTCCAAGAGCTCCAAGTTACTGTCAACAGATCTTCGCAGACGTTGAAGATCAGATAAAACAATGCGAACGCCAATATCTCATATGGTCCGTTTATTAAAGATGCAACTGCAATTGCTAAAAGCGAGTTCTTGGCTACGAAGCTCGCAAAGACCGCTACCTTCTTTCTGCTCCTCTTCTCAATGAACTTTGCCGAGATTATCTGAGTGAGTGTGGTCATGTGGGGTATTGCAACCAATACTCCAATCGTGAAGGAATTTGCACCGACAACAACAAGATAAGAGCTTACTATTGTTGCCGTGAGTAATGAATAAGTTATTTGGGAGAAAATTCCCTCCCTAATGAAATTTTTCAGGCTCCTCTCTGGATCATGAAACTCTACATTCATCGGTTGGAGATCTCAGATCTGTTTTTAAAGTTGATTGCACTGCAAAAACTTCAACATGATTTTCTTCTTTGAGCTCTGGCAGAAGTTCACTAAGATCGTGTATTCTTGGCATTTTTCCTTTTCAAGTATTTTCACACACCATCGATTGCACTAAAAAATCCATACAAAGGAGTCGGCAGATCTGAAAAAACTAAAACTCAAAGATTTCAAGCTTTGCGATCCTCTTCATCTCCTCTTCGTATTTTTTCAGCTCACCCAACCTGTAATCCTCCTCCAGTGCTTTTTTCAGAGCTTCAACGTCCGAATCGATCCGTATCTCTCTCGTTCTTCCATATCTACCTTTCGAGATCACTATGGAGTTTATAACGCCAAGAGAATCGAGCTCGGAAAGTAGATCGCTAACTCTGCGTTGTGTAAGGGCTTCAAGATTTATCTTCGAGCACAGTTTCTTGTAAACGCAGTAAGCTTCACCCGTTGTGAACTTCTCCCTGTTTTCCGCAAGCAAAGTCATGCTGTAGAGCAGAATCTTCGTCTGCAAGGGTAAAGTGCGAACTGTCTCGAGCATGTAATCCGTTTCGATCTTCTTAACCGCTTTCCTCACGTG
>Ga0105163_1001629_pt1 | contig 11584 bp, 9 predicted proteins | sample JNZ110809AmetaG_FD_81531 | JGI IMG/M metagenome (GOLD analysis project Ga0105163, IMG submission 81531) | Hot spring microbial communities from Jinze hot spring, China to study Microbial Dark Matter (Phase II) - JNZ 110809A | ecosystem: Environmental > Aquatic > Thermal springs > Hot (42-90C) >... | reverse complement strand
GGTATACAGAGATTCGTAAATGCTGGTAGAAAAGCTGGAGATATATGGGCTTCAAGCTGGCTACTCTCTAACCTAATATGGAGCATAAACGAGTATTTCATGAACATATATGGTTACGATGTAGTCGTATCACCAACACCGAGGCTAAACCCCTACACTTTAAGAACACTTCTATCAAGACTACTCAATCTAGAAGACCAAGGATACTATTTGATCACAGACCTTGATAATAAAATTAAGGAGAGTAAGGATCTGAAAGATACTATACAGAAGATCATAGAGTTCTTTGAAAAAATCTATGGTATTGAGAAAGGTGGTAGAACAGGTATACAAAGAATGTGGCTTCAACCACTAATACCAGCTACAACAACTCTCCTAATACCGAGGATTAAGCTCAATGGAGTTCAATCTCTAGAGACAGAGGATGATGTGGCTAGAAAGATAGATGAATGCTTCGTAGAAGCATGGAAAAAGATAGTGGAATTCGTTGAATCTAAGCTAACCAGTGGAAAAAGTGTTCTACATCAAATTATGGGTGGATTATTAAAATCCGTGAAAAACATACTCGATATACCATTCCAAGGTATAAACATAGCTGTTGTAAGGATAGCGGATGTATATGAAGCAATTAAGAAATGTATTATCTATGGCGAAAAGGATATCTGTGAGGAGCTCGGTTTAAAGATCAATCTACAGTCTCCGCAACAAATCGGAATAGAACTTGAAAAGTTAGCAAAATCCCTAATATGGCATGTTTTAATGACGAGATCCACGTCTCTAGCTAGGATTGATAAATACGGTAAGTTCTACAACTATATGCTTAGGCCTTTCTGGACATATAGTGGAGGACAATTGAATCCTGTAGATGAGAGGCTAATGGGATTTAGCGGGGATTGGATACCGTGCTCACTGTGTGGGCAAGAACCTGCATATATAGTTCTTAGAAAAGATGTTAAGATTCCGAACCAGGTGGCATTTAGAATAGAAACATTTAGAATAGAAGATGTTGAAAAACTTCTCACCATAACCGGTGTCGAGGATAGAGTAAGTGCACAGAGCTTAATACCCTACGTATTCAAGCCTGGCGAAGCTCTAGGTCCTTACTGCATACTGAAGAGATCCCTCTACATAAGTCTCAGAGACCATCTAGAGATATTGTCAACGGACGATGTAGCTTTATCAGCGATATCGGAATTCCTGAAGAAATTGAATTGGTTGGAAAACTTAAAGGTAAAAGCGGATATGAAAGGTTTGAAGGGTGAAGATATAGAGTATTTGTTCACAGCTCCATCTGATGTTTCGAGAATTATTAAGAAGCCTTTTAAGGACATATATGCTTTAGCTGTACATAGTAATATAAACTACGAGGATTTCGTAAAGAAGATTACGGAATATCTCGTGGAGACATGTAGAGAGAGTGGAGTAAAACCTGAAGACCTTTTGAATAACATAGTTAGCGTCATCGGTGTTTCCAAAAATAGCAGTATCTATAGTCTTATAAAGACTCTTGCAGAAAATAGAGAGATAAACTTGAACAATCTATGTCAATTCCTAAGTCTTAGAACACAATATGCTATAGTTAAAGGAGATGCCGACAATATAGGTAAGATAATGATGGGGGAAATGTTTGGTAAAATTGATGAGTATAAAGAAATTATTGTTGAATCAATTAAGAATAATGGTAAACCTGTAGGTTCTGAGGAAGTCTACAAGTATCTAGATGAGGGGTATGGAAACGCTGCAAAAATTATAAAAGCATTAGGGTTAAAGAGTTTACCTCTTTCACCAGCTATGCATCAAGCGTTATCTCTATCATTAATGCTTACAGCTATATCTGACTATAGAATCGTTAGAGAAGGTAATGGTTTTCTAATCTATAGTGGTGGTGATGACGTACTAGCTTTTCTACCGGTTGAAACAGCTATAAACACTGTTATTAAGCTTAGAGAAGAGTTTTACAGTGATGGTTTTAAAAAGATTAATAATATACCAGTAGCTTCATCTATACTTACAGGGAGGAGCTTCAGCATTCGATTCGCAAATATATTAGATGTAATGAGTACGGAAATATTTAATACTATTGAGTATCTAGAGAAGAGAGCTAAGAAAGCTCGATGGAGTATTAGTGGAAAGAGTTCGCAGAGTGGGAAGTTTGTATGTGAGAAGGATACGTTAGTTGTAACAAGTAGTAGAAGTGGTGTAGGAGCGCTTTTCCCGCTGAAGATAAGTATTGACCTTAAACAGGACGATAACGTGAAGGAAATTCTCGACCTCATTCGAGAAATTCTTCGAGAAACACCGCTTCTTCTACTAACGGTTCTTTCCAGTAATATACCTGAAGATTACTATAAACTAGTGAAGGACTATGAGAACTACATGGATTCTAATACCCTATATAGTTTCTTCGAGTATGTGTTGAAGAGAAACGTTAAATTGAAATCTACAGCTTTGAGTGAAAGTGTTTTAGCGAAGCTTTATGGAATTTTCAGTAATATTAAGGATTTAAATGTATGTATAAGGGGAGATAAATCAACAGCTATACAGGAATATGTAAAGTTTATATTAGTTTTGAGGGGAGTATTATGAAGGTATTGGAGATTATACCTCTAGAACCCCTATCTCTAACGCTATCCCCTATAAGCGGTATCGATATTTTCACAGTTACGCACTCAACTCCAATACCATTGCCGACAAGTATAGCTGGTGCACTTGGTTCATCTATGAACGTGGTATTATCATCAAACGATCCCATGGGATCTCTAATCGAGTTGATCAGTAGATTGAAGGAATTATGTGGAAATACAGAGGAACCTATTGTTCAAGGTCCATTAACTTGTTTTGAAGAATGGATTACGGATCCTAGTAAATGTTATGCATATATACACGGTAATAGACTACTATCGCTCTCGTTCTCTGGAATTGAAGTGAGAAAAAAGATGGTTTATTTGAGAGAGGAATGTAAAGATCATGTTGATTGTATCGTAGATTTCTCTCCAATAACGATGATTGGCGTATCGCTTCAGAGAACTAAACCTGGAGAAGATAAAAACGTTAGATACGGATACATGTATAGATACCCGCTAGTTATTTTTAGAACATCCAGTAGAGGGGTTGTTAATCCAATATATGTCTATAGATTCAATTGTAGGAAGGATCTCAATTTAATTAATAGATTTGGAGGAGAAAGTAGAGTAGCTAAATTTGTGACGAGAAATGTTGAAGCCGATTTTCTCAATAATATTAAAACACCGTTGAAGAAGCTAGAAAGAGGTCTATACATATCCTTAAGTCCAATACCTATGATACCGTTGAAAGATAATATATTGAGACTAGAGTCAAATGCTGTCGAGATCCCAATACCATTGTTTAGCGTAATGGGAGTTCCTCAGGAGAAATCCCAGCCTAAGATAAGAGTCGTTAGACTAGGATTAGGTTTTTCAGAAGTGGTGAGAAAGAGGAGGCCGGAAATACTTGCATTACCTCCAGGAACAGTAATTAGAGTTGAAAACGATGTGAATCCTCCTACATTCAGCGGCGATGACCTTATGAAAGAGTTATTATACATAGGATTCGCAACGCTCTATAAACTGAGTGATAGGATTGAAAATTAACGCTCTATCCATTCAGTCAACCGGCCTTGCTAGAAATATTTATATCAAATGCGTGAATAAATTATATATGAGGTTACAACCTCATGTATTCTGATGCTAGACTTTTATATATAAGAGCCTACACACCCCTACACGTAGGTGTTGGACGCGGAGAGGAAGCTTACGTCGATTTACCTATTCAGCGCGATGAGTATGGATACCCAGTTATATGGAGCAGTAGCCTCAAAGGCGCAATTAAAGCTAACTTAGATTCGAATGTAAAACGACACTTAGGGTCGGAACCAGGAGAGTTACCATCGAAACCATCAGCTGCTGTATTTCTAGATGCGAGACTACTACTGATACCTGTAAGAGTTATTAATAAAGTGTGGGCATATGCAACATCGATAAATCTGCTAAATATATTTAACAAATATGTTGAAGTCGTAAACAATATGAATAAGCAGGAACAAAATAAATTGAATCAACTAAATCTCTCCGCAATCTCGAGTGAAAAAGCTGTAGTTAGTAAAAAAGATTTGGTATATAATGGTAAAGTAATGGTTAACGAAATAGAGTTAGAAGTTGATATCTCCGAAAACATTCTTGAGACAACAGGCTTAGCTAATCTACTGGATCAAGAGATTAAAAAACATGTCGAGGAAAGAGGTTTAATAATTTTTCCAAATAAGGAGAACATCGATATACGAATTATTAATAGAAGTATTATAATACAGTATCGTGTTAGATTAGGAAAAGAAAAAGTAGCTGAAGCAGGTGCTCTTTGGAACGAGGAATATGTGCCCATGGAATCCGTTTTCGCATCAGTAATACTCTGCCGAAACACTAAGTATGATAACGCTGAAAAAGAAGCTCAGCAAGTCTGTAATGAAATAGTATCAGAACTAAACAAGAGAAGATTCATTTACGTAGGAGGTAAGGAATCTATAGGTAAAGGACTTATTAAACTATACGCTTTTAAAAAATGAATCGATGTGTTCGTTATGAACGAAGAGCTTTTACATTCGATCCTGGAATGCATTAATCAAATCACTTCGAAGTATGGTTCTTCAACTGATATTGCTAGAAAAATAAGAAGTAGAGCAAGGTCAATACCAGCGTATTCCTTTACTAAGGGATTAGTTTACTCGTTGGTATATATAGCTTCTAGGAGTAGTAAAGATCTTGTGGAAATAGGCTTGAAAGCACAGAAATGCGAGGAAATTATCGTTAAAATCATGGAGGACAAAATGAGTAATGAAGAAAAGTCTTATGCGATATACGGCGCTATTTTGCTATATATAGCTAAAAAACTGAACATTGTGAAAGGAGAAGGGTTTGATGAAATTATATGCGATATTACGAGGTCACCAGTAGCGGAAATTAAGATGTGGAGTGTATTAGATTGGTTTAAGAGATTTACTGAGGCATACATACATGAACGCGAGTAAATCTCTGTTAAAACTTAAACTTAGAAACACGACTCCACTTCTAGTTGGATGGTATGATTCGCGTATACAAGATCCAATGGGTATAAGAATCACGGAGATAAAAGGTATCTGGAGATGGTGGTGTAGAGCATTCATAGCCGGCGCCATGTATGACATGAATATGTTGAGTGGCAAGCATGATGAAAATATATATTTAATCCCGACTGATGAGGAAGCAGAAGCAATATCATACTTTGTTGGAAAAATACTTGGACTCGGCTACGCTGGAAAGAAAAGTGCTGAATCCTCGAGATTCAAACTCTTTATCCAAACCGATTCCAGTTTAAAGCATAAAGAATTTCAAAAAGAAGATACAAAGTATCAAAGAATAAAACTTCTTGCTTTGAAAAATCCAGTTGAAGGAATAGATCACGGTCATACATTTACTTTAAGTGTAGAGAAAGTGAGAGAAAAATATAGGGATGCAGAAGACCTAGCTCTTAAGATACTAGTAGTTTCATTGCAGTTAAACGGATTAGGCAAGGGCGGTAGAAGAGGATTAGGATCACTAGATATTATAGAACCTCGTGATATAATAGATTGTAATAATATTGAATGCTTCATTAAGCATATATATGATGAAAGTATCAATATTGTTAAAAAATACCAAGAAATATGTGAAGCTAAGAACATTAAAAAGGATCCTAGTAAGCGATTACCTCCTCTACCGGTAGTATCAAAAAATGTAATCAACAAATTAAATATATTTAAATTATATAGAGTGAACGTTACGAATATCCGGAGTTTCATAGATATTCACCAGTTCTTCGTTAGAACAGAGCGATGTCGGGTGTTGTATAGTAAGAAAGTATGTTATGATGAGTTAAGAAAAACATATAATGCCTGGTTTTTAGGTCTTCCAAGAGAGCAGAAAGGTACAGGCTATATTATATCAGTTGAACGTGTTGTTAGAAGACCATCGCCAATATTCATAACTTATCATGAAAGTAATAATATCTTTGGATCTGGTGTATTTATATCTATTTTTCTCTCTGGTGATTGGCCTAAGAATCTCGAATGGAAGGGTGTTCTAAGGAAAACGGAACAAAACAAGGAAAAGGAGATTAAAAAACTCGAAGAGAGGGAAGGTAAAGAACAACCAATTGAGACGATCAATATTGATGAGAAGAAAATTATAGAAGCGTATGAGACGTTTATTAAAGAATTCAAAGAATACTTGAATCGAAAAAGGCTTACATTGCAGGAAATAAAATGGTATTGATTAGGTGTTGTATGTGAATTGCGGAAGTAGAGAAGGTGTTGTGAGAAAGATGGATAGGGATTGTAGTTGTCTCAAAGATTGTTTTGAGAAATTACATATGTCTATTGAGAGAAACATCGTGTCCGTACTTAATAAATCCTTCGTAGAGTGTTTTCTAAAGTGTTCGGAGTGTTGTAAGGATATTAATTACGTATCAGAGTTCTCTAAGTTAGCGTCAATGCGTTTAATGGAGACTTATAAATGTAATGATGGTGTTAAGAAATTACTTAGTGAGGTTACGAAGTATATTAATGACTTGGAGGAGGCTGCTAAGAAGGTGTTTAACAATGTTTTCCGCTATGAGGTTGTGTTGGTATCTAGACTTACTGTACACGGCTCTTCTCATCACTTACCACTAGATATTTCCTTAGCGTGGGATTCATTATTTAACGTGCCGTATATACCTTCGTCATCCATTAGAGGTGTTGTTAGAGCTTTTTTCGAAGAAAACAATATAGTTGTAGACGGTGAGAACCTTGCTAGGTTATTCGGAGAAACAGAGTATTCTAGTAGTGTTATATTTTTCGACGCATATCCAGTTGATTGTAAAGGAGAGAATCTAGTTGAAGCGGATGTAATCACTCCTCACTACAGTGAGGTAACAGGTAGAATAGATGAAGCAAGATCTTCTCCAACTCCACTAGTATTCCCAGTTCTAGCACCTGGAACAGTATTGCATGTACTAGTAGCTTTAAAGAAATCTCTAAACGCGAAAGCACAAAAGAAATTTCTGGAGAGTATTCCTGAAGCGTTGAAAAGGGGTTTGGGAGCGAAAACGCTTGTCGGCTACGGCTATGTAAAAGTAGAATTATTGAGTAGTAAGGTTGAAAAATATGAGAGTAAGAGTTGATACATGAAACTCAATTACACTTAGAGTTTTTCAACTATAATGATTGAAATATTGCTTATCTAGATTAAACACATAGTGTTTATCAGATCTTTCCCTTCGGCTTTACGAATTCTCCGTGTTCAAGTATTTTGAAAAGAATATCCTTGTCATACACGATTTTCACAACATCTTTCTTGTCTACGTCAATCACTACTTTCCTAATAGATGTATATTCTAATCCTGCGTGAGCACACATATTTCTTAAAAATCTATCTAGGTAAGAGTCTCTACTGCTAGCGGTGATCTTTTGACGCTCTTTATCTAAATCTGTTTTATTCTTGTTTATTTCTAGCAGTTCGTCTAATTCTTTGTAACTAATCTCTCCACTCCTGATCCTTCTGGTTATATCGTTGAGGATATTCAATGATTTGAAGCTTATTGCTCTATATAAAACATCATTGATTTCGATTTCAGCACCTTTAACTGAGATTAAACCTTGAGAGCTGAAGTATTTCTCCAGAGAATCCTTGTTATCAACTACAAATTTAATAACCTTACCTAAATCCTCCTTCGTTTCTTCAACGATAAGACTATTGTGTATAGATTCACTCACATTCCTATAGTATTTGCCAACGTTACTAAGGTATTTAATTAAGTATTTATCTCCCTCATTAGCTACTAGTTCTTTACATACATCTCTAATTATCTTACTTAAAGCTATAGGTATGACTTTGAAGATACTTGTAGAATCATATTCAACTATTTTCGAACAATCATTTTTCTCCGGAGTAAACTCATCTTCTACATTATTATCTAAAAGTTTTTCATACTCTCTACAGATAGCTGTGCTTAATGGTTCTTCTTTACCGCTACTATCCAAGGTATAGCTGTTGATGAACGTTGGACCAACTATTGTGTTGCTTAATAGTGTGAAGAATGATAGGACTTTCTCTATTTTTTCAAGTTCTTGTTCTTTTTGAGAACAACTCTCTTTCAACTCTTTTAGTATTATCCCTAGCTGAAGGGGTTGAAAATACTTTAGCGCCAATAGACTTCTTATCAAGCTCACCACTACTTGTAATCTAGACACGTCCAGTATACTCAGCACGTCCAGTGTATTCGGAGATTTTTCTTTCTCCATCTGTATATCCCTTATCTCTATACATCTATTACCACCCGCTCTAGCTGGTTCAGAATTCACTATTATTAGCCTACTTTCCATGTCAAATAATATAGCATTAGCTACGGTAGCGTAGAGTACTACTACAAGTAGATAGTTAAGTCCATGTGTTAAATCTAGAAAGATCCACTTATAGCTTCTATTCGTCAACTCATTAAATATCTTGTTGAAAGCCTGTACAAACACGTTATCTATGGATGCCTCAAAATGCCATCCATAGTAATGCCCTATACCTGGTAAAACAGATATTTCTATTATAGAAGATTTTTCTTTCATGGAATCACAGCAGTTGCAGTTACTTGGTTTTAATAATTCTTCTAACCACTTATTGTACTGCAATAGAGCTTCACGCCTAATATCATTTGTTTTAGAAGGGTTTACAACAGTATCTGCACCGAAAACTATAGTTTTTACATCGTATCCTTTCAATAAGTGATTAGTTAAAGCAAGTGTTGTACAACAGGATACGCACTCGCTTTTCTCAAGATTTCTATGTACCCGATGATCAATATGTACTATATATTTATATTTAGCCCACTGTGGTGGATATCCCCATACAGATACTATTAACACGTTATCCTTCAATAACCTACACCTATTTTATAAGTTATCGGCGAGGATATTTATCCGTAATTCGAAATACGTATACTTATGCTTCACCATAACCACCCTCTCTATAGTCGAAATAACTAATACTGTTTACAGCTGATGTAAATGAGTTTACACCGATATTACCCTTCTTGCTGAAAATGTTTAGATAAAGTTTCAACTCCTTCACATCTATCAATAAAATTATGTAAGAGAGTAGTGTTGGCTAGCGGAAATCGTCATAGTTATAAATAGCATCGTTGAAACCTAGAAGTGGAGAGACTAATGCTATAAAAGATGTCTTAACCTTAGATCCTGAAGTGAGATAAACATTATTCAGTATCTATCCTTATAAGAGTTAATAATGTTTATAGCTTTATCCAAAGTCTTAATTCTACTAAATTCATCAATATCAATACAAGTTGTACCATTATAATTCAATAATGAAAACTTTATAGAAGTTTAGTAGGTTAATCACTTTCATTAACACATGATCTTTAACACTATTACGTATATTTTCATGTAAAACATGTAAAGAAAGATATCCTCAGGCTCATGGAGGGAGATCTTATGAATTCGAGAATACTGTTAACTCAACCATAATTCTTCTCTAGATTCTAAAGCAGTAATCCACAAAAGCATAAACGAGATAATTACTCTAAAATACGACACATACTCTCATCGTAATAATCATTCATAGTATCATCAAGTGAAAGCTCAGACCATTCATTTAAATCTTTGTACCATTAAGTAAACCCTTGGTTGCTACGTTATCCGTCACCATCACTACTCGCGTATACTCAGTATCCTTAACTACGTTATCTGTTTTAGCTTCAATCTCTCTACTCTTCTCTCTCCAGGAGTTTAGGAGAAGTCTTATGAGGTCATCGTATGTCTTAAGCTCACCATCTCTAGCAGTAAGTTCACCTAGAACTTTAGTTTCTTCTAATTCTTTTTCATAGATTCTCTCCGTTCTTTTTCTTCTCTCCATTCTTTTAAAACTTGTTTTAATGGTTTATACGGTATTCCATATTTTTCTAGGAATTTCCTAGCTTTTTCTCCTTCTCTAATCATATGCATATAGTATGCTTTCTGTTCTGGTGTTAATCTATCTCCCTCCTCTCTCAATATTTCTTCAGCTGCTTCAGCATTCCTGAGGAGTGCACTGTACAGTCCAGCTATGAATGGTCCAACTCTACCCTCACCTTTAGTAGCTACGTTATCCGTCGGTATCCTCAATTCTACCTTTTTCCCAGACTTCAGCCAGATGTCTATGAGGATTCTTATAACCTCGTCGAATGTTAAACGCTTACCATATTTAGCACTCATTTCATCAAGAACCATGATGAGTGATTCATACGTTCCATCCTCCACTTCTATAGTTTTAACCATTCAACCACCACCTCCACTATTTACAAAGTATATATGGTATGTTAAATAATGGTGTATTAAACCTTACGTTATCGGATTTTAGCATTCAATAATCTCTTCAGATTGCTTGATTTTATCGTCTCGGTTCTAATGAAAAGGTGATTAATCTTAGTTTCTGAGAATCTACATATACCTAGTGGAGCTGGTGTATAGTCTCGGGTTTATTCCCAGATACTCGGTGAATACTCTGAATTCATTTATATTCTGTGAGATAGGTTCTCACCGAATGTCAAGGAATATCCTCTGATCTACTCGTTCCTCGGTAAAACAGTGTTCTTACCGTATATACTGAACCTCTCCTCGGAATAGCATAGAAAATGAAACTTCGTTTGATGAACTATGGATTTCAGAATAATGTTCTTAAAACATGAAGAATTAAAAACTAATGTATCTGAGCTATTGATTGCGATTCTGTAGTGTGATCGAAACAATTAGAGGCTCGGAGTAGTAAAGAAATAGCATAGTGGTGGGATTAAGTTGAGTGTACTGTCTCGATGTTACTCAGCGTTTCTTTTAAGATGCTGACTGTATTCTTCAAATTCTTTACCGCTTTCTCTATAAACTCTTTTACATATGTTTCTTCAGCTACTACGTCTCTGTGACCGATTATTTCTCTGCTACATATGTTCTCTAATTCCTTGATTTTCACAAAGGCTTTCTCTTCACATATGTAGAATTTTTCGGGTGAAATTGGATATCTGATATAATTATAGAGAAGTGATGTTAAGTAGAATAACATAAGAGCAACGGATAGTGATCTGGATACTATAATAATACATTCCAATGTTGACTCAGTCTTCTTTTTAACCACACGTACCACCTCTCTGGAGGCGATTGGTTCAACTCTTTTCACTACCTCCTCTACTAATTTGTTACCGAAGCTGTGAAGCTTCTGAAGCTTATCATCGTATTTAATCTCGAGAAGTATCTCTATACCTACTTGATTCCATAAATTTTTGACAAGCAAAACTGCGATAACAATCTTAAAACATCAGTTATACTATCTACAAGGCTTAAGCATTCATCCTTGTTCCCGGTTTCTTCACATTTCTTAATTCCTTCTTCCAATCTCTTCATATCAGATTCACATAACTTAGAGCTTTTCAAAATATTCGATGAACATGCCTTACATAAAGTAGATTCAATAATCCTTCTTTTTATTCTTATATTCTCTCGATAATATGTGTAACATGTTTGCTACACTAAATACTATAG
>Ga0105163_1001628_pt1 | contig 11585 bp, 11 predicted proteins | sample JNZ110809AmetaG_FD_81531 | JGI IMG/M metagenome (GOLD analysis project Ga0105163, IMG submission 81531) | Hot spring microbial communities from Jinze hot spring, China to study Microbial Dark Matter (Phase II) - JNZ 110809A | ecosystem: Environmental > Aquatic > Thermal springs > Hot (42-90C) >... | reverse complement strand
TTCACTTTTATGCTGTATTTCTAGGATCTCCTCCGTCAAACCTCTAACCTCATGATCGTAAACCATCACCACCACCCCCAGGAGCTCCCCCTCCAGTCCGCTACGCCATTTGTAATTGGTGAGGAAATCCCTGATGGCATCCCTAATGGCCTCAGAGCGACTTGCGTAGTTCTGCGATTTGAGAGAACGATCGAGTTCGTGCAAAAGGTCCTCGGGAAGGGTGATGCTTATCCTGGTGATTTTCTCTCCCATCTCCAACCTTAAGCCTCAGGTTCTTTAATCCTACCGTGGACCAAATTAGAAATGTTTAATTGTTTCCTCCAGGTGTATAGGTACGTGAAAGGGGAGCTGGTAAAGGTTCAAGAAAAGGAAAACCTTTTACAACCCCCAAAAGCTGAAACTTGGGTGAGAACCTGAAGATAGCGGTAACGGGGAAGGGGGGAGTGGGGAAAACCACCATAGCGGCTGGACTGGCTAGGGCCTTTGGCAGGAGGGGAAAGAGGGTGGTGGCCCTGGACTTGGATCCCTCCCCCAACCTCCTCTTCACGTTGGGAACGGAAGGAGAGGTGGCGAAAGAAAGGCTGATACCCCTGATGGAGAGATCCTCTCTCATCCAAGAGAGGACCGGAGCACCGCCGGAAGGATATGGTCTGGTCTTCAAACTCAACCCCAGGGTGGACGATCTTCTCGATAGATTCGGCATAAGATGTAGGGACGGGGTGAAGCTATTGATAGTGGGGAAAATCAGGAAGGGTGGACAGGGTTGTTTTTGTCCCGCCAATGCCCTTGCCAGAAGACTCGTCGAATATCTTTCCAGAGTGGCCGAGGTCCTCGTCCTAGACATGGAAGCGGGAGTGGAACATCTGGGAAGGGGAACCACGCAGGTTACGGAGGTGATGATCGTGGTGGTAGAACCAAGCCTGAAATCCCTCGAAACCGCCAAACAGATCAAAAAGCTTGGAGAGGATTTGGGGATAAACAGGATTTTTTCCGTGCTCAACAAGTTCAGGGAGGGAAGTGAGGGATTGATGAGAAAATTGGAAGAGGAGGGCATGCCCGTACTTGCCGTTATTCCCTATACGGAAGCGGTGGCGAAAGCGGAGTTGCTCGGAGAACCCTTTTTCGATTCCGAAGAAGGAAAGGATCTTTTTTCCAAATTCGTGGAACTCAGCAAGGAGCTGGAGGAAAGGATCAAATGAGGAGGATCTTTCCGAGGCTGGGTGCTTCCGTATTGGTGGAAAGGGGAGACAAGATCTTGCTGGTGAAGAGGGGTTCCGAGCCCGGAAAGGGAAGGTGGGCTCTGCCCGGAGGACTGGTGGAAGTCGGTGAGGGAATAAGAAAGGCTGCGGTGAGGGAAGTGGAGGAAGAGACGGGGATAAAGATAAGACTCAAGGAGTTGGTGGGTGTCTACGATATCCTGGGAAGGAACGGAAAGGGAGTACTCCGATACCATTACGTCACCGTATGCTTTCTGGGAGAAGCCCTCTCCACCGAAGTGAGGAAGGGGGGTGAAGTGCTGGATGCGGGATGGTTCGGGAGGGAAGAACTGGGGAGGAAAAGACTCACCGAAACCACCCGAAGGATCTTGAAGGAAAGGGGTTGGCTGGTGAAAGGTTGAGGCTGGTAAAGAACGTGTACTGGTATCCCGAGAAGGGATTGGGGGATTGTAACGTTTACGTGTTGGAGGGGAATCCCACCATCCTCATAGATCCAGGCAATCCCAGGTATCTGGAGAGGCGTTTAAAGGAAATGAGGGAAGATGGGCTGGAACCGGGGGAAATAGAGATAATCGTGAACACACACAGTCATCCCGACCATTGTGGTGCCAACCGCCCCCTTCAAGAACTCTCGGGAGCCAAGATCATGATCCACAGGGAGGAAGAAGAACACCTCAAGTTCAGCATGGAATTCGGGAAATACTTCGGGATGGAGGTACCGAGGTTCGAAGTGGACTCCTACTTGGGAAACAAAATAGGGGAGGAGGAAACGGAACTCTTGGTCCTCCATACACCTGGTCATTCCCCCGGAAGTGTGAGCCTATATCACTCCAAATTGAAACTCCTCCTCTGCGGGGATCTGGTTTTCGAGGGTGGGGTGGGGAGGACGGATTTCCCCGGCGGAAGTTCGAAAGAACTCGCAACTTCCATAGAAAGGGTTTCCGTTCTCAACTTACAGTATCTTCTCCCTGGCCATGGGGGGATCCTGAAGGGTGAAGAGAGGATAAGGAGAAACTTCGAGTTCGTTAAGGAATACTTCCTTTAGGCCAAGGTCCTCCTGTAAACTTCCAGCAGCTTGTCCGCGGATTTCTTCCAGCTGAAATTCTTCACTTTCTCCCTCGCATTCTTCACCATCCTTTCCCCCTCCGAGGGAGAATCCAATAGATAGTTGATCCCCCAGGCTATGGCCTCTGGCTGGGGTTGGACCTTTATTCCCTCCACCAGGTTCTCCATGTTTTCGTCGAGTCCTCCCACACCCGTAGCCACCACAGGTTTTCCGGCAGCCCAAGCTTCTAGCAGGACGATGCCAAAGGGTTCATTGCGACTGGGGATGCAGACGATGTCGCTGGCTTTGAGGATTTCAATGTACTTCCTCGGAGGCAGGAATCCCAAGAACTTGACAACGTGTCCTACCCCCAGTTCCCTCGCCCTGCGCTCCAGCCCCTCCCTCATGCTTCCCGCACCGGTAAACACGAACTTCACCCTCCTTCCCTTCTCCAACACCTTGGGAATGGCCTCTATCAGGAGATCGGGCCCCTTTTGGTACTCCAAACGACCTGGAAAAAGCACTACGGGGTCTGAGGCCAGACCATACTCCCTTTTTATCTCCTCCGGATTCACCTCTATTCTGAAATCCTCCGCATCCACGGCATTGGGTACCACCTCCACCTTTTCCTCCGGGAGATGGTATAGCCAGCAAACCTCCCTTTTCATGTAATTGGAAACGGTGGTAACCATGTCCGCCAGATAGCCTCCATACCACTCCTTTCCCGAAATCTCCCTGAATTCCCACCAATCCCCAAACCTGTTCCCGTTCCTCCCGTATTCGGTGGAATGGTAGGTGAAAACCAGGCGCCTCCCTTCCTGTTTCAGGAGATGCAGGGCCTCAACCACATGCCAGTCATGGCCGTGCACCAGGTCAAATCCTCCCTCCCTCCTCTCCACCCACTTCAGGGCGGATACCATCGCATGGGACATGTTCCGAGTGAGGGAAAAGAGATCGAAACCGGGATCGAACTTGCACCTGTGGTAGTAAACCCCCTCCAGCCTCTCGTGTTCCTCTTGACCCTCCACCCACCTGGTAAAGAGGTGAACTTCATGACCCCTCCTGGAAAGCTCGGCAGAAAGCTCGCTCACCACCACTCCCAATCCTCCTATCCAGATGGAATGCAAGGACTCCCAAGCAAGCATCGCCACCCTCATCCAATATTACCTCCTGAGGTCTTCGCTAAAATAGACACAGGTTAAGGAAGATGGTTCTGCAGCACCGCTTCGTATAGCTTGAGGGTGTTATCCGCTGCCTGATCGAAGGTAAACCTCTCCAACACGCGCTTCCTAGCGTTCCTGCCCAGTTCCCTCCTCAGTTTTTCGTCTTTGAGGAGTTCTATCGTAAACTTGGCCACATCGTAGGGATCATCGGGATTCACATGGCTTCCGCACCTCTCGGGACCCTGATGGATCACCTGTTCTCTAAAACCGGAGACCCCCTTAGCACCCACCACCACCGGCTTGCCCATACTCATGGCTTCGGTAGCCACTATCCCAAAGGGCTCGTACTTGGAAGGGAAGACTGCCACATCCGCAGCCGCGTAGTGCAAAATTCTCTCCTTCTCGTTCACGTACTGGAACTCCGTGATCACGCTCTTCTCCACCCCGAGTTGCCTGATCAGATCCCTCAACATCTTCTCCTGCTCTCCTTTTCCTAGGATGACCAGCTTGGCATTCGGCACCTCCGCTAGGATGAGGGGCATGGCCCTCACGAGCGTGTCCGCCCCCTTCACCCAGGACAACCTTCCTATGAAGAGGATCATGGGGTCCGTGCCCACCCCCAGCTTCTCCCTGAGTTCGAGTATTTCCTCCTCCTTTACCGTCGAAGGATCGTATTTTTTTTCGTCCACACCGTTGTAGATCACCCGAATTTTCCTCTCTTCATATCCCAGGGAAATGAGATGGTCCCTCATGGCATAACTTACCGTCACCACCACTTCGGCTGTCCTTGCGGCCAGCCTCTCCAGGTTCTTGATGGTGGGGGAACCATCACCCACCCTTCCCTCCTCCACCGAATGGAGATGGAAAATGAAGGGCTTTTTCAGGTCCTTCTTACAGGTAATTCCGGCTATCCCAGAAATCCAATCATGGGCCACGATCAAATCGAACTGTCTTTGATCCGACCTCACCAGTTGATTGCAAACTTTGGTGGAAGAGAGGATGTTGTAAATGAAGGCATCGGCAAAGTATTGCTGGGCATGAAGGGGCCAATGCTTCACATCTTCCGGGACGATGAGGGGGAGGAGATCCGTTGCGTCCACCGTCATGGGTCTATGGATCTCCACTCCTTCCTCCAGATCGGAAGTGGGTAAGTTTCCAGGATTCTTGGCAAAAACCGTTACGCTGTGCCCCCTCCTGGCAAAGCGTCTGGTCATTTCATAGGCATACGTACCCAGGCCCCCGACGAAGAAGGGGGGATACTCGAAAGAGAAGTACAGGATCCTCACCCTTCCACCGTTGATAGCTTACCCTAAGGGGTATTAAGGCGTTACTAAAATTAAAACACGCCGCTTCATTTAAATTTTAGGTTAGCCTAAATTTTAGATGGTTACCGAAAGTTCCGAGGAATATCTGGAGGCCCTCTACCGCCTAAAGGAGAGGGGGGAGAAGACCACCACCACGAAAGTGGCAAAGGAGTTGGGGGTGGCTCCCTCCAGTGCCACCCTCATGCTCAAAAAACTAGCCAAGGAGGGATACCTGCAACACCATCCCTACAGGGGGGTAATCCTCACCCAAAAGGGGGAAGAAACGGGAAGGGGCATCCTGAGGAAACACAGGATAATGGAGAGGTTCCTGAGCAGCCTGGGCCTTTCCCCTTCCAAAGCCCATGAAAAAGCCTGCGAACTCGAACACCATATACCCGAAGAGGTGGAGACCGCCATCCATCGAAAAATGGAGACGGAACGCCTCCTCCCCAAGGGGGTACCCCCGGGTTCCCTTCCCCTCACGGGCCTGCTGGAGGGACAAAAAGGGATCGTCTCCCACCTCTCGGGTGGGACTTCCGCCTGCCGTCGCCTGGCCGATATGGGCATTACTCCAGGGGTGGAAGTGGAGGTCCTGAAGTCCGCTCTCTTTCGCGGGCCCTTGTTGGTGAAGGTAAGGGGAACCACGTTGGCGGTGGGTAGGGGTTTGGCCTTGAAGGTCTTCGTAAAACCCCTCGGGTGAAGGAATGGAGAAGATCAGGATAGCCCTAGCCGGCAACGCCAACGTTGGAAAGTCGGTGATTTTCAATTACTTCACCGGTCTCCACCAACACATCGGAAATTGGCCGGGGAAAACCGTGGAAAAGGCCGAAGGTACCCTATACTTCAAGGGGAAGCTCATCGACATGATAGATTTACCGGGCATTTATTCCCTCACCACTTTCTCCCTGGAAGAGAGGATTTCCAGAGAATACATTGCCAAGGAAAGGCCGGATGTGGTAATCAACGTGGTGGATGCTTCCTCCCTGGAGAGAAACCTCTTCTTCACCCTCCAGCTGCTGGAACTGGAACCCAAGATGGTGATAGCCCTCAACCAAATGGATGTGGCGGCGAAGAAGGGAATAAAGGTGGATCCCAGACAGCTGGAAAGACAGCTGGGAGTCCCGGTGGTACCCACCGTGGCCGTGAGGGGAAGGGGGATGCATTCCCTCCTGGAAAAAGCCGTGGGGATGGCGGAAGGAAGGATCAAGCCCAAGCCCTTCAGGCCTTCCTATGGAAGGGAGATCGAGAGGAGAATCCATCTCCTCCTCCCCCTCTTGGAAAAGGAAAATTTCGGTTACCCCCCACGATGGTTGGCCCTGAAACTCCTGGAAGGGGATGAGGAGATCAGGAAGCTGGTGGGCAGGATTTCTCCCCGCGCGGTTGAATTGGCCGAAGAATACTCCAAGGAACTCGAAGAACTCTACGGGGAAGAGGCTCCAACCCTTCTCACCTCCCTCAGATACAGTCTGGCCCACAGGATAGCCAGTAAGAGCCAGAAGATCTCTCCCAAACCCTTCCCAGCCGAAAGACTAGATGCACTCACCACCCATCCCATCCTGGGCTATTTCTTTTTGATCGGGATTCTCCTCTCCCTCTTCCTCACGGTTTTCTGGATAGGGAGTATGCTGGAAGGGGGTCTGGAAAGGATCACCAGGCCGATGGTGGAATGGACCTCGGAGAGGTTTGGAAGCTTGGTCGGGGAGGGAGTGGTGGAGGGAATGGTGGCGGGCTTGACCATCGTCCTCCCCTTCGTGCTACCCTTCTACATCCTCCTCACCCTGCTAGAAGATTCCGGATACCTCGCCAGGGGTGCCTTCCTGATGGACGGTCCGATGCACAGGTTGGGAGTACATGGGAAAGCCTTCATTCCCATCCTGTTGGGATATGGCTGCAACGTCCCGGCTTGCTTGGGATGCAGAATCATGGAAACGGAGAGGGAAAAACTGCTCTCCGTTTTCCTCTCCACCTTGGTGCCATGTGCAGCCAGGACGGTGGTAATTCTTGGGCTGGTGGGAAAATTCGTGGGAATAGGCTGGGCCATCGGACTCTACCTGCTGGATCTGGCGGTGCTTTTCCTCTTGGGTAGGCTGGCCTTCAAGATCCTGCCCGGTGAGCCCATGGGACTGATCATGGAAATACCGCCCTACCGCAAACCCCATCCACCAACCGTACTCCGTCAGAGCTGGAACCGGACCAAGGATTTCATCTATGTGGCCTTTCCCTTCATCGTGGGGGGCAGTTTGATCCTAACGGCTTTGAGGATGGGTGGCCTCTTGAATCCCCTTTCGGATTTCCTAAGGCCCCTCACGGTGGGATGGTTAGGTCTTCCAGCGGCGGCGGGGGTGGCCCTCCTCTTCGGCATCCTGAGGAAGGAGCTCACCCTCATCATGCTCACCATGCTGCTCGGACAAGATCTTTCCCTTCATCTTACCCATGCCCAGATGATCGTCTTCGCCACCGTGACCATATTTTACTTCCCGTGTGTGGCCACCCTAGCGGCCTTGATCAGGGAGGTGGGATGGAAGAGAGCCCTGTGCCTTGCAACGGCGGAAATCCTTTTCGCGCTCTGGCTGGGGGGAATAACGTACAGGCTTCTTCTGCTGGGTGGTATTTAGCCTTCCACCCCCCAGATAAAGTTTAAATACAACGGGAATTACGAAAAAGGATGCCACCCAAGATAGACACCGAAAAGTGTACTGGTTGTGGGGAATGCGTCAACGCCTGCCCCGTGAACGTGCTGGAAGTGAATAACAAGAAAGCCAAGGTAGTGAAACCCGAGGACTGCGTGGATTGCCGGGCTTGCGAGGCCGTCTGCACCACAGGCGCCATCACCTTCCCAGAATGAAGTCAGAGGGTCTCCAACGCCGACAAACTTGCCGAGCTGACGTAGAGAGCTTCCTCCCTCTCCAATCCTTCTTCTATCCTTTTCAGCACCTCCTCCTTCTCTCCAGGAAAGCGATAGCCCTCATAGCTCTGGTCGAAGACCCAACGGGGACCGGCGGGAGTTAGATAAAAGGGATTGGCAAAGTGGTCGAAGCAAAGCCTACCGGAGAACTCCAGCTCCTCCACCAGGAGTTTCAGTTCCCTTAGCTCCCCATGGGGGGTTTGGAGCCTGAAGTCCCCTCTCCTCCATTCCTCGAAGAGGGGAGTACCCTTGAGGGGGACTAATCTCCTTACCCTCACGAATTCGGGATTCACCTCGTTGAGAACTCTCGCCGTGTTCTTAGCGTGTTCTTTCCATCCGTCCTGCCCCCCCAGTCCCAGGATGTAGTAGAGGGAAAGCTCCAGTCCAGCCTCTTTCGCCTTCCTCCCACCTTCCACCATTTCCTGGGGGGTCAACCCCTTGTTCATCCTCCTGAGCACCTCCTCATCCCCGCTCTCCAGTCCCACGTGGAGCCTGGAGAGTCCCGCCTCCCTGAGGGCCCTCAACTCTTCCACCTTTTTCTTGAAGAGGGTTCTCCCCCTCGTGTAGCAAGTGATCCTTTCCATTTCCCCCAACCTTTTCCTCACCTCCTCCAGGATTTCCACCAGCTTTGGGGTAGGCATGAGTAGAACATCTGCATCCTGAAGGAAAACCGTCCTACTCCCCGAGAAAAACCACATGAGGAAGTTGTGCAGACCCTCTCCGCTCTCCACGGAAAACCCTTCCCATATCTTCCCCCCCTCCAGCATCTCCATCATTTTCCCCATGCTACGTATTTCCTCCTTTACCTCCTCCACCGTCCTCAAAGAAAACTTCCCCCTGCCATAGGGTTTACCATAACAAAACTTGCAGAGGGACCAGGGACAGTTCCTTACCACCCTCAAAAGGAGAGAACAACTTCCCCCCTCCGAAGGCGGACGGATGGGACCGAGCTCGTGGCGAAAACCCTTCGGCTCTTCCCATTCCTTCATTTGAAACCCTCCAGGAAAGCCCTGACGTTCTTCCCCAACACCGAATGGTTGTACCCTCCCTCCAGCACCCCATACCTCTTTCCCCCGCACTTTTCCTCGGCCGCCTCCCTTATCATCCTGCCTATTTCTCGGTAGTCTGAGGTGGTGAGGGTTCCCCCCCAATCCTCTTCATGATTGTCGAAGCCCGCGGAAACCCCCACCAAATCGTAATCCCTCTTGGCCAGAAAAGAGGCTATGCCGTGCAGGATGTCTTCCCTACTTCCCTCAGCGTGATGGTAGAAGACCTTCTTGGAACCGGAGAAGATGGCGGCCGTACCGTCCCCATAATGGAGATCGAAGTCCACGATCACGGCCCTTCCTATTTTGCCCGCCACCAGCAACTTTTGAAGGGAAAGGGCCAAGTTGTTGAAATAGCAGAAACCCCAGAAACTGTTTGGTCCGGCATGGTGACCCGGGGGTCGGATGAGGGCAAAGGAGGGTTCACCCCGAAAAGCCAATTCGGAGGCTTTCAAGGCCCCTCCCGCCGCCAAGAGGGCCAAGGGATAAACCGAAGGTATGGCCTTCACCCTTTCAAGATGGGAGGATGTGTGAACGAGTAGGATGTCCTCCTCCCTAGCCCGCTCGGGCTCCAAGAACTCGAAGTCCCCCAGCTCTTTTAGGATGGCCTCCATCCTGCCGGGAGCGGAGGCGGGATCGGAGGAATAGACCGTCTTGAAGTCCTCACTGTAAACAATTTTCATTCCATACCCTTCACCGCCAAAAAGGAAAAAGTTTTTTGGGGTTGAGGAAAAAGAAAAAGATATGTCCGGAATAGGGGAACTTTTGGAAAGACTGTCCAACGCCGTGGGGGTCTCGGGAAGGGAAGAGGAAGTGGCTGAACTCGTAAGAGCCGAGCTCCAACCCCTCGTGGACGAAATAAGGAGGGATGCCATGGGTAACCTGATAGGGATAAAGAGGGGCTCCGAACCTTCCTGCATGCTGGCCGCCCACATGGATGAAATAGGCCTGATGGTCAAACACATCGATGAAAAGGGGTTTATAAGGTTCGTTCCCTTGGGTGGTTGGTTCGATCAAAGCCTTCTCAACGAGAGGGTGGTCTTCAAAACGAAGAAAGGACCCGTCTATGGTGTGATAGGGTCCAAACCCCCCCATCTGCTGGAAGAGGAGGAGAGGAAGAAACCCGTGAAGATAGAAAACATGTTCATAGACATAGGAGCCAAGAGTGAAGCGGAAGTGAAGGAGGCGGGTATAGGGATAGGTTCCGTGGCCGCCCTGGACCGCCAAGTGAGGATCCTCCTCAACGGAAGGGTTACGGGCAAAGCCTTCGACAACAGGGCTGGACTGGCGGTGATGATCGAGGCCCTGAGGAACACCAAAACCACCTCCACCGTTTACGCCGTGGGGACCGTACAGGAGGAGGTGGGGCTGAAGGGGGCCAAAACCTCCGCTTTTGGTCTAGAACCAACCGTGGCCATAGCCCTAGATGTATCCCTGCCCGGAGATTATCCGGGAATGGAAAAAAAGGACTCCGCGTTGGAAATGGGCAAGGGACCCTCCATTACGGTCACGGACGCCAGTGGACGTGGGATCATCGTTTCGGAAAAGGTCCTCCGCTGGCTCACGGAAACCGCTGAGAAGTACGAAATTCCCTATCAGCTGGACGTGGCCAAGGGAGGAACCACCGACGCCACCGCCATTTCCCTCACGAAGGCTGGCATACCCACCGGTGTGATAAGTGTTCCTACCCGTTATCTTCACTCCGGGGTGGAAACCCTGGATCTCTCGGATCTCAAACACGCGAGTGAGCTCGTGGCTAGAGCCTTGGAAACGGCCAAGGACTACTTCTAGGGCTTGAATTGGAGTCGCTCACGGGAAAATTAATACTCCTCACGTTTCAAGGAAGTAGATGAAGCTGAACATTCCCACCGAAAACGAGAGGCTCAAAAGGCTCATTCAAAGGGTGGAGGAGGACAAGGAACTGGAAGAACTTTGGAGATGCTCCAACGTGAATGCCATAGACCGCCTGGGTTTCACCGATCACGGCCCCGTCCACGTAAAAATCGTTGCAAATGCCGCCCTCCGTCTTTCCCATTTACTGGAGGGGGTGGAAAAACCTGGGGTGGTAGAAGATCACCATCTCCCGCAGGAGTATTCCGAAATAGTGGTTTTCCTGGCAGCTGTCTTGCACGATCTGGGAATGGTGGTCCAAAGGGAAGAACACGAAAAATATAGTGTGGTGCTGGCCCACCATTTCCTTCAAAAACTTCTTTACGACTATCCCCCGGAGGAGAGGGCCATCATTACCTCTGAGGTCCTCCATGCCATCACCTCCCATTACTCTGGGGTCTGCCTCACCAAGGAAGCGGGAATCCTCTGCATAGCCGATGCACTGGACATGGAAAAGGGAAGGGCTAGAATTCCCTTCGATGCCGGAAAGGTTGACATTCACTCGGTTTCGGCCCTAGCCATAGAAAACGTGGAAGTCCTGAAGGGTGAGAAGAAACCTGTGGTAATAAGGATAAAGATGTCCAACTCGGCCGGCATCTTCCAAGTGGATCAACTTCTGAGGGAAAGGATAAGGAAATCTGGGTTGCAGGATTACATCGAGGTGATAGCGGAGATTTCGGAAACGGAGAAAAAAATTCTCCACCGCTTTGAGCTGAGGTGAGGGATGTACATCCTGGTCCCCCTCAAACAGGCGGAAATTGTTGCCCCCATGGGAATGGGCATGCTGATGGGGGATATGACCCAGAGAGTGACCGCACCGGTCTACATCTGGAACGTGGAAGGCAGCGAGAGAAAAATCGTGGTGGACGCGGGAGTGGGTATCCCAAAGCTTGAAGACCTAGAGGTGAGGGGGGGAGGAGAAAAAGGTCTGAGAAAGGCTCTGGAGGGGGTGGGGATTTCTCCCGAAGAGGTGGAAATCCTCATCCTCACCCATCGCCACTTCGACCATGTGGCC
>Ga0105163_1001624_pt1 | contig 11603 bp, 10 predicted proteins | sample JNZ110809AmetaG_FD_81531 | JGI IMG/M metagenome (GOLD analysis project Ga0105163, IMG submission 81531) | Hot spring microbial communities from Jinze hot spring, China to study Microbial Dark Matter (Phase II) - JNZ 110809A | ecosystem: Environmental > Aquatic > Thermal springs > Hot (42-90C) >... | reverse complement strand
TACTCTCTCCTCATTTCCTCGACGCAGTCTTGTGGTCCCCTGAGCGCTTCCAGCGCGGCTTTCTGGACGAAGCTTGCAGCGCACGTGGTCGTGTTCTGCTGTATCTTGGACATAGCGTTCACTAATTCTCTTGAGGCAACAGCGTAACCAACCCTCCACCCAGTCATAGCGTAACTCTTCGAGAAACCGTGGATTAACACAGAGATGCCTCTAGCATCCTCGAAGCTTAGGATGCTCGTCTGCCTAAAGCCGTCATAAGTTAGCCCGTCATATATCTCGTCGGACATTATGTAGAACCCGTGGTCGACGGCGAGGTCAACAACCGCCTTCATCTCGTCCCTGCTGATCACGCCCCCCGTTGGGTTATTGGGGGAGTTAAGGATAATCATCTTCGTTTTCTCGCTGATAGCTTCTTTCACCGCTTCCTCATCTAGCGAGTAATCCCTGCTGAGAGGAACCTCACGTGGAATTCCACCAGCAAACCGTGCTATGTCCTTGTAGGTTGGCCATACAGGACTAGGAATTATTACCTCGTCGCCCGGCTCAAGGAGAGCCAGGATGGCGCAGAATATCGCGTGCTTGGCGCCTGGTGTCACTATGACTTCCTCCACATCGACTTCGCAACCAGACTTCTCCCTAATCCAGGAGGCTATTGCGCTCCTTAACTCAGGGATACCCTTACTCTCAGTGTATTTCACCAAGCCTTCTTCTAGTGCCTTCACAGCTGCGTCCTTAATGTGGCTGGGAGTGTCGAAGTCAGGCTCTCCTACCTCCAAGTGAATCACTGTTTTTCCTTCTTTCTCCATTCGTCGAGCCAACTCCAGCATTCCAATAGTGCCTGAAGAGGGAAGAATTGACATTCTGCTTGCAAGCTTCAAAAAGTTCACCCTTCTAAAGGTGCTAAAAACCATAAAAATAAGGATTTTGCCTTTCCCCGAATAAAGAACATTCTTGAATTTGTTGCATTCAATGCAAAAATCACAGATGAAAACGTAATATTTTTTCATGGTTCGTGATTGGAATTAATTTACCGCAAACAATATAATCGATAATTGAGAAAGACATAATGTAGGTGATATTGCTTGATGGACGTTAACGTTTGGAGTCTATCAAGGGAAGCGGAAAACGGAAGAATTAAGGTTAAGGCCCTAGCACTCAGAAGCGAGCTGGAGAGATACGGGCTGACAACTGAGGAGAAGGTGAAGGGTGCTTGGGAGATGGCAGTGAGGGAAGTAATGAAGCGTGGCAACGGAAGCCATGTGAAGATTACGGGTGTTAAGTTCCTTAACGTTTACTGCTTGGTTGAAATGGAGGTCTCCCGTGGAAACGGTGAGTTCCCTTAAACATAAGCGATTTTATCCAATGATGTGACGCGCAGACTCTAAGGAAAATTTGTTAGTCGCTTCGTTCCTGTGGTGGGTTTATTGATTAAGCTGGTGATTTTTGACGCTGATGAGACGCTGTGGCATGTTGAGGAGGGGTATGCGAGCACCCTTGTGCTCCCTCTTAGAAAGGTTAACGATGGCTTGGTCATTGATGCCGTTGGCGTGAAGGTTTGGCTTTTTCATGGTGTTAGGGAGCTACTTGAGGGGTTGAGGAGGAGAGGAGTCATAGTTTCTCTCGCTAGTGCCAATGACGAAGAGCCTAACAAGGTTAAGTTACTCCTCGAGTTGTTTGGGATAATGAGGTATTTTTCTTTTCCACAGGTGAACTGGCAGAAAAAGTCTCAGAACGTAAGAAAAATAGTCGAGCTGGTCAGAGAAAAATTGGGGGTCAACTTAGACTTTGAGGAGGTAATTTTCATCGATGACTCGGAGTTTAACGTGACAGACGTGAAAAATAGATGTCCGGGGGTTAAGGCTTTCCGAGTAGGGCGCGATATTCCTAGTATTGCGTTACTTTATGAAAATCTGGACTCATTTCTCCAAGCCTAACTGGGACCATTTTTCTGTTACGGTATTTTTGGATGATTACTCATTAACAGGGCTCTGTGAAGTCTTTTTCTAATCGTCCCTTTTTTAAGCGTGCAATCATTTCAGCAATTAGCGCAGTCCTCACGTAAAATACAACCAAGAAATATAAGGTCAGCAGTATATTACTGCTCCATGGGAAAAGAAATTTTAAAAGCCAGCTACCTTTTCCTTTCTTAAAAAGAAGTGCTTGTTGAGTAAGAAGGGTGGCGCCTTATGATTTTGTGGTCTGAGAGCGAGAAGAGTGTTCTTGAGGATATTAGGTTGCAGAGTGAAGATGTTGTGTCGTGTCTATCCATTATGGAGGAGATATTCGTAAGTATGCTCTCTGGAAGGAAGAAGGACATTCAGAAGAAGGTTGAGGAGTTTGCCTTGCTTAGGAGTAAGGTGGATGAGGCTAGAAGAAAGATTCTGATCAAGCTTTCAAATTGGAGCTCGAACCTTGTTGACAGGGAAGACCTTGTTCACCTTACTGGTAAGATTGACGCTGTGGCTGGGAGCGCTGGCTTCGCTATCAGTAACCTGACAATTCTGAGGGGAGATGTTGTTCGGAGGGTGCTTGGGAAGGAGGAGTTTTCCACCATGATTAAAGACGCTTTAAAGTGTGCTAGAATGCTCAACGACGCAGTGGCTGGCTTCGTTAATGGTAAGGATGTCGCGTCTATGATTGACAATGTTGACAGAGTGGAGCATGTGGTTGACGAGAAGCACCTTGTGCTCAGGAGGAAGCTACAGGATGACGAGTTCGCGGATGTCCCCATGACGTTGGCTATAGGAGTTTCACGGGTCATAGATGGGATTGAGGGGGTAGCTGACAGGTCTGAGGAAGCCGCTGAGATCCTGAGGACGATATTAACGAAGTTGAGGTGAGATGATAGGTTGCATGACACGATTGCCGTCTTGGACTTCGGCGGGCAGTACACTCACCTTATATCGAGGAGAGTAAGGGAGCTCGGGGTCTACTCAGAAATATTTCCCTTCAGCGTGGATTTAAGCGAGCTTGATGGAAGAAGAGTTAAGGGAGTTATACTTTCAGGCGGCCCGAGAAGCGTCTACGAGGAAGGAAGCCCAAAGATCGGCTACGATTTTTTCCAGTGGTGTGAGGCTAGAGGAGTTCCGGTTCTCGGGATATGTTACGGACACCAGCTTATAGCCCACGTTTTTGGAGGAGAAATAGAGAGAGGGGAGAGGAGAGAGTATGGAAAGGCGCTCCTTTACGTTGAGGATGAGGACGAGCTCTTCAGGGGGCTTGGCGTCGTAGAGACGGTCTGGATGAGCCACGGCGACGCCGTCACTAAACTTCCTGAGGGGTTCAAGGTTCTGGGCAGGACTGAGGGCACACCTATTGCAGCGTACGCGGACCCGGAGAGGAAGATTTTCGGCGTCCAGTTCCACCCCGAAGTAGCACACACGTCTAAGGGGTTGAAGATCCTTGAGAACTTCGCCGTGAAGGTCTGCGGGTGTAGGCCGACGTGGGTTGTAGAGAACTGGGCTGAGGAGGCTGTGAACGAGGTAAGAGAAAGGATCAAGGAGGGGGGAAACATTATAATGGCTGTTAGCGGAGGCGTCGACTCAACGGTTGCAGCGACAATAATACATTTGGCTGCAGGGGACAGGCTTCACTGCGTCTTCGTCGATAACGGGCTTCTGAGGAAGGGGGAGTCTGAAGAGGTTGTAAGGACGTTCAGGGAGAAGTTGAAGTTCAGAAACTTTCACTTTGTGGATGCAGGCGACCTTTTCCTTGAAAGGCTAAAAGGCGTCACCGACCCCGAGGAGAAGAGGAAGGTGATAGCTCACACGTTCATAGAGGTCTTCGAAAAGAAGGCTAAGGAGCTCGAGGAGAAACATGGCGAGTTCAGGTTCTTGGGGCAGGGGACAATATACCCGGACAGAGTTGAGTCGGCTGCCACAAGCCAAGCCGCAGCAAGGATAAAGTCCCATCACAACGTGACCCTCCCGGAGAGGATGAAGCTAAAGGTTGTCGAGCCACTAGCCTCCCTCTACAAGGATGAGGTAAGGAGGCTTGGTGAGAAACTTGGGATACCGAGAGAAATACTCTGGAGGCACCCCTTCCCGGGACCAAGCCTAGCGGTGAGGGTGCTGGGGGAGGTGACAAGAGATAAACTCGAAATAGTGAGGGAGGCCGACGCTATAGTGGAGGAGGAGGTCAGAAGGGCTGGAGTTTATGAGAAGCTCTGGCAGGCATTCGCGGTCCTCCTCCCCGTCAGGGCGGTGGGCGTCATGGGCGACGCGAGGACGTATGATTACGTTGTGGCAATAAGAGCGGTTGAAAGCTTAGACGCCATGACAGCTAACTTCGCCAAGCTAGACTGGAACCTCCTAGAAAGAATAGCTTCAAGAATAGTTAATGAGGTCAAAGGCGTAAACCGCGTAGTCTACGACGTAACCAATAAACCACCAGCAACAATAGAGTGGGAGTAAAATAAAAAAAAGCAAGGTAGAAAGCGCAGTGCAAAAGCCACCTGAAGACTAAGATTGCCAAATAATTTTTCTTGCTCCTTGATAGTTCCTCTTTAAGCTTTCATAGAAGTCCTCCTTTTCTTCCGAGTCCGGTCTTGGACCAATTTAGAATGGAAGGCCGTGCCTGATTTTCTCTAGTTTTTTCTGTTTTTTCAGTTCCTTCTTGACTTGTTTATAGTGTTTCTCGCACAGGTAGACCTTTTTTCCACTTGATTGAAGCGAAAGGCCCACTTTCGGCATGATCTTAGCGATTTCTTCTTGGGAGAAGGACCTAGCGGCGGGGTTCCCGCACCCCTCAACACTACACGAATGCGTCTGCTTCATGAAAAACCCTTCCCGCAACTAATTTTAAACATTAAGGAGGCGCTTAATCGAGGCGAGGTCTTCTTTAATTTTTTGGTTTCCCGTTCCCTCGGCGAACGCCTCGAACTCTTCCATGATTGCTTTAAACTCGTCCAGCATTTTAAACTTATGATAGACCAGCAACGTGTACTTGAAGGCTGTCGACATAACAACCTGGAACTCAGGGTCATTACCCCAAACCTTAATGCTCCTTAAAATTTCAAGGAACATTGAAACCTCACCTGTTTTTCCTCTTACGCCAAAGTTGTAGATTGAGTCTGCTAAAGCCTTGGCCAGCATGAGCTGGGTCTCACGCGCATTCGGATAGCATGAAGCCTGCTCTATAAGGGCTGAAAGAAGGGGTTCCGAGACGTCTAGGCGTCCGGCGGAATTAGCGGCGACTATGGCGTTGAAGAGTCCTTGGGAAACAGTTAGCTGCACTCGCGTCGCTTCCCACTCGCGCCCCAGTTCCAGTAGCTCGGCTGCAAGCGCCTTAACCTCCTGCCAGTTTCCGACCTCAGCGTACTGATATATTGCGTTGGAAAGGCCGGCTCCAAGGGAGAACGCGAAGTTAAACATGCTGGTCATACTCCTGTAAGCGTCTCTTAGAATGCCTAAATACCTTGGAATATCAATCGTTTTTTCGCCTCTCGCCAGCAGGGCTAAAGCCGCTACGACGCCGTCAAGCCGCTCCAAGATAACTCCCACATTACTGAAGGGGGAGGTTACCTCTAGAAGCTCCTCGAAGACGCCCTCTGCCTCCTTAAGCTTCTCTTCAGACGCAAGCTTGATTAGCGCCGAGACGAGGACTTTAGCTCTCAGCCTAGCTATGTACGCGTTATCAGGATGAGACAGACTAAGCTTCCTCAACCTTGACAAAGCATCACCAATGCCTATTACCCCAGACCTTAAATCCTCAGTGATCTTCTCCGCTTCCAGAACCTCATCATTAGTACTCATAAATAAAATGTGAGAACGAAAAAATAGATATAATTTCTCTTAAATGCGTGCCCTTTTTGATGAGCTGATAAATGAGACATGCTCTCTGAATGAAGGGGGAAATGAGCGCGGCTCGACGAATTGTTTAAAAAAGAGAAGCGTGTTTCTGGAGGAAGGCTATGCGTAAGCTTCCCCGAGGACGCAGACCTCTATAAGTTGCTTTTCCCCCTTTCTTTTACTTTATTCGTCTTCCTGGTAGCATCCATCGTTCATGAACGCTACTAAGCATGTTCTTAAGCTCAAACCATTTCTCTTCAGCTTCATCCAGCGGCATAAGTTTTCCTGCAAGCTCCTCCTCGCCTTCGACGTAGAGCTCGTAGACTATTGTGGCAACGTCGTACTCGCTCAGCAGAGCCATATTTCTGGCGGCGGCCTCATATGCTTTTATTGGGGAGATGGAGACCATATCTTTCCAGTTCGCCTCGCGCGTGTAGTCGCAGGTCAGCGTGAACTCGTATGGTCCACCAGGATCAGCGAACTCGTACGAGGTCATCCATGGGATTCTAGCGTTGAGATTCACGGCATGGTCGAATAAGCGTCTGTCCGAGAGACGACGCACCAGTCCACCAAAAACGTCGAGGAAAGCACCAGCCTTCTCGGTAACCTCCCTCGCTTTCCCGGTTGGACATAGGAGATCGTCGTCTTCAATCTCCATTAGCTCCTTGACTATTCGTCCGCCTACCTCCTCAGCCAGCTTAAGAATCCTGCCGAACCTCTCCTCCTCAGCCTGGTCTCCCCGCTCAAGCCCCTCAACGCTGAGCGATTTGACGAATCCAGCCACCTCGTCCGTCAACAACTCCTTAACTCTCTCCTCATACTCTTCATCAACAAACCAGTCTCTTTCCTTTATCTCACCAGGCGAGCCATCTTCTTCGTCCTTCACATGGTTCTTCCTGTCCACATCCCTCACGTCCCCTAGACTTCCAAAGTTCTCCATAAAATCTTCAGCTAAGAGCATAATAAAGCCATCTCTTCCAGCTTCGCGTTCTCAGTCCGGCTTCCCGGAAAGAGAGTCGGCCTTGAAGTTGAAGACTTCCACTTCTCTTTTGCCGTCTGTCAATATAAGTTTTTTATTTGGCGTCACTTCTCCTATCACGGAAGCCGCCACCCCTCTCTCCTCGAATGCCTTGAGGCACCTGCTGGCGTTCTCCGGTTTAGCTGTCAAGACGACGCCGAACCCGGGATAAGTCCTCACCCATCTTTCAGCTTCCACTCCTTCCGGCATAGGTATCGACCTGACATCGACGATGCCTCCCACGCCGCTCGCCTCCAGTAGCATCGCAAGTGTTCCTATCGCTCCAGGGTTGCTAATGTCCTTTGCGGCGGTCGCAAGCCCAGCTTCGGCAACTGCCCACATAGATGAAAGCTTCAACCTGACCTCCTCCGGCGTCTTCCACGATGTTGTGTCCCAAGCGTAAGGGAATTTCTCATGAAACTTTCCATGCATGTCAACTGCGAGCAGTATCAGGTCTCCCGGTGACGCCGTGTCGCTGAACACCACCTTACCCTTGTCGACGAGGCCGGCCACCGCCACGGAGAGCTCGCTGGTTGGGGCGTCTGGCTGAAGATGGCCTCCCACCACCGGCACAAGGAACTTCTTACAGCCGTAAACCATACCATCAAGTATCGCGGACGCTTTATCCCAGCTACTCACGTTTAGGGAGTCTAGGAGGCATATGGGACGGCCACCCTTAGCAACCACGTCGTTAACGTTTACGAGGACAGAGCAGTATCCGGCGAAGAATGGATCGGAGTCGATAAGGAGGTGCCACATGCTGTCGACAGCCAACAGGAGGTACTCACCCCAACCGACGTCGAGGATGGCTGCGTCCTCTCCGAAGCCACGCACAACGATATCGGGAGCGCTGAGCGTCTCTCTCAGGACAGAGGTCACCCTACGGATGTCACGCTTACGCCTCACGCCTTCAAAACTCAAAACCGATGAAGCAATAGATTCAACGTCAAGCACGAAATTCACCATCCGTCAACGTGGAGAAAAAAGGTTTGATGGCGGCGGGCTGGAGGACTTTCGCCCGTAAGTGCATCGAACCCCGAACCCTCACCGGGTTCCTCGGATCTCTCCTCAGGAAGCTTGAAGTCCGAGGCAGGGGACTGGGCAGATTTGAGCTTCCACCCCCGCTGCAGCCCGCCACCAACAAAAACACGACGACATCCTCTTATAAATCCTTCAATCGTAGAGAAGTTCGCACAGTTTGTCAGACAACCAACTTTTTCATTATTTCCGTCTGCCTCAGCTTTAAAACTTCACCAACAGGGACAACGGTGACAGCATCTTGAATCCCTTTAGGTAGGCGCAAACATGTCTTTATCAGATAAGTGGTAGGCTTCAGGGACCCGTGAAGAAAAAGAATGCGTGCCTCCACGTGTTTAAGAATCAAAAAATGAGGATAAAGGGGTTGTTTAGAGTTTTCCTGAAGCTTCGTCGAGTGTTTTCTTCCAGAGCTCGCCGACAAAACCCTTGTACCTCTCCTCTTCCTGCTTGTATATGTCTTCCGCGGATTTCCCTTCCATCTTTCTCTTTTCTTCCTCGACGAGCAGCCTCCTCCAAGCCTTGCCCACGTAGGTTTTCGGTATACTGTCGCGGAACTCGACGAGCCTCGGGTACTTGTAAGCTGCAAGGCGCTTCTTACACCACTCAATTATTTCCTCCTCGGTGACCTTGCCCTTGTACTCTGGGCGAAGCACTATGAACGCCTTAACGTTCTCTCCTACTCCTGGGTCCGGCACGCCAACAACCACCGCCTCTAATACCGCCGGGTGCTGGTAGAGAACTTCCTCCACTTCTCTCGGGAACACCTGGTATCCCTTGTACTTTATCATATCCTTCTTGCGGTCCACTATGTAGAAGTAGCCGTTCTCATCTATCCTAGCGAAGTCGCCAGTTCTCAGCCACTTTATGCCGTCAAGCGTGAAGAACACCTTCCTGTTCTCCTCCGGCCTGTTCCAGTAACCTTTCATCACTTGCGGCCCAGCTACTACTAGCTCTCCGATTTCCCCCATTGGGAGAAGCCTGTCCTCTTCGGGGCCAGCCACCGCGGCAAGAGTCCCGGGTAGCGGGATGCCTATTGAGCCGATCTTCCTGAGACCCCTCGGTGGAGGCGTGTTGACGTGCGTCACCGGGCAGGCTTCAGTTAGCCCGTAACCCTCCAGTATGGGAACGCCGGTCATGCTCTCAAATTTCTTCGCCACCTCCACTGGAAGCGCGAAGGCGCCGCTCGACACAAATTTGAGCGATGACAAGTCGTACTTGTTTATGTCGGGGTGCTCAACCATGTTAAGGAATATTAGGGGAACCGCCGGGAACACGTTCACCTTGTATTTTTCTATCGCCTTGAGGATCTCCTTTGTCTCGGGCGCCGGGAGGATCACTATTGTTGCCCCGCCGAGCAATGGAAGGTTCATCCCCGTCGTCTGACCGTAAATGTGGAACCAAGGTATCACTGCAGCCGTAACCATTCTCGCCCCCCTCATGAACGAGCTCCTCAGCCACTCCTCGAGCTGCCTGCACTGGGAAACAATGTTGAAGTGGGTCAGCATAGCTCCCTTAGGAGTGCCCGTGGTGCCTCCGGTGTACTGGAGGACTGCAACGTCCTCCTTCGGGTTTATCTCCACCTTCGGGGGCTCTATAGGGCCGCCTGCGAGCACTTCGATGTTCAGCAGGTCCATGAAGTTATACCTGTTCGGGGCGCTCGGGACGCGGACCGAGGGGATGCGCCCTATGAGCTTGCCCAGCGACTTAACCGCTCCCTGCAACATGTCACCTATGTTCGTTACCACTTCAAACTTCAGGTTCAGCTTGTCGCGCACCGGCAGAACCCTCTCGACGAACAGGACATCCATAGCTATTATGGCGGACGCGCCGGAGTCCTTAACCTCGAACTCTATCTCGCTCGGCGTCAGCAAGGGGCTCAACGGAACGACGATGCCGCCCACAGCGAGCGTGGCGTAGTAGCTTATGACGAACTGAGGCGAGTTGGGCATCAAGAGCGCCACACGGTCACCCTTCTCTATGCCTAGGAAGTGCAGCGCCGCAGCCATCTTCTTAACATAATCCCCGAGTTCACCGTAAGTTATTTTCCGCATAATGAAGATCAGAGCGTCCCTGTCAGCGAAGTCCTCGCAGCTCCTCCTGAACATCTCATACAGCGACACACCCTTCGACCGCATGGCTAGTAGAGGATCCATGGGGACAGTCTCATCCGCATAGAACTCGACCCAAGGCATGTTTCTAACGTAGTCCGGAAGCTCACTCACAACCAACACCTCCACTCCTCATTTCTCTAAGTTCGAGCCTCGGAGGCTTGAGCCTCCTCCCTCGACCGAATCTTCCTTCTCAACGTGAACAATTTAAAGCTACCGTACCACTCAACGACTATTCCCAACGCCAGAAGAGCTACTATGGCCATGTTCACCATCGCCCCGCTCCCCGTAACCACCTCGTAGAGTATTGTTGGAAGCGAGGCAGAGACAAAAAAACGGTACACTGCAAACGCCAACACAACGATTATCCATAACCACCCTATCACTCTAAACCCCATATAGTATCGAAGCATGAAGGCATCCCTAGACAAACAACCAACACCCCCAATTTTCTTATCATCACTTTCATTGTTTTCCATATTTTTCTGAAAACCGGTTTACTTCAAAAAACCCGAAAAAAGAGGGGAATTGAAGAGTTTACGTTTCAGTTAATTTACCGTACACGCTGTCTTCGGATGCTTCTTCTGGCGATGCTTCTTCTGGTCCTCGACATGAACCTATCATGCCACGCCTTGAACCTCATTGGAAGCTTCTTTCTCTGCTGCTGCAAAGCAAGCTCTATGCCAGCCATCTTGTTAGCTGGACCACTCCAGACTCTATAGAACCCGTCGCTCGCCTTCACAGCCACTGTTCTCGTGGTGTTCCTTATCCCTGAAGCTATACGTTTCCCTGCATTGGAGAGGCGCGTTCTGCTTCTGTAGTAAACCATGTAGGCTCTGGTCTCAGGCGCGAAGTACTTCCTCTGCACTTTCCTAACAGCCCTACCGGTAGCGAGCGCAACTGGTGGAACTATGATCCTGGCAACGATAAGTCCAACCATGGCCAGCATGGCTACCATCGGAGTTGTGAGAGCTATGGACATAGAAGGCAGGGGCAAGACTCCAGCAGGAGTCAGAGCGGAAGCCGACGACAAAGCTATTGTTGAGCCGAGGCCCATTGAGGGAGCCGTGAAGGCATTCAGCGCACCAGTTATCTCGGTCATCCCACTTATTATGACGTTGTTAGGCGTCACAGTCATTGTTCCCTCAATCACCGTTGAGCCAAGGATAAGGGACTGCGACATGGTCACTTGTCCGAGGATAAGCATCGGGTTAGTAAGCATTGACGCCGGGAGCGACTGGCTCATAAGCATCTGCATAAGTCCCCTGACAAATGTCGCACCATACGTCAACGTCGGAGCCATAATGAACGTGGTGCCGCTCATCTTCACGTTGCTCAGCGTGAGAGTGCCGCTCGACGCTATGTCACCCGTTATCCTTACGCTGCAAGCTATCTCTGTGCCGTCCTCTGTCACCTTTAGCACGCCGTTCACAACCTCAACCTTGCCGTCACGTATGATCGTGGTGCCACTCGTGACTAGGCTGCTGGCGGTGAGCGAAACAGTGCCAGTCAACAGGTTATTGGTGTTCATCTTCCCGGAGAGCTCAACGCTACCAGTTATCTTCGATGAACCATACATCTCGATGACTCCACCCTTCATCGTCGCGTCTCCCGTGACCGTCAGCGTACCGTTAACCTTCAAGCTCCCAT
>Ga0105163_1001623_pt1 | contig 11603 bp, 7 predicted proteins | sample JNZ110809AmetaG_FD_81531 | JGI IMG/M metagenome (GOLD analysis project Ga0105163, IMG submission 81531) | Hot spring microbial communities from Jinze hot spring, China to study Microbial Dark Matter (Phase II) - JNZ 110809A | ecosystem: Environmental > Aquatic > Thermal springs > Hot (42-90C) >... | reverse complement strand
TTATTCCAATTTCAACTTACACCTATTTACTTATGGGTACAGCTTTAGGGACGGTCTCGGTCTTCTTTGTATCTTTGCTTTTCGCTGAAATTGCCAGATTAACTTATGCTAAGCTAACTACACAAGAAGCGTTAATGGTATATTATGGAGCCAGTATAGGCGGATCAGTTAGCATAGTTTATTTCCTGATAATATACAGGAGTTACTTTATAAATTCTCCATTTGCATGGTCCGCGTATATAAATGGAAGACCGCTTCCAGAATATATTCCAAGTTGGTTAACCCCACCCCCGGGCTCCTCGGCTCATATAATTAGAAACTTATTTCACCCAGACTTCTTACCAGTTATATCATTATACACAACAATGCTTATTTTAAATCTAATCGCGGATTTGGGTTTAGCTATGTTTATTTCTAGAATTTTCATTGAAATTGAGAAAGAAAAATATAGGTTTCCATTTGCAGACGTAGATTTTTCAATAGTAGATTTTATTGGTGAGCGAAGGCCTGATAAAGTTATGTTGCTAGTTACATCCATGATCCCTGGAGTATTATGGGCTTTAATAGCTCTTGTAGGACCAACATTTACAGGAATAAGGATAATTCCGATACCATATCTAGATCTAACATGGCTTATACAAGAGCATCTTCCAGGAGCAGCTTTTGGTATTGCCACCGTACTCAGCATTTATTTCAGCGGGTTTGTGGTTCCGTTTAATTCTGCAATAACTATGCTAATAACCTCCATATTTATAGGAATAGTATTTAATTCTTTATTTATAACAACTTATCCACAAGTGTTCCCAGAGTGGAGTAGTGAATATTTCAAAGGTATGGGTCTAATAAATATTATAAATAGGTCTTTCATAAGAGTATGGTTTGCTCCGCAAATAGGTTTTGGTTTGGCGGCTGCTACACTCATGATTTTTCTCGCGAGAAAGGGAATAATAACCTTAATAAAATCTCTTTATCGAAAGTCTGATAAATCAATTTTAGATTTTCCATCAAACCTAACTTGTCTACTAATGTTTATCCTTCCCTCACTTATCTCAGTAATTCTCTTTCACATTCTTGTACCTGAGGTCCCGCTCTGGGTTCCGGTATTTTCTTGGCTATTTTATGGTCCGCTCATAGGTATAGTGGCGACGGCAGTCTTAGGGACAGTTGGACTAGGTTTTACACCTCCGTCCTTCGTATGGCAGACACTTGTATATTTGACACCTTATCAGGGTTATTCCGGCTTCGTCTACCAAGTAGTCCAGCCAGGTAGTTTACCAGCTGGTTTCTCTCAGCAAGTGAAAGTAGCGCTTAGAACTGGAACAAGACCTAGGGATTTAATCAAACTTCATGTTACCACTAATGTTATAGGGTGGATTATTGGATTAATATCTCTTGCAGCTTTATGGATGATAGCTCCAATACCTTCAGCAGCCTATCCAAACACCGTTTACACAATGCCTCTCACCGCACAAATTGACGTGGTCACAACTACGAGACAGCTTAGACTATCGGCTGAATACGTACTGGTGCCTATGGCATTGACATTAATAGTCGCAATAATCGGCTTACTCCTAAACAAGGTTGGAATACCGTTTTCTGTACCAGGATTTTTCTCAGGTCTATTTATGCAACCAGCTATTGCCATACCTATCTGTATTGGCTCCGCAATAAGCCGTTTTTTAATGCCCAAAATATTTGGCAAAAGGTGGGGGGAGGTTAGAGGATATATAGTAGCTGGTGAAGGGCTTGGTGAGGGTACCTTAATAATGATACTTATGGCCGCATCTCTACTAAGTAAATCCTCCTGGATTTGGCCGTGGTGATAAATTATGGGAAATAGAAAAGCTAGACAATATTTATTTGCTCTCTTCCTAATTTTAATAGCGTCTTCAATAATTATATCGATATCTCAAGCAATCAGCAAGGGAGGCACGCCAGAGATACTGTTAGGAAAGAGCTCGCGGTCTCCCATCGAGTTTTCTGAGGAATTTTTAGAGAACATTATAAATAACATTATGGGTCATGTAAAAGTTTTCTCATCTTTCAAAACTAGGGTTACCGGATATCTAGGCAGCTTAGAAGCAGCCAACTATATATATGATTTCTTCGTTAAAATAGGTCTCTCGCCGGAAAAGAAAGGTTATTCTATTGCTATCCCATTGAGTCGCGAATCTTATATTACGGTTGGAAATTCAAGGTTTAACGCTGAACCTCTATGGCCTAATGGAGTTCAAACATGTAAAACTCCTCCTGGAGGCATAACTGGTCGGCTGGTTTATATTGGAGATGGGAGATATGAAGAAATTGAAGGAAAAGATCTTGTAGATTCAATAGCGATAATGGATTTTAATTCTAGGGCAAACTGGATCAGAGCTGCGGATCTAGGTGCAAAGGCAATAATATTTATAGAACCTGATTCAACAACGTCTCTAGAATCGCTTAAGAAGGCGGTCTCGGCTCCAATCAATATACCGCGACTTTATGTTAGCAAGGATGTGGGCGAAGAGCTTATAAAATTATCTAACTTAAATCAACAGGCAACTATATTTAATGACATGAGATGGGAAGAAATAACAGCCTACAATATAGTAGCTATCGTTGAGGGCTCTATTCATCCCGAAGAAATAATTATAGTTTCTGCTCACTACGATTCATGGAGCGTTGTTCCTACACTAGCCTATGGAGCTGAAGACTCTCTTAGCGTAGCAACCCTTTTAGAAATCGCTAGATATTTTTCTGAAAATAGACCGGTAAGAACATTAATGTTTGTAGCTTTTTCTGGATTTTATCAAGCAACCGCTGGCTCAACAAACTTTGTAGAACAATTCTTCTTCCAGGAAGATATTCAAAATGGCAGTAAGAAGATAGTTTTGCATATAGGATTAGATTTTTCAACAGAGAGTGATGGGCTAGACCTACTATATACGGGTCCACCATCAGGTGCTTGGCTTAGAGGTGAATGGGGTTCAGCTTGGTTTGGGGATCTGCAACTCTTCGCCAGCAGATACGCATCTGTGAGAAGTTACGTTGAAAAATATGTCGCGAATTTGAAGGAAAAAACCTCTCTAAACATAGTTCTCCAAGAGCTTTATAAATGGGGTACTCAACCATCTTTTAGAGACTGGAATTATTTATATAGATTGGATACACTAAATACTATTAAAACCGGAGTTCTTGCTTTCACACTAAGGACCTCTTGGGCTTATAGAACGAAATGGTTTACACCTCTAGAAGACTATCAATATATAAAATGGGATAATTTTAAGCCGCAACTAAAACTGGCATTTAGCATAATTGAAGGTTTTAGTAACGAGACTACCCTTAACATCGAGAAGAATATTCCAACACGATACTATCAACATTTCGTTGCGGCCTATTTCCTAGGATATATAACCCTAAATGTTAAGGTGGTTGAATATAATATGAGTAGAGGGTGGTATGTCCCAGTCCCGAACGCATTAGTTCGCTACTTAAGCGGGGATCCAAACGAATACTTATTCTGGCCTTTTAACAGCTATTCTAGGTTTTCTGATAACGATGGTAACGTAGCTTTTTATGGGCTAATACCCTACAGACAGTTTACCTTCGATGCATGGAAATTTAATGAGGGAGATGGGAGCATAATATATGCTGTCGATAGAGGGATATATGGGACCTCAGCAGAGGTGGCTGGAGGTATAAGTAATATAGCAATACCTGTTGCACATCCATATAACCTTTTGATTCCAGTGTTTAAGTGTGCTGAGGTAGCGTTCTTCGATATTTTCGACGTTAGATATATACGGAAGCCTTACACAACTTTCACTACAATACCTTATAGGTTAAGTGTTTATGACTTAGACCGGAAGGCTGAGCCCATATTTTATGGTGGATATTTTGATCCAAATAATGGGGTGGGCTCAGTATTTGTGAGAAATAATTCTAAGATAATAATAACATTTAACCCGAACCCTGCGGAGACTAAGAGACCCCTAATTTTATTGACAAACAGTTCTTCGGAGAATACGGAAGGTTATGGGCTATCAGTTGATAAGCCGCTGATAATTAGGAATACCATGTATAGAGCGGCTAGAGACATCTATTGGATTGCGCTTGGCAGATATGAAAGATTAAAGGAGAAAAATGTACGAAATAGAGGTGCTGAAATTCTGCTTGAAAGTGCTAAGCTTTTTATCGAAAAAGCTGAGATGTCCCTTAAAGAAAAGGACTATAAGGAGTTCATTAGTTCGTCAATCACCGCTCTAGCTTACGCCTCCGGAGCCTACAATGGATGTGTTATGCCTCTTATTGATGAATCTGGAGTATTCCTTCTATCTTTCACGCCAATAGTAATAGTATTTAGCGTGCTATTCGAGAGATTTGCTCTCCATATGTATGGGTTAAAAAGAATAATTGGAGTGCTGATCTTGCTCACCATCACTTTAGTAATACTTGGTTTTCTAACTCCACTATTTATTATAGTGTCAAATTCTGTCTTTATGGTATTGGGTGTTGGAATATTACTTTTATCCATTTTTATCATCGCAATTTTTTTGAAGGAAAGTAAAGAGCTTATGGAATATATAGCTGAGACAAAATTGGGGCATCATATTATTAGGACTGAGAAGACCGCTGCTATGATACACTCATTAGGGGTGGCAGTAGATAATTTGAGAAAGCATTTCTTCATATCAATCACTGCCTTAGTAACGATCATCATTATGTCGGCAGCAATAACCACTTTCACATCAGCATCTTACACTATAGGAACTATATCTACATCAAGAGAAGGTTATACTCCACTATATGAGGGGATTCTAGTGAAGAGATTATGGGGGATACCCCCCGATGCGCAGCGCGGCGGAGTACTTGACACGCTAATGATAGAATATTTGAACGCAATATGTGGTGAAGACTTCATAATCTCTCCTAGAGTATGGAAATATCCATCATCAGTATACGCCCCTAACATCGGCATATTGGGTGTAAAAACACCAATAGAATCTTTAGACGGGGCTAGAATAATTTCTCCGTTAGTTTTGTATGGGGCATCTTCCAATGATATTGAGAAAACGTTCTCGAATTCGCTAATCTATTTTGATAAACAAATTTTTGATTCTCATAAAGAAAGCTGTTTAATTCCGAATTCACTTGCTGAGAAATTAAATGTAACACTGGGTATGACAATTTCACTAAAAAATCCAGGAGTCAACCTTATAGTTGTAGGAATATTTGATGCCTTAAGTTTAAGCGAGCTCAGGGACTTGGACGGCTGGTCTATCCTGCCGATAGATCCCATGTATTCGCCAACAATATACAGGATAGAAACGCCTTACACCGAGACGAGCGTACCTCAACCAATTAGAGGAGATAACATAATAATAATCCGCTGGGATAAAGCTATAGAACTAGATGGCTTAGTAAGCAGTATATCTATTCTACCTAAAAACCAAGAGGAAATGGGGAGAATCTATGAGATTGCATCGAAAATCGCGCTTGGTATAGACGCCACAATCTACGTCGGATACAGAAACACTATTAAATCGTTCAATAAGGTGCTGACGTACGAATTTGGAGGTTGGAGCATTATGATGGTGCTCGTTATATTAGCGGTGTTATCAATCGTAAACAATATACTGGCAACATTACATAGGAGGCGAAACGAAGTTTTTGTCTATGCGTCAGTCGGTTTATCGCCCGCTGGCGCGATGCTCATTTTTATTGTCGAGGGAATAACTTATGGGATCTTAGCATCAGTCATAGGATATCTGTTGGGTTACGGGATGATATGGGCTTTCACGACACTATATCCCGGAACATTGACATTTAATATAAACTCCTTATTTATAATGGTCTCTCTCGGCGCCATCATTGGTTCATGCATGGCTGCATCAATATATCCATCAATACTGGCAGCTAAATTAATAACTCCATCATTAGAGAGAAGATGGAAACCTCCCACAAAACCTCGAGGAGACATATGGACGGTGCCCTTACCGTTCAGGTCACCTTATAGAGATGAGGCTTTAGGGGTTCTCAGATACTTAAAAGAATATTATTCTGGCATAGGTTTTGAGAGAAGAGGCTTTGTTATCCAAAAAATCACTGAAATTGATGTAGATAATTTAGCTCTGACAATTAATGTTGCGCTTCTTCCATCAGAATTAAATATAAGTCAAGAAGTCAAAGTCTATGCTTTATATGGTGAAAACAATTACGTCTTCTTCATAGATGTAAAAAGAATCAGCGGCGATCCTTCAGCATGGGTTAAAAGATGCATCTTCTTCTTATCTGATATTAGGCAACAGCTTTTATTATGGAAAAGCTTGCCTGATAAAGAGAGGAAAAAATACCTCTTAATGGAGCAATAAGTTCTACAAATAAGTAAATTAAATATTAAGGTTTAAGTTTTTTAGGATTTTGTATAAGTGTTTTCTTAAGGGCTTTTACGTTTTCCTCATGTTTTGTTCTCCTTCTGGGGTCTACTGGGATCTTCAATGCTAAAGCCTCCTTAATGCTTAAACCTACGGCTTTAAGCTCCTCTTTGCTGAACCCTTTACCAGCTCTCTTTTTACCTTTTCTGTAAACTATTGCGCTAATCTCCATGTCAATTTTCACCTTAAATTAAAAATACTCACAATGGCAACTTAATATTTAAGCTGTTCATTTAAAATTTATTCAGTTAAAAGGATTATTTTCCAGTTTCTTTAAATTTTAAGGGCGAATTATTTCCGCATTTTTTACCAAAAATTTTTTAAAAGGTTCTTCTGCTCATATAATTTTCATGAGCATAGAGATGATACCAACAAAGATGTTCTTTACTAAAGGAGTGGGCGTGCATAAAGATAGGTTAGTCTCTTTTGAGCTTGCTTTAAGGGATGCTGGGATAGAGAAATGTAATCTTGTCTGCATCTCAAGCATTTTTCCGCCGGGCTGTAAGATAATTCCGAGAGAGGAGGGACTTAAGCTTCTACGTCCAGGACAGATAACATATGTTGTTATGGCTAAAAACGAGACTAATGAGCCCAACCGCCTGATTGCGGCGGCTGTTGGATTAGCTATACCGAAAGATAATAATGGGTATGGCTACCTTTCCGAACACCACTCGTTTGGGGAAACCGCTAAAAAGGCTGGTGAATACGCGGAGGATCTCGCCGCAACAATGCTTGCCACAACCCTTGGAATAGAGTTTGACCCGGAGAAAGCATGGGACGAGCGGAAAAAAGTGTATAAGGCCAGCGGAAAAATCTTTAAGACGACGCACATATGCCAGTCAGCTGAAGGCCATAAAGATGGGCTCTGGACGACCGTGATCGCTGCGGCGGTCTTCTTGCCGTGAACTTAACCCATTCTCTCTATGGATTTTGTGAAGTTTTATCTTTAAGATAAAAATATGTTTGAGGTGCTGGCTTGCCAGAAGGTCCTAGAGCAGCTAAGCCCGAAGAGCTGACGGAGATAGTGAATCTTGTTAATGAGGTATTTATGGTTCCCAGAGGTCTCCCACCAATATTGGGCGAAGTTTTTCCGCTGCTATTTAACTTAGACAACTTAAGTAATCTACGTGTGATAGTTGAGGATGGAAAATTAATTTCGCATGTTGGCATATGGGAAGGAAACCTCTCAATTTATGGCTTTTGGTTTAAGGTTGGCATGATCGGCGCAGTATGTACCCATAGGGATTTTAGGGGGAGAGGTTACGCATCCGCGCTGGTTATGGATGCGCTGCGAAAGATGAAGGCTGATGGAGTAGATCTCGTCTTAATATCGGGAGATCGAAACCTTTACAGACGCTTTGGCTGCTTTAAATCCGGCATAGTTTACCGCTATAATGTGTCTCGTGGTAAACTTAGGGTTAACGAGCATAAATTCGACATAGTTCCCTATGATGAGAACCGAATAATTGACGTGATCTCAATATATCAGAAGGAGCCTGTTAGATATCAGCGCACACTTGAGGAGTTCAAGCTGCTACTGGAGGCTTTTACAGGGATGCCCCGATTCAGCGGTTTGAGAAGCGGAATATATTTAGCCATGAACGGTGATAGACCTTTAGCTTACATGGCTTTTTCCTCATTCGACTCTTTTAAGGTTTGGGAATACGCGGGCTCGAGAAGCGTAATCCCATATTTGATAGCGCATACCCTTAGAGCCGAAAGCCTCGGTAGTATTGAAATAACTGTCCCCTTTCACGATACAGAGATGCTAAATCTTCTTGAAGAATGCGGGTTGAGCAGATCATACGCTGATTCGGAGGCAAGCATGCTTATATTAAACCCAAGCGGGTTCTTTGAGAAGGCTAAACGCTACTTAGCGGAAAGAGTTGGCGAAAGAGTGGTGTCAGAAATGAGTTTGGAAGACGCTGACGAAGCGGTGAAGATTTCTCTGGGCGGAGAAACTTTTATGCTTGAGCCATCGGAGGTAACGCTACTCTTCTTTGACTCATCAGATGAGAAAAGATCCAGGGAGAAAATAGCGCCCATAAGGAGATTTTTAAGTGGAGCCTTACCTATGCCCACGCCAATATACGGCTTAAACTACGTTTAGGAGAATTTAACGAAACTTTCTAATATTGCAATTAAATGAAGAGAGCCCTCAGAATATTTGCTCCGACTATTTGGCCAGTAGTCCGCGGACTTTTCTCCCCGCGCTCGTTAATCCTCTGAAGACTCTGCCCCTGCCCTTACCGAGCTGTAGTTCTGTTAGGATGTTTCTGTCCACCATTATGACTTCAAACCATTTGTAGCGTCCGTCCTCCCAGACCCAATATGAGTTAAGGACTTCAAGGTTTGGGAATTTTCTCGCAGCCCTCTCCTCAGCTATCAGCCTTAAGCTTTTCGCAGACTTATACTTTAGGACGCCCATGCGTTTAGGTCTTCTTCCAGATTCGGGTCTAGTCTTCCTGAACCCGCTCCTCCTCACCCTAACCCTAACAATGACGTATCCTGGCTTATCCTTGTAGCCGAGCCTTCTAGCCCTATCGATGCGGGTTGGCTTATCGATTCTAATGATCGACGGCTGCTTACGCCACTCTACGACTCTTTGGCGCATTATCTCCTTTACATATGATTCATCGGGCTTTCTCCAAGCTTCAGCCATATACTTGTACGCCATTATAGCACCCCATCGTTGGTTATCCTATATCGGGGCTGAATTTAACCTTTTTGCCATCCATCGGCGCTGTGAGAGATAATATTTATATTCTTGATCTAAAGACTAATTGATTTGCCACATGCCTCTCAACTGGATTTATAGTGAGAAAAGAAGTATGGCGCTACTAGGCGATAAACGCTTTAAGAAGCCTGTTAGGGTTGCCTTTCAGGGCGAGATAGGTGCGTATAGCGAGAGCGCAATCTATGAGTTCTTCGGGCAAGATGTCCAGTCGGTTCCATGCAAGCGCTTCTCAGATGTGTTTAAATGCGTGGAGAGCGGGGAGACGGAGTTTGGAGTCGTTCCAGTAGAGAATTCTATTGAGGGAAGCGTGACGCAGGTCTACGACCTATTTCTAGAATACAACGTTAAGGTTTGCGGGGAGATAGTTTTAAAAATAGTTCATTGCCTGATAGCTAACCCGAACGTTACGCTCAACTCTATTAAGGTTGTTTATTCGCATCCGCAAGCTCTCGGCCAGTGTAGAAACTTCCTCGAGAGATTAAACTGCGAGATAATATCTACATATGATACAGCTGGGAGCGTTAAGATGATTAAAGAGAATAATATGCTTAATGCCGCGGCTATAGCAAGCGAGAGAGCGGCGAATATCTATGGCATGAACATACTTGCGAGGGATATCGCCGATAACCCGAACAATTATACGAGGTTCTTCGTTCTCTCAAAATTTGATTCACCCCCGACTGGCAACGATAAGACGTCTATAATCTTCTCAACGAGGCATGTTCCGGGAGCGCTCTATAGGGCTTTGGGCGAGTTTGCTTTAAGGGGGATAAACCTGACGAAGATAGAGTCTAGACCTACAAGGCAGAGGCCTTGGGAATATAATTTCTATTTGGATTTTGAGGGGCATAGGAGTGAGGCTAGGTGTGCTGAAGCCTTAGAGGGGCTGAAGGCTAACACGCTATTCGTTAAGATACTGGGCTCCTACCCTAAGGCTCCTGAAATAAATAACGCGATTTAGAGGGGAACCTTAACACACGCGCCCGGCCTCCTCCCGCTCAGTCGTTTTAAAGCCAGCGTTATAGCTACGGCTAGGCTTGCTATGAAGCCTAAGATGTATGGCGCGTTTGGAGCATACTCGTTGGCGGCGGCTCCTCCGAGTAACGGACCTAAAAAGTATCCTACACCTATAAGGCTCTCAAAGAGCCCGGCGGCATAACCTCTCGCATGACCCCAGTTTTTAAGCATAACCGATATGGATTCCGCGTAAAGTATCCCGGCGCTGAACCCTGCTATTGAGAGGGCTACTAAAAATATTAGCGTGGTTCTTCCCGCAGCTATTAGTGCTAATGCTAAAGCCATCATCATTGATCCAAGGAGGAATATGCGGGGCTCACCGATTCTACTCTCTATCTTGTATGCCTGTAGGAATGCTACCAGCCTAAACAGCCCGTTAAAGAGCATTATTAGCCCAACCTCGCTCGCCGATATACCTAAGTCCACTGCGTAGGCTGGAAAAAGGCTAATTATTGTTCCGCCGACGAAAGCGAACAAGATTATCGCTGCTATAGCGGTCACAACCTGCTCATTCAATCTCTTTCGCCCATTAGTCTCCTCACGTCTATCTTGGCTAACCAGTCTCTTCTCCTTTATCACCAGTATAGATGAGCAGGATAACGCAAATAGAATGATCGACATGCAGATGAATGGTGTCGGCGAGTCTGCACCTAAGGCGCTCACTAGTAGGCCGCCGATCATCGGAGATATAATCATGGCTGAACCCCACGAGAGATTGAACTTCTCAAGGGCTCTATTAATTCTTTTTCCGCCGGCTTCCGCTAATAGCGCTTCAGCAGACGGCCAGAATAGGGCTACTGAGCACCATTCTAGGGCCCTTATTGATATAAGCATGTGTGGGCTTCTAACCATAGCATAAAATATGCATGATAGCCCGTAGAGAAGCGTTGAGATGGCGATGAAAGTCCTCCTCCTGAACTTGTCCGATAAAATTCCAGATATGAGCGGCATGAAGGTGTATGTTAATCCTCCGGCAGCTCCTATGAAGCCTAAAAGCAGCTGTGTTGCACCCATATGCCTAGCGAATAAGGGTACAATTATCCCAGTTATCCCAACAATCATTTGGACTAGGAAGGACGCAGCCAGAGTGAACTTTAACGTTAACCTGTTCTCCTCGCTCCTCATAAAGGTTCACAGATTACTTGAAAGAGAAGCTTAACGTGGATAAGTTAATTCATGGTTTCCGTAAATATCTTTATTTAGCCGCACATTTTATCATAAAAATAGGGGAACCTTAAGCGCACTGCAAGCTTCATTTATGGGAATCGCTTCGACGCTTGCTCACCGCCGACGCCCCAATTATTCTTCGGGACCTCATGAATTATCACTTGAACATGCTCAGGCTTGATCCCAATATCCTCAAAGACTTTCGTTATCCCCCTTATGACGGCAGCCTTCTGCTCCTCGGTTCTGCCAGCCCACATCTCAACTATCAC